>Ga0206968_10197_pt1 | contig 16563 bp, 15 predicted proteins | sample Alteio_BWOrgHeat_22_FD_153254 | JGI IMG/M metagenome (GOLD analysis project Ga0206968, IMG submission 153254) | Enriched cells from forest soil in Barre Woods Harvard Forest LTER site, Petersham, Massachusetts, United States -... | ecosystem: Environmental > Terrestrial > Soil > Temperate forest >... | reverse complement strand
ATTCCCGAGTATCAGCGAGCTTATAGTTGGACGTCGCATCAGCGAAAAGACTTATTCGGAGACATTGAAAAGACGTTTGACGCGGATGGCGATGGCGCACACTTCATGGCTGCGGTCGTCTGTCTCCGCGTCGAGAAGCGGACACTGGGGACTGACGATTTTCACGTCATGGATGTTGTTGACGGACAGCAGCGCATCACGACGTTGATTGTCCTACTTAACGCGATCAAACTTAAACTGGATTCCCAAAGGACGGGTGAGGCCAAGCTCGCCAGTGAAATCGGCGAACTTCTCGTGAAGGCAGACGCAGATGAACTATTATTACTACAAACCAACCACGACAGCAGCCATTATTTCGCTAACTACCTCAGACAAGGATTGGCGCCCGTTCCCGAGTCCGCGACGACGACTGCTGATCGCGAGATTCTCGAGGCTATCGCGGAGTGTGCCGATTTCGTTTCGAAATGGCAGGAGAAGGGGGAGTCGTTGTTGGCGCTCGCAACCTTGCTCAAGAACCGTTTGTTCTTCCTACTTCACGAAATCGACAATGAGAGGATGGTCTATTCCGTGTTTGAGGTGCTGAACAGTCGTGGCCTTGATGTGTCCTGGCTGGATCGACTGAAGAGCATACTGATGGGTGCGGCGTTCGACCTGAAGAAGTCGAACCCGCAAGGCGTGATCAATGACCTGCATACAACTTGGCGGGACATTTACAACGTGATTGGATTGCGGCAGGGGATGAGCACCGAGGCATTGCGCTACGCGGCGACGCTTCGCGCCGAAAAGGCGCCTCGGCGGCCCTTGGGCGAACAAGATGCGGTCGATAAACTTTCTCAAGGGGCAGCAAATGCCCAAAAGTTACGCGACGTGGCAGCCTGGTTACTGCAAGTTACTCGGGCGTGTGATACCGTGCTTGCCAACAAACGCATAAATGCAGTTACGCGAATTTCCCAGGCACGACTTTTGGCGACGGCGATTCACCTGAGGGACGATATGAAGGAACCGGCGCGAGCGGCGCTGCTCAGGCACTGGGAAAAGGTCTCATTTAGAATCTATGGAATGCTCGGCAAAGACGCGCGCTATCACGTTGGCGACTACACGCGGCTCGCTTGGGATGTCGTGAACGAGCGGCTGAGCGCGAATAAAATCGACGAGGCAATCGGAGAAATCGGTGAGGGTTATCCGATCAAAAATGCAGTCGACGCGCTCCGCAAGGCGAACTGTTACGAGGATTGGGAGGATGAACTTCGCTACGTGATGTATCGTTATGAAGAGCATCTCGCGAAGGATCAGGGATTGAATTTCAGCAACGCACATTGGGAAAAGATCTGGATGGTTAGTGCCTCCAGGTCGATCGAGCACATTTGGGCGAGCAGCCGCGCTCCTGTCAAATATCGCCATCGCCTTGGCAACCTGCTGCTGCTGCCGCCCGGACTGAATTCGAAGCTTCAGGATAGCGACGCCGACGACAAAATTGGGGAATACCGCAAGACGGGGTTACTGATCGTGGCGGAAGTGGCCGAGGCGATCGAGTCGGCCGGCTGGAACAAGAAGGCGATTGACGACCGAGAGGAGAAGGTGTTGCACTGGGCCGCCAAAGAATGGGCCGATTGAGCACGTTCTTGATCGAAGCCCGCATCTCCGATGCGCTTACTTGCAGCCCCGCCAGCCTGACAATGACATTCGGCGATTGCTAACCCGAACGCTGTTTCAGAAAGGGAGTACAATTTTGTCGATACATCGAGCGAAGCTCCGAGTGACGTGTGAACTGGAAGTCCCGCAGTACCAAAAAGGGAAGGGGATTGAAATCGAACTGGTCGCCGACGACAAGCCGTTAGGCGAACTGCACATTTACGGGGCGCATGTTTACTTCCGGCCGTTTCGCAAGTCAAAATGGAAATCCTGGTCGTTCACCGAATTTGCCAAGCTGCTCTCGGAGTGACCGGCTGATCGGCCAGTCGGCATGACGAGAATCGCAAAAAGATCTGGGGCAGACAAATACGAGAATGGCCTAATGGCAAAGAGGCGGAAGGCAACTCGATTGATCTCCGGCTCGCTGGATGACTACCGCGGGCTGGTTGCAGATATTTCCAGGCTGCTCGAACAAAGCCGGCGGGCGGCGGCGCGGTCGGTAAACAATATTCTGACGGCGACCTATTGGGAAATCGGGCGACAGATCGTCGAGTTTGAGCAGCGTGGGAAAGTGCGGGCGGAGTATGGGGAAGGGTTAGTCGATCGATTGTCGGCCGACTTGGTGGCACGGTTCGGTCGGGGATATTCACCGCGAAACTTGCGACAAATGCGCAACTTTTACCAGGAATGGGAGATTTGGCAGACACCGTCTGCCAAATTGGAGGCGCGCGTCAAGCTGCCCACAGGCGTACTTGAGATCGAGGGGCAGATTTGCCCGACGCCGTCGGGCAATTTGCAGATTCGGCAGACACTGTCTGCAGAATCTCATTTGAAAATCACCGCCGCCTTCCCTCTGTCGTGGTCACATTATGTTCGATTAATGTCAGTCGAAAAGCCCCATGCCCGCATATTTTACGAGTCCGAGGCGATTCGGGGCGGCTGGTCGGTCCGCCAGCTCGATCGCCAGATCAGCACGCAGTTCTTCGAGCGCACTTCCCATTCCAAACGGCAGGCTGCCATGCTGATCCGGGGTCGCCAGCCACGGCCCGAGGACGCCGTCTCGGTCGAGGAAGAAGTCCGGGACCCGTACCTGCTCGAGTTTCTGAATCTCAAGGACGAATACAGCGAAACCGACCTGGAAGACGCCCTGATCGAGCACCTGGAAACGTTCCTACTGGAACTGGGGGCCGGTTTCACGTTCGTAGCGCGGCAGAAGCGGATTCGTATCGGCGACGATTGGTATCGCATCGACCTGTTATTGTTTCATCGACGCTTGCGGTGTCTGGTGGTGGTCGATCTGAAAATCGGAAAGTTCAGCCACGCCGATGCGGGGCAAATGAATCTGTACCTTAACTACACGCGCGAACACATGATGGAACCGGGTGAGAACCCACCGGTAGGACTCATCCTGTGCAGCGCTAAAAATGAGGCTGTCGTGCATTACGCGATGGGCGACATCAGCGCCCGCGTCTTCGCCTCGAAGTACCTGACGCAGTTACCAGACGAAGAAACGCTGCGAAGGGAGATCGAAACCACGCAGCGGGCTTTATTGCCACGTCCTGGTTCCGACGCCCCATCCGATTCACGTTAAAAGAGCATCATAGATCAATCGCATGGAATTCCGCATTGCCGACACGTTTACCGACAGCCTCGCGCGCCTGACCGGCGACGAGCAGAAGGCGGTCAAGACGACGGCGTTCGACCTGCAATTGAACCCGGCCAATCCGGGGATGCAGTTCCATAAGCTCGACAAGGCCCGCGACAAGAACTTCTGGTCAGTGCGAGTGAGCGCAGACCTGCGCCTGATCGTCCACAAGACGACGGACAGTTTGCTTTTATGCTACGTCAATCACCACGACAAGGCCTACGACTGGGCCGAACGCCGCAAGCTGCAGACACATCCGAAGACCGGCGCGGCTCAATTAGTCGAAATCCGCGAGACAGTGCAGGAGATTGTCGTCCCCAGATTCGTCGAGGCATCTGTTGCACCGACGACGACGCGCGTCTTTCACGGCCATTCCGACGAAGAGCTGTTGGGCTATGGCGTGCCTGCCGAATGGCTCGCCGACGTGCGGGGCGCGACCGAAGCATCACTGTTCGCTGTCGTCGAACACTTGCCGGGCGAAGCCGCCGAGGCACTGCTGGAACTGGCGACTGGCGGCAGCCCGCGCGTGCCGCCGTCGGCGACCGCCGCGCCCGATCCGTTCGCACACCCCGATGCGCAGCGGCGGTTTCGGATTATGGCGAACGTCGAGGAACTGACGCGGGCCCTCGATTATCCGTGGGAAAAATGGACTGTCTTCCTGCATCCCGAGCAGCGGCAACTGGTCGAACGCGCGTACTCCGGCCCGGCCCGCGTTTCTGGTTCGGCTGGCACTGGCAAGACAATCGTCGCCCTGCATCGAGCCGCGTACCTGGCTCGCGCAAACCCGGATGCGCGCGTCTTGCTGGCGACGTTTTCGGATCCCCTCGCGAGCGCTTTGCTGACGCGGCGCAACCGACTCTTGAGTAGCGAGCCGCGACTGGCCGAGCGAATTGACGTGCATTCTCTAGGCGGCCTGGCGGCCCGCCTCTACAAAATGCACATTGGGCCGGTCAATCTGGCCGACCACGGCACAATTGCCGCCTTGCTGCAAGACGCGTCGCAAGCTGTCGGCGGGCACAAATTCAGTCAGCACTTCCTGCTCACGGAGTGGGAGCAGATCGTCGATGCCTGGCAACTCGAAACCTGGGAGGCATATCGCGACGTGGCCCGGCTGGGTCGCAAGACGCGGCTTCCGGAAGCACAGCGCCAGGTTCTGTGGTCAAGTTTTCAGAGCGTCCTCAAAAAACTGGCAGAGAACGCCATCTTGACAGAGCCGACGCTGTTCACCCGATTGGCAGGTCACTTTGCATCGAGCAAGCCCACCCCGTTCGATTTTGCGGTCATCGACGAGTCGCAGGATTTGACGGTTTCTCAAATGCGCTTCCTGGCTGCGTTGGGCGCGAATCGCCCCGACGGCCTCTTTTTCGCGGGTGACCTGGGCCAGCGCATTTTCCAGCAGCCATTTTCCTGGAAGTCGCTGGGGATCGACATCCGTGGCCGCAGCCGCACGCTGCGCGTGAACTACCGCACATCGCATCAGATCCGCATGCAGGCCGACAGGTTGCTCGACACGGCGATTACCGATATTGACGGCAACACCGAAGTACGGGCTGAGACGGTCTCGCTCTTCAATGGCCCGGCTCCGGAGATTCGGTTCTTGACGACCGAACAGGATGAGGCCGACACGGTGGCGGCATGGCTTACGGCGCAAGTCCAGGCCGGTGTCCTCCCGCACGAAGTCGGGATATTCGTGCGTTCGTTCGCCCAAGTCGAGCGGGCCAGGTCTGCTGCCGAGAAAGCCGGATTGAAATTCGTGTTACTCGACCGCGGTAGCGAAACTCGCGATGGCCACGTTTCGATCAGCACGATGCACCTGGCGAAAGGGCTGGAGTTTCGCGCCGTCGCCGTCATGGCCTGCGACGACGAGATTATTCCGCTGCAGGAGCGGATCGAGAGCGTCGGCGATGAAGCCGACCTGCAGGAAGTTTACGACACCGAACGGCACCTGCTCTACGTCGCGTGCACGCGAGCCAGGGACGCCCTACTCGTGACGAGCGTAGAGCCGGCGTCGGAGTTTCTGGATGATTTACGGGGCTGATTGAACCAATTACAGCATCAAAACTGGAGAAAGCCTTCATGTCCACTTGGTCAGGCGATTTATTTGTGTTCGTCGATGCCGCCGGAATCGGGCATGTTTCAACATCTCTTCCGAATGGAGACGGGGTTTCGAGTTCGGCGGTGAAACGGTATCGCGCCTCCGGTCCACGCATGCCGATCGACGGCGAGACTTCGGCCGCGGTTGGCGACGCGGCAGCATGGATGGATGACAAGGAAAATGAAGGATTGTCGTTTGAACTGATACTCGACGATGACTACTCCAAACATTATTCGGAATCGTCGTTCTGGGACAAACTCTTGCATTTCGCCAAGCAAGCTGGAAGAGACGTCGTCCACAAAGCATTGATTTTATATTACGTTGGAAACGATCCGGCAACTCCGGTTTGGGCCAAGGGAGCTATCGCAGCCGCACTGGGATATTTCATTTTTCCCATCGATGCAATTCCGGACCTGACGCCATTCATCGGATATGCCGATGACCTGGGGGCCATAGTCGCGGCAATGGCCGCGGTCGCTTCGTGCATCACGAAAGAGCACATCGACAAGGCAACGAAGCAGCTCGAAGAGTGGTTTGGAAAGGCATGACCGAAAGTGAGTTCATGCGATAGCTACCCCGTTGGGGCGCCCTCATCACGGGCAATGATATTCCGTGCCCAAATTCGTGCCGAATGGGCGTTGAAGGGCCGAAAGAATAGAGCGTGCGGCTGGAACAATTTCTGCAATCGTGCGCAAAAATAGATACGCCGTCAGGAATTTTCTCGTCGGATTCCGCGGCGTGTGGTGAGGAGTGCGGGATGTAGGGAGGGTGGAGGATGGAGAATAGAGGATCGCGACGACGATATCGAGCCGCGACCGTGAGGGAGCGGTATGGGGGGAGCCACGGCAAGAAAACCGCTCCCTCATCCGCCACCGGCGGACGGCTCTGGTTCCAAATGGCTGGCAGCAGCGTGGAGTGTCGCTCAAGTCGGCCTGATTGCCTGCCTGGGAAGTCGGACGTACTGGTCCGTCTGTCGCTAAATGTCAGGTAGGACGACCTTCCCAGGTCGTCGGTACGAGTAGACGAGCTAGAAGCTCGTCCTACTCGTGCGTGACATTTAGCGATAGACGAAACAGTACTTGCAGGTCAGGCAATCGAACTTGGCTCGGGCGCCGACTTGCTTTTCTGCCTGTGCGGAAAACTCTCGACCGGGCCGATCGTTTGCCGTAAGATGAAAGTTGCTTAATCAAACGTCGCACATTTCCGATTTGGAGGACGACCGAGCCATGAAGGTCGAAACTTATGAAGCCATTGTCGAAAATGGTCAGATCAAGCTGGCTGGCGTCGTCCGACTCCCCGAGCATACGAAGGTCTATGTCATCGTCCCTGGTGACACCGAGCCCGGTGACATTCAACGCGGTAGATTTCACGTCAGCAGTCCCCGGCTGGCGCGGCCGGAGCAGGCCGCCGATTTCGTGAAAGAGATCACCGAGGAGGCGGCCAATGCCGGCGTGTGACGGCGGCCGCTTTTCGCCTCCTGCTCCAGTGATGTCTTGAACCACTTGCGACTGTTGCTTGATGGCCCGTTGTTAACATGGGAAAAGTCGGCGTGCATCACGAAAAACGTTTGACGCCCCCTCGTTCACATCGACCGAAGCCGCGCCAGGGTGGGATCACCGTCGAACGCCATGAGCTGACGAGCCTGTCAGGCAGAGTTGCCGGATGTGTGTTGAGGGGGCGAAAGAAGAGAGCTTGCGGCTGGAAAAAGTTCTGCAATTCGTGCGCAAAAATAGAAACGCCGTCAGAGACTGTGTCCTAAATTGCAAATGTTTTGTGGTGCAGGCGTTTCGCCTGCTCACATGCAGGCGAGACGCCTGCACCACAAATTAGGACACCACGCCGTCGGGAATTTTCTTGTCGGATTCCGCGGCGTGCGGGAAGTTTAAATAGCGGGACATAAATTCCCAGCCAGGGCCGTCCGAACCATGAGCCCTCTCACCTCCGGCCTCTCTCCCGCGGCGTGGAGAGGGGTGAAAAGAAGTGGGGGAGATTTCCTCGGTCCCAGGCTCTGCCTGGGACCGCGCTGCTTTCGAGGCTCTGCCTCGCGTAATGTAGTCATTCTCGCTCCGCGAGATGAGTGATCACGGGTGAAACGAAAGGAAGACAACCAAGATACGGCAATCGATTGCTCTCTCGTGACGGCCCCACGACTTCCCTACGCTCGCGCGGTTGTGCGAACTGTATCTTGTGTGAATAATTTGCCGAGCAAGTGCACCTACTCATCTCGCGGAGCGAGAATGACTACATTCTCTTGTACCCAGGCTCGGCCTCACGTGGCAGATTGATGTCTCTGAAGAATGCAGTCGCGAGGCAGAGCCTCGGCCGCAGTGGGTTCCCAGGCAGAGCCTGGGAACCAGTGAATCCGGCTAACGAGATCCTCCCGCATTCCGGAGCGTGGATTTTGATCCCGGCCTGCCGGGCAGTGTGGACTAAAGTCCACACTACCCGGCGCTGGCGATGGTGCAGCGTGTAGGTCAGGCTTTCCAGCCTGACACGAGCGCAATGTTGTTTTTCGTGCTGCGAACGGCCCACGTCGGCGACGTTGAGCATCGACCGGAAATCGTTCTGCTTTCCTGCAACCGTGTCAGCCTGGAAAGGCTGACCTACTGGTCCGTCTATCGCAAAATGTCAGGTAGGACGACCTTCCCAGGTCGTCGGTACGAGTAGACGAGCTAGAAGCTCGTCCTACTCGTGCGTGACATTTAGCGATAGACGGACCACTACCTGGACTCAGTACGCTCCGCGTAGTCGCCCACACCGCTTCCTGACGGGCGCGGCTCTGGTTTCAACCGCCCGCCCGCACGTTTCTCCGAAACCCGCGAGCCAACGACCAGGCGGGTGGGCATTGAAGGGCCGAACGAATAGAGCCTGAGACTGGCAGAATTTCCGAAAATCGTGCGCAAAAATAGAAACGGCGTCGGGAATTTTCTTGTTGGATTCCGCGGCGCGTGGGAAAATGAAAGGGTGGGACATGACCGGTCATCAATCTGGCTATTCAACAATCTGGCCGGTCATGGGGGTTCTTTGACAACCTTGTTTTTGACCGATCATGCGCCCTCATGGGGCGCATGATCCCGGCCGGGGTTCGGAATTCGGACGGATACAGAGCACCAGGAACTGACGACCGGCAATGCCGGTCGATAGACGCGCGGCGCGCACAAAGTGCCAGTTGGCGCAAATTATGCATAAAAATCTTCCGCGGCGAGCGTCGAAATGCGTTGTCAGCGCGCACTCAGCGCGCTCCCGTGCGTTGCCAGCGCGCATCGGAAACTTCATAGCGCGCAGTCGCCTTGCTGTCACAATCTTAGTTCCAGAAATGGCTTGCGCCGGAAATGCCGGAAAAAAACTAGAATATTGAATTGGAGTCCTGGAAGTCGTCGCCGCGATGGACGGCAGCCGTAAGTTGTCTGAACAGAAGAGTTAGCGGTGAGTTGTGTCCCTTCGCAGCAGAGTGCGCGCTTCACGCTCATTATCCACTCTATAGTTATTCATTTGCACTCGAAATATCGGCAGGCCTCGGCAATCACGACAAAGTTGATCGGCAGGGTGGGAAACGTACGTCTCAGGTTGTGGTTCACACGCAGGTTGGAAACCTACGCCACGGGACGAAGTTCACGCGCAAGTTAGAAACCTACGCCACGGCCGGTGAGTGCGACGGGGTCTGCTGGTTTGGCACCTTTTGACGATTCCTGCGCGAAGAAGTACGATCGAACCGTTGCCGACTAATTTGTCATTTTTCCGGAGGAACAATGTTCGTCATCCGTTTCTACCGCCTGTCCCTGGTTGCGATGGTGTTCTTCGTTTCGACAGCCATGGCAAGCGCCCAGGGCACCCGTTCGACCGAAACCTACAAGCGCATCAAAGCCAGGATCGACGCCATTCCCTCGGTCGATACGCACGATCATTTGTGGCCGTTTGAACGCCTCCCCGCGCTCACCGAAACAAAGTCCGGTAAGGTCGTCAACCTGTCGGGGATCTGGCGCAACAGCTACCTGGGCGGGTACAACTCGGTCAGTCCCTGGAAACCGGAAGACGATTTCGAGTCGTGGTGGGGCCGTGCGAAAAACAACTTCGACAATGTGCGCTCGGCCAGTTTCTACCGCTACCAGTTGCCCGCCTTTCAGGACCTGTACGGCGTCGATTTCGACCGCATCACCGATGAGCAGGCGAAACAGCTCAACGACCAGATCATCAAGAACTACAAAGATCAACGCTGGATTTACGAGGTCGTCACCGAGCGGGCGAACATCGAACTGATGTTCAACGATACGTACTGGGCGTGCCACGATTTCACGCAGACGTATCCCTGGGAAGTCGTCGTGTTCAACGTGACGCGGCTCGTTCGCGGATTTCATGCGGCCGAATTCGAGAAAAGCGGTCCCTGGGGCGGGGACGACGCCTACGCGTTCGCCAGGAAGCACGGGATGCCGACCGATACGCTGGACGATTATCTCGCCGTTCTTAATCGGCTGTTTGTCGAGGCGAAAGATAAAGGCATCGTCTGTCTCAAGTGTACGCTGGCGTATATGCGCACTCTGAGGTTTGAAAACGTCTCCAAAGAAAAGGCGGATGCGGCATTCGGCAAGCGAGCCGCTCAATTGACCCCCGAACAGATCAAAGACTTTGAAGACTACATCATGTGGCGGCTGTGCGAGCTGAGCGCCAAATTCGAAATGCCGTTTCAGATTCATACCGGCCAGGCCCGCATTCAGGGCTCAAATCCAATGAACCTGGTCGACCTGATCGAAGCCAATCCGAAGACGAAGTTCATCCTGTTTCACGGCGGCTTCCCCTGGGTCGGTGAAATGGGAGTGATCGTGCAGAAGCACGGATTTCACGTGTGGGCCGATTCGGTCTGGCTCCCCGAATTGAGCTACGCGACGGCGAAGCGCGCCTTCCACGAATGGCTCGATTCGTTTCCTTCGAACCGCATCATGTGGGGGGCCGACTGCAACCACGCCGAGGGAATTTACGGCGCGACTGAATTCCACCGCCGCTGTATCTCAGAAGTGCTGGCTGAGAAGGTCATGGCGGGCGACCTCGTCGAAGAGCATGCCCTCGCCATCGGTCGCCAGATCATGCGCGACAATGCCCTGGAGTTGTTTCCGCAGCTCAAAGATCGGCTCTGGAAACACAAGGGAGCCAAACTGGAGCCGCCGACTGTGACAGAGAAAAACGCAGGCAAGCAGTAAACCAGTCAGTACGACGATGGCGTACGGGCGCACGACATGGTTTGGTTGACCAAGCAATTATCTGTAGCGGAATTCGTGAGAATTCCTGTCAAACCTCGCGACGAGTCAAAATTCTCACGAATTCCGCTACGAGAAGGGCGCGACATCCACATCAGGTGTTGCGCACGCGCCAACTCACACCGGCAGCTCGCCGTTTACGCCCAGCATTCGCGTCGATAAACTAATTGAAATGTTTCCATCCTTCAGGAAAACGTGAATGTTGAGCATCCACGAGCCCTGTTCCAATCCAGTGCGCGGCCATTCGCGCCGGGAGTTGCTGCGGATTGGCGGCGTCGGAATGCTCGGGCTGGCGCTACCGCAACTGCTCGGACGGCAGGCGGCAGCCACGAGCGACCCGACGGCGGGCCCGCTGTTCGGCCGCGCCAAGAACATCATTTATCTGTTCCTCTCCGGCGGGCCGTCGCAATACGAGACGTTCGATCCGAAGCCTGAGGCTCCCACCGAAATCAAAGGCAGCTTCCAGCCGATCTCGACGAATGTTCCCGGAATAAACTTTTGCGAACTGCTCCCGCGCGTTGCCCGCGTTGCCGACAAGCTGGCCGTCGTGCGGTCGTTCGCCACCGACGACCCGAACCACGAATCGGGGGGCTATTGGATCAATACGGGGCACAAATACACCGGCCCCAATATGCGGTCGATCAATCTCACAGATTGGCCAACGCTGGGCTCGATCGTCAAGATGCTCCGGCCCAGCGACAGCGTCCCTTTCAGCGCGGTGGCGCTCCCCGAACCGATCGTCGCCAACCCAAATGTGCTGCTGCCCGGTCACAACGCGGGATTTCTCGGTTCGCGCTGGGACCCCGATCTCTTTAAATGCGATCCGTCGGCGGCCAACTTTCAAATTGAAGGGGTCGCCGCTCCACTGGACGTCCCCGCGCTGCGTCTGGCGGCTCGCCGCGACCTGCTCGACCAGGTTGAGTTCGCAGCACGATTTGTCGCCGAGCATCCCGCGGCCAGCGAGCACGACCGGTTGACTCGCGAATCGCTGGATCTCGTCCTGTCGGGGACCGTCCGCGGCGCCTTTGCTCTCGACCGCGAGACGGCCGCCGTGCGCGACCGGTACGGGCGCGGCAAGTGGGCTCAGTCGGTCCTCTTGGCACGGCGGCTGATCGAAGCCGGCGTGCGGATGGTGTTTGTCAACTGGCCGCGTGAGCCGGGCGATCTCAGCTCCAGCAACCCGTTGTGGGATACGCACGGGCAGAACGATACCCGCATGAAAGAGGTGCTCTGTCCGCAGTTCGACCTGGGGTTCAGCGCGCTGATCGAAGACCTGGCCGACCGCGGCCTCCTGGACGAAACACTGGTCGTCGCGATCGGCGAGATGGGCCGGACCCCGAAGTTCAATTCGTCCGGGGGGCGCGACCATTGGGGAAACGTTTTCAGTTTCGTGATGGCCGGCGCGGGAATCAGCGCGGGACAGGCTTACGGTACGAGCGACAGGAACGGGGCTTATCCGGCGACGAACCGCGTGCAGCCCGAAGACCTGACGGCGACGATCTTCCACTTGCTGGGGATCGGCCACGAGGCCTTGTTCCACGATCGGACCGGCCGCCCCTTTCGGGTTACGGAAGGGACGCCCATCCTGGGGGTTCTGGGGTAATGCCCCAGTCATCCGTGTAACCAGTCATCCGTGTATCTTTGGAAATCCGTCTGAACCGCTTCCAAAGGGCTTCGTGGCGTCTTCTTAGTATTAAAGGCGACTCTGGTTCTATTGTTCCCATCACGTCCTGCCAAAGACTATGATGGCAACAATGATGGCGTGGTACCAGGATTGGCCGACGCGCAGTGCGTCAGTCTTGGATATCGGCCTCTGAAACAGGCCCCAATCAAAATCAGCCCCAACCAATAGAGTAAATCCATGAGCGATCCTCTCCCCAGCAATCCGCCGCAAGAACCTCCGCTGCAACACCTGCAGCATTCGTCGGCGACAGCCCGAGTTCCCGATGCCGTCGGGCGGGGCGTATTCGCTACGGCGGCAATCGTCTTACGCGGTGCGAACGAAATCATCATCGATTTTATTCAGGGGCTGGGTAATCCTCGGCGGGTTGCAGCACGAGTCATCCTGCCTCCGGCGGTCGTGTCTCAGTTTGTTGGGGCCTTGGACGGAAGCATCGGAAAATACACTGACACATTCGGCGCGCCGCCACGCCCGCCCGTCTCCTTGTCCGCGCAGCAAAATCCGCCCTCGTCAAATTCGCCAGGGCTCGGAAGTCCATCTGCCCCAGGCAGCGCCCCTTCACCAGGCAGTGCTCCCCCTCCTGGCAGTCCCGCCACGCCAGTTCAAACTCCGATTGCTGAGATTTATGAACAGCTCAAGCTCCCCGACGAGATGCTCGGGGGAGCGTACGCCAACACGGTGGCTATTACCAATTCGGGGAGTGAGTTCTGTTTTGATTTCATCGTCAACTTTTTTCCCCGCTCCGTGGTTACCACTCGGGTGTACATGTCGGCCGCCCATGTCACCGAATTGCTCGCTTCCCTGAAACGAAACGTCGCTCCCCCCCGGTAGATTTAGTCCAGTCTCAATCCATTGCCTCTAGCCATGGGTTTCGACAGCACTCAATCAATCGATCGGTACGTGGGGTACGTGCGTGCCACGCGAAAGCGGCGATCCCCTGCTACGGACGCCCAGAACGCAAGCAGTGGTTGTCTGTCACGTTGATCGCACCCATTCCCTGGCAAACTGACAGCCGAGCGTCCCCTAAATTTTGGCTGTCCGCGCGGCATATAAATTGATACGCCCTGCGGTTCGCTCTGGCAATCCGCCTTCGCGCATGAAAATTGTGCCGCTGCGGCTCGTCGACGGACTGCAGGGCGTGCCTTTTGTTTCTCGTGGTTGCATTGCGGCCACTTCACCTCTTCTCTTTCGCTTTCTCTGAAAGGAGATTTCAAGTTTGAACACAAACGTGGTCGTGGCGGCCAGCAGCCTGCTGGCCGTGTTGCTCGTATTGGCGCTGGCCCGCGAAGTCCGCCTGCGCCGGGCGCTGCAGAAACTGATCCAACGGATTTTTACGCTCTGGAGGAACCGGCATGAAAAGAATGTGGACGATGATGTTGGCGGTGATGGCCGTCGCTTCGATGGGCGCCGGCGGATGTGAGGGCGACAATGGCCGGCTGGCCGACTATGCCCAGAACAGCGTCGACCAGCAGACGCGGCAGAACGATCAAATCGCCCGGCAGAACCTGGAAGTCACGCAGCAAAACCGCCAAGTCGCTCAAGCCGCGCAGAAACTCGTGGAAGCCGATGCCCAGGCGCGGCAGGAACTGGTGACCGCCCAGAAAACCCTGCAGGAGGGGCTGCATGTCGAGCGCCTGAAGCTCGATGAACAGCGGCAAGGCCTCGAGGAAGACCGCCGGCAACTTATCCGGGAGCGCTATTGGGAACCGCTCATCGCCGAGACCATTGGCGGTTGCGGCGTGTTGCTGGCCTGCCTGTTGCCCCTGGTGGTTTGCGTGTATGTGCTGCGCAACCTGGACACCGGCAATGGCGACGAAGCGGTCCTGAATGAGTTGTTGGTTTCGGAGTTGACCGCCGAACGGCCGCAGCTGTTGCTCCCAACAATAGAGCGACCACCGGCGCTCGAACAAGAATTGCCGCCTGCGGACGCCGCGGAACATGACGCCGTAGAAAATCACGCTGTACAACACGAAGACCTGGACACTGAACCGCCCCCGTTTTAATGGTGATCGAAGCGCGGCACGCCGGCTGTGCAGAGACCCCGATTGTCGCATTCCGTCACAGTCAACAACGGAGTTGTTCCCCGCATTCAGGAAATTAATCATTCTCGGGAGAAATTCACGTGTCCCATATCGTGCGCATTGAGACGCAGATCCGTGATCCGCAGGCGGTCGCGGCAGCCTGCCAACGGCTGCATTTGCCTCCGCCGGTCCACGGAATGACAAAACTTTTCAGCGACACGGTGACCGGGCTGGCCGTGCAACTTCCTGGCTGGCGATATCCGGTCGTCTGTGACACGCCCACCGGCCAAGTCAAGTTCGATAACTTCAAGGGGCACTGGGGCGCCCAGCCGGAACTCGACAGGTTTTTACAGGCCTACGCCGTGGAAAAAGCACTGATCGAAGCCCGCAAGCACGGGCATCTTGTAACCGAACAGCCGCTCACCGACGGGTCGATCCGGATCACAATTCAGGTTGCCGGAGGTGCCGCTTGAAGACAGCCACATCGAGAATAATCGAGATCACAGTCAGCCCGACAGGCCAGACCAGCGTTCAGACCAAGGGGTTTACCGGCACGTCTTGCCAGGAGGCCAGCCGCTTCGTGGAACAGGCCCTGGGCAACCGGCAATCCGAAGAGCGAACGGCTGAGTACTATCAATCAGAGCCGGCCTGTCACAGCACTCAAGAAGGAGTCGCTGCCTCATGACTGTGTCCCTCTGCGACGCGCTGCGTCCCGGCCCATCCTCCGGTGCCAATTCCGACCAGTCAGCGCAGCAGCGAACTCGAGTACACCGTTTGGAACAGGGACGCTCGCCCCTGCATTCGTCGTCATGACGCCTCCCAAGGGCGAATCGCCCCGTTTCCCCCATCCGATCCTCAGCTCTATCAAATAAGGAGTCCTCCATGACGCTCTCGGAGCGCCTGTCAGAATATGTGCGCGCCTGCTTCACCGGGTTGTGGATTGAATCGCACGAACACGAGGACGCTCTCCTCGAGATCGCGGCGTTGTGCAAGCAGGAAAACTGGAAACTGGCCGTGTGGGATATTGCTCAAGGATTGTCGTTCCCAGGAGCCAATTCCGACACGGGAATTCCGCCGGCGGGGAACGACCCGTTAGCCGCCATCCGGGCATTGGGTGCCTTGGCGACCGAGGATGGTTCGGCCTTGTTGGTGCTGCGCAATTTCCATCGGTTTCTGGGAAACATCGAAATTATCCAATCGTTGGACCAGCAGCTCAGCCGGGGCAAACAGCAACGCACGTTTGTGATTGTCCTCTCACCAATCGTGCAGATTCCGGTCGAACTCGAAAAGCAGTTCATTGTGCTCGAACATGATTTACCGAACCGCGAGCAGCTCGCTCAAATCGCCCGGTCGATCGCTACCGAGCCGGGAGATTTTCCGGCAGACCCGGTCGAACAGGACGCGCTGCTGGAAGCGGCGTCGGGGCTGACCCGTTATGAAGCCGAATCAGCCTGCAGTCTGTCACTTACCCGTCATTCAAGGCTGGTTCCCGAGACGCTCTGGGAACTCAAATCCCAGATGCTCAAGAAGAGCGGCCTGCTCACGCTGCACCGGGGCGGCGAAACGTTCGCCGACCTGGGAGGGCTGGACTCGTTGAAGTCGTTCTGCCTGCGGGCCCTCAGGCCGCGCCCACATGGCGACTTGCTGACGCAGCCGCGGGGCATTCTGCTCCTGTCTGCCCCCGGCTGCGGCAAGACGCAGTTCTGCAAAGCCCTGGGAAACGAAACAGGGCGTCCCACGCTGGAGTTGGACGTGGGGTCTCTGATGGGGAGCCTGGTCGGCCAGACGGAACAAAATGTCCGGCAGGCGCTGCGCACGGTCGATGCCATGGGGCGCTGCGTGCTGTTGATTGACGAGCTGGAGAAAGCACTCAGCGGTGTCTCCGGACAGGGAGATTCCGGCGTTTCGTCCCGGTTGTTTGGGACGCTCCTGAGCTGGCTGTCGGAGCACGAATCGGACGTGTTCGTCGCCTGCTCAGCCAATGATATTTCCAAGCTGCCCCCGGAGTTCAGCCGAGCCGAGCGGTTCGACGGGATCTTCTTCCTGGATTTGCCGGTAGCCAAAGAGCGGCAGGCGATCTGGAAGCTCTATTTGGAGAAATTCAGCCTGGATCCCAAACAGCCGCTGCCGGTCGATTCCGACTGGACTGGTGCCGAGATTCGTTCCTGCTGCCGGCTGGCCAAGATGCTGGAGTTGTCACTGGTCGATGCCGCCAAGAACGTCGTGCCGGTGGCCCGAAC
>Ga0206968_10196_pt2 | contig 16568 bp, 16 predicted proteins | sample Alteio_BWOrgHeat_22_FD_153254 | JGI IMG/M metagenome (GOLD analysis project Ga0206968, IMG submission 153254) | Enriched cells from forest soil in Barre Woods Harvard Forest LTER site, Petersham, Massachusetts, United States -... | ecosystem: Environmental > Terrestrial > Soil > Temperate forest >... | reverse complement strand
GGAATCCTAGGTCACTTGTCGACGGCATCGCCCGCGGCCCGCAACTTAGAGAGTTTGGAATTGGTGGACGCCAAATCGCTTTCGAACTTTTTGATTAACGAGCATCCGCAAACCATCGCCGTCATTCCGGCGCACTTGGAGCCTGAGAAAAAGGGTGAGGTGTTGAAGCGTCTTCCCGAGTCTCTGCAAGCGGAAGTCGTGCTCCGTTTGAGCAACCTGGACCATGTCGCTCCGGAATTGATTTCAGAAGTGGATCGCGTGTTAAAACAGGAACTCTCCACGCTCGGAACCGTGGAACAGGCTTCACTCGGCGGCGTTCAGCCGGTCGCGGAGATGCTCAACGTCATGGACAAAAACACGGAAACCGCGATCATGTCGCGTATCGAAGAAAAGGACCCGATCCTGGCGGAGGAGATCCGCAAGCTCATGTTCGTCTTCGAGGACATCACCAAGATCGACGACAAGGGTATTCAGACGATGCTCAAAGAGGTTCCCAACGACAAACTTCTGCTCGCGCTCAAGACCGCGAACGACGAAATTCGGACCAAGATTTTCAAGAATATCTCTCAGCGTGCGGCGAAACTCCTGCAAGAGGATCTGGGAAATATGGGACCAGCACGTTTGTCCGACGTGGAGTCGGCTCAAGTGGAGATCGTCAATATCGCGCGCCGTTTGGAGCAAGAGGGCAAGATTCTCATCGCTCGCGGCGGTTCCGAAGATGCACTTGTGTAGCACAAGGATGGTTTGAATGGCCCTTGAAAAACCCATTATCAAAGCGGACATCGCGCAAACCAGCACCTTTGATTACAAGCCGCGTGAGATCGCGATGGCTGCGAGCGGTATGGCTAAAGCCTTTGTGCACGAGCACATCAATGACTTTAAGATTTCAGAATTGGTAGCCCAGCAGGCGGGTATTTCGCAGTTGGCGCTGGATGCTCAGCAGGACCTAATCAATTCGCAGGTTTTGGCACGTCTGGCGGAAGTACAGGAGAAGTCCTACACCGAAGGTTATGAAGTGGGACTGATCGAAGGTACTGAAAAGGCCTTCCAAGAGGCGAAGGCGAATTTGCTCGAGCGCATGACGGCCATGGAAAACATGCTCAAGCAAATGGAGGAAATGAAATCTCGCCTGATGATCGCCAATGAGGCGGAATTCGTTAAACTGGTTTTTTTGACGGCGAAGAAAATCGCCATGCGCGATTTGGAATTCAGTCGCGACGCCGTGGTTGAAATCATGAAAGATGTCGTCGGTGAGGCTCAGGAAGATGAGCGCGTGACCGTGAGAATGTCACCTGTGGATCTCAGTTTCATCGAATCCCTGCAGGAAAAGGCCGATCAGCGCATTGAATCTCTGAGGCGCGTGAAGTTCGTGCGTGAAGATAGTATTAAGCCGGGCGGCTGTTTGATCGAAACCGAGTATGGCACCGTCGACGCCACCATCGAAGAACGGGTTGAGCGCGTGTGGCAAACCTTGCAGGCCCGCATTCCCCAGCAGAATCCTGGAAAAAAAGAATAGGACATGGATAATTTGAACCTCGCCAAGTATGAACGGGCCCTGGCAAACGCCCAACTCACCCGCGATATTGGAAAAGTGACTCAAGTCACCGGCTTTCTAATCTGTGGCTACATTCCTGAAGTCTCGGTGGGCACCGTGTGCGAAATTTTTCCCAATTCCGGTGCCCCCAGTTTTCTCGCCGAGGTGGTGGGTTTCCGTGATCGCGAAGTGCTTTTGATGCCTCTCGGAGAAATGCGCGGCATTGGGATGGGATCGACCATTCTCGTACGCCGTCACTTGGCCTCGATTCCCGTGGGTGAAGCCCAGCTGGGTCGGGTCATCAACGGCTTAGGCGACCCGATTGACGGAAAAGGCACGATCTTCACTACAGAAGAAGTTCCTTTGTACACCGAAGCGGGAAATCCTCTAAACCGGCCGCCCATTCGTGAGCCGATGAGTCTCGGCGTGCGCGCGATCGACACTATGATCACGCTCGGCAAAGGCCAGCGGGTGGGGATCATGGCGGGATCCGGCGTCGGCAAGTCCGTGTTAATGGGTATGATGGCGCGCAATTCGCAAGCCGATGTGAACGTTATCGCGATGGTGGGCGAACGCGGGCGCGAAGTGCGCGAGTTCATCGAGCACACTCTCGGCGAGGAAGGTTTACGCCGCTCCGTGATCGTCGCCGCAACGAGTGATCAGAGCGCACTGGTGCGCACGCGTGCCGCTTTTGTGGCGACCACCGTAGCGGAATATTTTTGTCATCAGGGCAAAGACGTGCTTCTAATCATGGATTCGGTTACGCGGTTCGCGATGGCCCAGCGGGAAATTGGCCTGAATGTCGGTGAACCTCCCGCCACCAAAGGGTACACGCCGAGCGTGTTTTCCTTGCTGCCGAAACTCCTCGAGCGCGCCGGAACTTTCGACGGTCAAGGGAGCATCACGGGTCTATATACAGTTTTAGTCGAGGGCGATGACATGAACGATCCGATCGGTGACTCCGTGCGCTCGATCGTCGATGGGCACATTGTTCTGACCCGCTCCCTAGCGCAAAAAGGGCATTTTCCGGCGATCGATGTTTTGCAGAGTACGTCCCGGGTTATGCGTAACGTGGTTTCGCTTGAACATTTTAATCAAGCGTTACATGTGCGTGAGATGATGGCGGTCTATCGCGAAGCCGAAGATCTCATCAATATCGGAGCTTACAAAATGGGCTCGAACACGCGCATCGACCAAGCAATCAAGATGGAAGCCTCCATTGAGCAAATGCTAAAGCAGTCCGTGGAAGAAAAGATCACGGCGACCGACGCCGAACGACTTTTGATGAGTTTGGAGTAATTCGTGGCATTTCGCTTTGGTTTGGATTCAGTTCTTAAGCACCGGAAGCGTCTCGAAGAGATCGCGCAAAAGGAATTTGCGACGGCGCAAGCCGCTGTCGACGCGACCTTGCGACGTTTAGAGGACATGTACCAGAGGATGGACGAGGTGCGCGAGGAAATTTCTCAGGCCGAAGCCAACTCGCGATTGGAACATGTGCGCGATATGGAGCATTTTCTCTATGGCCATAGAATCCGCATTGAAAATGTACGCAAAGAGGCGCGTGAGCTCTTGCAAGTCGCCGAGCAAAAGCAAGAGGCCTTGATTCTCGCGGCCCGTGAAAAAAAAGTTCTCGTGAAACTGAAAGAGAAACGTTTGCACGAATATCGGGAGTGGCTGAATCGCATTGAGGCTAAAAATCAAGACGATCAGACGATGATGCGCTTAGCGTGGGGGAAACGATGAACGGAGATTATCAGCAGTTCTTCACCAAGGCCCGCCAGGCCAAGGCGGGTGACACTTCGCCGATACAAGATCAAGTGCGCTTCAGCCTGCGCGAAAAGCCTCAGCCCGCTCCCTCGCCGAAGCGCCAAGAGCAACGGCTTCGTCAATCGATCAAAGTCAAAAGGGCAAAGCCACCCTTTCCGTGGAAGGCCGTGGCCGGGTTGGCGTTTAGCCTGTTCGCCGCCGGTCTCTATGTCGTGGCCCCCGAGGCGGTCGAGAAGTTGCTAAGTAAGGTCGAAATCGGCGCCTTTGGCCAGGCGGGTGCGGAGGAAAAGGCGGCAGAAAAGTCCAAGTCTCCGGCATCGGAGAAGGCAAAAGCTGCCGCGACGACCACTGCGGGCGACAAGACCAAAGCTCCTGACGAAAAGTCACAGGCCGCGGAGGATCTCAGTCATTTCGAGAAGTTGAAGCAGCGAAAAGAGGAGCTGGACGCGCGCGAAAAAGAACTCTCGGAGTTGGAAGAGGAATTGCAAAGGCAGAAAGTCGAGCTCGATAAGAGGATCACGCAACTGGAAGAGATGCGCAACCAGATTGCCCAGACCTTGAAGGATCGAGTGGAAGTGGATCAAGAGAAGGTGAATAAGTTGGTGGATTTGTACTCAAACATGAAGCCGAAACAAGCCGCGGACATCCTCGGATCACTGAACGAGGAATTGGCGGTGGAAGTTCTGGCGAAAATGAAAAAGAAGAGCGCGGCGGAGATCATGAATCTCTTGCCTCCCGAAAAGGCGCGCGTGCTCTCGGAAAAGTACACTGGATATCGCCGTATTAGCAGTCAGGATCCAAAAGGCTAAAGGACGAAGATGAATATCGCGGGTCTTAACAACCTAGGTTTTCAAGCCGCGGCAAAAAAGCCGGCGGCCGGGAAATCTTCCGCGCAAGGGAAGGAGAAATCTTCCTTTGAAAGCGTTTTAGGTGAGACGCGCCCGCAATCCGAAACTCAAAAGCAATCTCCGCAAGCCCCCAGCGAAACTAAAAGTGATACTAAGACCGAGACAAAAGCCGAAACAAAAACGGAGACGAAATCTGTAAGTCCCGAAGCCAAACAAGATCAGGCCGTACAAACCCCTGCGGCTCCGGCGAAGCAAAGCCCCACACAAAATGATTCCGCACAGGCCGAAAACGCGGGTGAATCTCTCCCCAGCAACCCGTCCATGCCGACAATGTCCAGCCCTGGCCTCGGTGACCGCCTCCCCTCGGGGCCGGTTAATACTTCTCTCTCGCCGGTTTCCGTCATTCCGCAGCCGGCACCCAACGTGCAGGAAGACGCCGCAAACTCACTCACACGTCGCGTGGTGTGGAACGATTTCTTACGCAAGATGAACGACCTTGGCGTGAGTGCCGAAGATGTCTTGCATGCGTTTGGATCGCTCAGCGAGAAGGACCTCGCGTTACCGCCCGAGCAGACCGTGGACAAAGTCGTCATGGCGCTTGGCCTTGACGGACAACAAGCGGCCCTCGCTAAGCAATACTTTACAGAACTTGTTGCCAAAACCAAATCCAAGTCGTTTGGCGAAGAGCTGGCGTCCAGCAACAAACAAATGAGTCTCACACTCATGACTCAGCGGGAACTCCAGCGGAAGCAAATACAAAAATCGATCGAGAACATGGATCGCAGCTTCTTCATGCCTCAACCGCTCATGCGGCCACAAACCGCTCCCGAGATGATGGCTAAGGCGGAGTTGCCGCAAATGCGCAACAAGATGGCGGACGAATCCCAACCGGTGCAGTCTGAGGAAAACGATCAGCTCCTCACGCAGACCGCGGGCTTATTGCGTCCCACAGTCGCGCAGACACCTCTCGAAGTGCAGACGCCTGGCGCGAGTATACCGCGTCCACAAGCCGCGCCCACGCAGATGAGTGGCCTTTTGGCGCAAATGCAGGCGCAGAGTCAGAACAACGCTGACGCTCCGGAAGATAAAAAATCAATTGATCAGCTGATTCGCGGTTTCAACCGGCAGAGCGTGAAAGCCGCCCCGCAAATGGCAATGGCTGCGGCTCCCGAGGCGGCCCCCATGGCCGTATCCATGCAGACGGCGGCTCCGGCACCCAGTCTGTCGCCGCAGACTCTAGGCGCATTGAATGGCATCGTGGCGTCGGCCAAGCATGACTCCGCGGGTGACGACGGTTCCACTGATGACGGGACTCAGGATCTTTCGCAACTGAACACCGCGCTGGCGGCGGATCAACGCCACGGCGACGGCTCCGCAGTGAAGGGCGACTTTCAAGCGCAGATGAATAAGGCCGCGGGACAAGCCCAGGCCATGGGTGTTCCGGATCTTGTTCAGCAGGCGCACGTGATGGTCCGCGATGGCGGCGGCGAAATGAAAGTGACTTTGCATCCCGATGGTCTTGGTGATGTCGCCATGCACGTCAGCGTGAACGACGGCAAAGTCAGCGTTCAAATGATCACGGAAAGCGATGAAGCGAAAAAATTGATCGAGCGCCAAATCGGCGATTTGAAATCCGGACTGACTCAAAATCATTTGCAAGTGGACAGTATCAAGGTCGACACGGCCACTAATTTAGGAAAGCAGCTGGAACAGCAGTACCAAGACGCCCACCGCCAGCAGTTGCAGGCCGCGATGGAACAATTCCGCCAAGACACGCAAGGTTGGCGCCGGAGTTTCTTTGAAGCGGGACCGGTTAATCCTTATCACAGTCAAGGGGATGCGCCCCGCGATGTGAAGGCGCCGACGTCCGCAGCCAACGCCAAAGCTCGCAGCGCGCGCAGACTGGATCTGGTGGCCTAGATGATGAGCGTAAAGGGTGGAACTCAGACTTGGTCCAATGCCCCACAGCGTTCGGATTTCAAATCCGACGGCGCGCAGACGATGAGCGCCACGGATAAAGAAAAATACTTTGATGGGGAGTCCGTCGGCGACACTGCGAACAAACTCGCCGATCCAAACTGGGTAGACACTTCGAAGAAAATGCGGACCGTGGGCAATAACGAGCTGGGCAAAGACGCCTTCATGAATCTCTTGCTCACGCAAATGAAAAACCAGGATCCCACCAATCCGTTGAAAAGCCATGAGATGGCGGCTCAGTTGGCGCAATTCACATCGCTTGAGAAATTGAACAATATCAATGACGGAATCGATAAGTTACGCAAAGACAATCAGCCGGACCACAATTTCCAAGCGCTCGCGTTCATCGGCAAAACCGTGACTATGGATAATTCCAAAATCACCCACACCGAAGAAGCCGAGACGCACGATCTGCGTTTCACGCTTCCCCAAGACGCGCAAAAGGCGACACTCGAAATTAAAGACGCCAACGGCAACACCATACGCAAAATGGAACTCAAGAATTTGAAAGCGGGACCGAACTCCATCGTGTGGAATGGCAAAACGGAAGAGGGCGCGGGGTCTCCCAAGGGTGACTACACCCTCGGAGTGGAAGCGGTGGGCTCAAACGGCCGCAAGCTCTTCGTGCAGACCAAAGCCGATGGCGTGATCACCGGGGTCAACTTTACCGCGCACGGCGCGCAGCTTCTCATGGGCAAACAGGTCATCAGCTTGGCGGACGTCAAATCGATCAGTGATTCGCATGTGGGCGCCAACGCCGAGGCGAAAACTCTGGCCGTGCCGAACTCACAGGCTGTACCGAACGCGCAACAAGGCAAGCCTCAAGCGGCTCATGCGCAAGGACAGCCACCAGGGGCGCAGCCCCAGGGTCAGCCGCAGCCTCAGCCCGCGGGACACATGTTTCCGATTCCCCAGCAAGAAGAAGGTCCAAGAAAAGTCCAAGTTAAACCTGAAACCAAAGGCAACGAAGCCAAGCGTGCTAAATTGTCGAAAGGCAGCATTAGTGACGCTTCCATGGCTCAGGGTTTGATCAACACCCTGAATAAAGAAGGCGCGAAAGCGGGAATGGGCTAATGAAAGAGATCAGTGCAAATATCTCAAGCATACGGCCTGGCAGCTTGGAAAAGGGCCGCCAGCCCAATGCGCGCACTGGTGTTGACGATTCCGGTTTCGCCGATCAATTGGCGGCGCTCCAGAGCCCGGGCTTAGCGGGCACTGAGTCCGCGCCACTTCCCTCGCTTAAGTTTTCCAATCACGCGATCGACCGCATGCAAGCGCGTGGCATTCATTTCACGCCCAACGAAATGGCGCGAATTGAAAACGCGGTCGCCAAAGCGCAGGCGAAAGGCGCTAAAAACAGTCTACTGCTCATGGACGACTCCGCGTTGATCGTGAGCGTGAAGGACAAAACGGTCGTGACGGTGATGGATAAGACGTCGTTGAAAGACAACGTCTTCACCAACATCGATTCAACCGTGATGATTTAGGATTTAAAGGGGCTGGTCCTCGTTGAGGGGGCCCTTTGTGTAAACGTGATCGCGGCCATGGATGGCTGCGGCGCAAAAGACATGGAGGTCTTAATGGGTGTTCTATCATCTCTCTATACCGGTGTATCCGGTCTTGCGGCGCAAGGAGAGGCGCTCGGTGTGATTGGTGATAACATCGCCAACGCCAACACCGTCGGTTTCAAAGCCTCACGGGCGGAATTCCAAGACATCGTCGCCAAGAGCTTAAAAGGCATCTTGGGCGGTAACCAAATCGGTCGCGGAGTGAAGATCGGCGCGGTCAATCCAATTCTCGTGCAAGGTAACGTCGACGCCACGGAAAAGGTCACGGACCTCGCGATCGCCGGTGACGGTTATTACGTGTTGAAGGGTACGGACGGTGAGTCTTTCACCCGTGACGGATCGTTGAAGTTCGACAAAGAGGGTTACTTGGTAACCAATGACTTCCAACGCGTGCAAGGGTTCCAAACCGATGACAAGGGATCGATCATCAATAAGCTCGGAGACATCAAATTTCCGCGCGCCCTGGTTCCGGCCAAAGCGACGACGAGTATGAAGCTCGACCTGAACTTGGATTCACGCATTCAAAATCTCAGACAGTTCGACCCGAAAAAGCCCTACGACACCTGTCACTACTCGACGGGTATCGAGATGTACGATACGCAAGGCAATAAGCACTTGATGAATTTATTCTTCACCAAAACGGCCGACCGTACTTGGAGCTATACGGGAATGGTCGATGGCAAAGAAATCACGGGTGCCAAAGAGGATGAAATGGCACAAGTGTGCTCGGGAACTTTAGGGTTCACCACCGACGGAAAATTGGACACGCAGGTGCAAACGTCGAGCGCGTTCAACTTCAAGGGCGGCGCGCAGCAGAATCAGCAAATCAAAATCTCTTTCGGCGACTCGATCACGTCCGACAAGGGCACTGGCATGAACGGCTCCAAGCAGTACGGCAAAGAGTCCGACTTGATTTCATGGCAGCAGGATGGAAGCGCCGCGGGCACGATCAATAACTTGTCGTTCAACGACGAGGGAATCCTGACCGCGCTGTATTCCAACGGTGAAACTCAGGACATCGCGCAGATCGCGCTGGCGAAATTCGAAAATCCCGAGGCTCTATTCAAAGTCGGTAACAACCGCTTGAAAGAAGCCCGCGACTCGGGCGCTCCGGCCATCGGAGCTCCCCAACGCGCCGGCCGCGGTAAGATCTTCGCGAAATCCTTAGAGCGTTCAACCGTGGACTTAGCGCTCGAGTTCGTGAATCTCATTCAGAACCAGCGCGGCTTCCAAGCGAACGCGAAGACCATCACTACAACCGACGAGTTGCTGGGTGAGGTCATTAACTTGAAGAGATAAATTTAAAGAATATATAGGCAATTAGGACCGCCTTCGTAAGGGGCGGTCTTTTTTCCGTTTATCGGGGCTCCGGACTCCGGCCACCGTTCTCCGCGCGGACCCCGGAAAACGGACGGAGAACGGAGGCCCGAGTCCAGAGTCCGGAGAACGGATAAACGGATTTAGAGATTCTCGTTTTGAGATGAGACATTGTCCCAGAGCGTGAAAACTCAATCGACACTGCTAACAACATCAACGTTCTAGAGTGAGAATCCACCATCCAGAATGTTTAAATTACTGTTCAGTGCCTAGTCATCTGTGCACATCCTTTGCAACTCACTACTCCTATTAGGGGGCAGGACACATGAATGGAAAAGTACGCGTCGTCTGTGGAATTGTTTTTAGCGGGGCCTTAATTACGGCCTTTCAGAATTGTTCCAGTAAGGTGGGCTTTTCTGCGCAGAGCTCGAGTGGAACCATGCAATCCTTAGTGCCGCTGAATCCCACCGATGGTGGGTCGCCAACGCCGAGTCCTACGCCTACGCCGGGTCCCGAGCCGAGTCCTCTGCCTGCGCCGAGTCCTCAGCCGCCCGTCGTGAGCAATCCTGCTCCTTCGCCGACTCCTGCGCCGGCACCCGCACCATCGCCTACGCCGGACAATCCTCCGCCTGTTTGTGAACACGGAAGCTCCTGCGATCATCCCTGTCAACATGATCAGGGCAATGACGGCGACGGATTAGTCGGCTGCATCCTCCTCGAGGGTCATGGACAAAGTCTCAAACTTGGATTGCTCACCAGCAAACTGAATGGCGTGGATTCGCGTGCCGAGTCCGTATGTATCCCGGCCGATGTTTGCTTAAATCAGGTTGCCGCCGCATTCAAAGTTCCAACGGAAGTGGCGCCTGGAAGCCAAGGCTTCTGCAATGGCAATCCGAATATCGTGCATCTCACAGCCGCTCAAGTGCAGAACTTACTCTCGCAAAATCCTCCGTCGCCCTAAGCGACGGAGCCCGCTAATGTGCCAGCAGGTGCGCGAGATCAATCAGCTCCTGCGGCACTCTTCGTTTTTTATGTAAGCAATCTTTGAATTTCACAGGCACAACTTGTCCGGACTGGACACCCACCATCACATCCGTGAGTCCTTGTTGCAAAGCCCGCACGGACGCGAACCCTAAGCGGCTGGCGAGAATACGGTCGCGTGCGGTCGGTGCGCCTCCGCGCTGGATATGTCCGAGGACGCAAACCTTGGATTCAAATCCCGCTTTGCGCCGGATTTGTTCGGCGAGGTCATACGCGCGTCCGACCTTTTGGCCTTCCGCCGCCACGAGAATGCTGGAATTTTTGCCGCGCGCGACGCCGCGCTTGATGGATTGGATGGCTAAGTCCACATTGATCAAAGTTTCGGGAATAAAGACTTCTTCGGCGCCCCCCGCCAAACCCACATCGATGGCGATAAAGCCGGAGTCGCGGCCCATCACTTCCACGATGAATAGACGATCATGACTTGCGGCCGTGTCACGGATGCGGTCAATCGCTTCCATGGCGGTATTTAGCGCTGTATCAAAGCCGATAGTCTCTTCGGTTCCAAAGATGTCGTTATCGATCGTGCCGGGAATTCCCACCACCGGAAAATTATGCTCTTGCGCCAGAAGATGCGCACCGGTGAATGTGCCATCTCCGCCGATGGCCACCAATCCTTGAATTCCGGCTGCCCGCAAACTCTGCGCGGCCTGTGCCCGCACTTCTTGTTTATGAAACTCCAAACTCCGGCCGGCCTTAAGAATGGTCCCGCCGCGCTGGATTATGTTGGCCACAGAGCTCAAGGTCATAGGCGCCATTTTACCAGCGACCAAGCCCGCATAGCCTTGTTGGATTCCCATAATTTCTATTTTTGAAGTGATGGCGGTACGCACCACGGAACGAATGGCGGCATTCATTCCGGGAGCATCTCCCCCGCTGGTCAATACGGCAATTTTACTAAGAATTTGTTCCGACATTGAACAATGTCATCTCATATGCGCAGAAAATAAAAAAGGATCAATTCCATGGAATTGATCCTTTTTAAAACCCGTTTAAGAAACTCGTTTAGCGAACGAGTGTCTTGAACTCAGCGCCTGGGCGGAATTTCGGGAAAGAAGTCGCGGGGATTTTGATCGCTTTTCCAGTTTGCGGATTGCGGCCCGTGCGAGCTTTTCTTTTTGCTTTTACGAAAGTGCCGAAACCGACCAATTTTACTTCGTCACCTTTTTTAACGGCTTTCTTGATGGTGTCGAGAGTGCAATCGAGAAGTTTCTCAGTCTGAGCCTTCGTGATTCCGACTTCCGTGGCTACTTTTTCAATGAGTTCAGCTTTGTTCATCCTTTTCCCCCATTTGGAAAAATCGTTGATGTTCTTGAATAGACACCATTGAAATTTGAATGCATTCTGCCGTCAATACAAAAAACTCTGCGCCTAAGCAAAAAATTAGTTTTGCTGTTCTTTCGGAGGGGATTCCATCGCCGAAGTCGAGTTTGTTTCCGAATTTTCATTGACAGACTCAGATTCGGCTTCATGCGAAGCGACTCGGAATTTCTCGTCCGCCCAAGCACCCAGATCGAGTGTCGCGCAGCGCTCGCTGCAAAACGGCCGGTTAGGATTCGCGGGCGTATAATGCGTGGGTTTGCCGCAGGTTGGACAGTTCACTTTCTTAAACATGCTTAATTACTAAAACCGGTGTTTTGCCGCTGTCAAATCTTAGTAGCGGCGATAACCACGGTTGTAGCTGGCAGGCCCGCACAGGGTGCCAGAGCCTAGTTCTGCGTTTTGTACATGGAAATGAATATCCATTTTGGCGCGACCAATGCCGCAGCCGTTACGAGTCGGCTGACCCACGGGGACGGTATTCGTGAAGGATACGGTTCCGTTAATTTGGATATCCGGCGTTCCGTTATTACTATTACAGGGCTGATTAGCCTGGCAGGATTGACTGGCGGAACCCAAATACGTGAACGTCAATCCATTGCCGCCATAGGCCGTAGTTTCCGCGTAGGTGTTCAGTTCCGCTATGCCGCTGTTCTGAGCGTCTTGGTCATAGCCTTGGTTATAACCCTGGTTGTAGTAGTTGTTGTAGTCGTCACCATCAGCCTGATTCAAAGGCCTAATAATCATTTGGCCGCGGCCAGGAACACTTCCGTCAGTCCACACCGTGATTTTAAAATTCTGTGATCGCACTTGCATTTGGAGGAGCTGCTCTAAGTAGAGATACTGCGTGCTTCCGAGTCCAGCGGGTGTCAGGGAAATTATCCCGGAGTATGTACCCGGAGGAATACCGTTTAAATTCGCGGTTGGGTTGGCAAATTGAGGATTGGCCCACGGATTATTATTCCGATTGCCGTTGCCGCCGCCATTATTGCAAGCCGCCAATGACACCAAAGCGGCGCCAGCCAGCCAACCTGCGATAACCTTCCAGAAGTTGTTCATAACTCTGTCTCCGTCTCCAATTTAAACGTATGTTTCCAACCCTTTATGATCAGGATTCGTGCCATGATTAAGTGGCCCGTAATGCAATATAGAGGAATTACGCAAGCCGAAGTGACTGATTTTGTTACCGCGTGAGCGGAATTTGAGCTTGGTCACAATTCCTCTCTAAATATGAAAACTTAAACCAGCCAGTATCACGAAACCCTGGTTGTAAGCGGTGGTGTCTTGCGTGTGAATGGCTTCCATGAGGCCGCGATTATAAGTGGCTTCCACGATAAAATCGGATTTCTTGGCCAGTGCGAAGCGACCCGCCAATCCGATACCCGCCAAAACGTCAGCCGAGTTCGTGGCGGCGGTGTCATTGGTGTTCAGACGCAAAGCCGTGGCAAAGCCAAATTTAAAGTACCAACTCTGTGCGCGCATCTGCATGATGCGCAATTTCGCCATCATCGGCAGCGTCAAATAACTTGTATTTATGCGCTCCACCGTTCCGTTATTGATCGTGGCATCCGCGCCGGTTTGCAGAAAGATTAGACCGGTTTCCAACTTGCGCGACTCGTTGCCAAATTCAGCCGTTGCGCCGCCGATCAGACGTTGCTGTCCGCCGCCGCTATTGTGTGAATATTCAAAGGACGATACGCCAAGTTGCGGGTTGATGTGCATGTCGAGATCACTGAGTCGGGTAGGACCCGATTCTTCGCCCGAGATGGAGGTGCGCACACTCGATGTATCGTCGGCGGCCCAAATCGGCTCAACAGCTGTCAAAACTGTGAACATAGCGGTGGTGGCAAAAAACAGGCTTTTCATAGGTTTATCTCCTCGCAATGAAACCGTTCAATTTATCGAGATTGCAACTCAGGGGCCGCGGGCTGGGGCCTTGGCCAAAGTAATCCGATCCCCACGCAAATCAAGGCGACGCTGAGCCACGTCCCTAAGCTTAAGCCCAACATCATATCCCCTCGGGGGTCGTCGCGAAAGTGCTCCATCACTAGGCGGTTGGACGCGTGCAGTACCAGCCAAAGTCCCGTGAGCTGCCCGGGCTGGCGAAAGCGGGGTTCAGCCTTAAGCATAACAAAAAGTGTGAAGGCTTCGCCGACCGAAGCGTAAATCTGGGTCGGGTGGCGGTGTTCCCCGTGCAGATTCATAGCCCATGGCAATTCGCAGAGGCGGCCGTAACAACAACCGTTGAGAAAACAGGCCAAGCGCCCCACACCATAGGCGAAAGAGGCCGGGAGAGCCGCCATATCCATGGCCAACTCGAACGGAATCCTCTTAAGTAAACAAAAAATATATATTCCCGCCGTGCCGCCAAGCAAGCCGCCGTAAAATACGAATCCGCCGTTCCAAATCTCAAGAATCTGCCGCGGGTTTTCGCGATAAAACGCGAATTCTTCATACATGACGTGCAGCAATCGCGCGCCCACGAACGCGGACACCAAAGTCACCAAGGTCAGATCAATCGCCAAGAGACGGGAGAGGTGATGCGTTTCCATACGGCCGATAAACCAGAAGCTGGCCAACGTCGAAGCCAAGCTAATCAGCAGGAAATATGTGGAGATATTCGCCGTCCCAATATGTAGGTACGGATACATTGGGGCCTCGATCGGTTACTGTTTGGCCTTGTTTGCTCTCTTGGCCTTACGGTCGCGAAGGGTCATGATCAGCAGCAACAAGCACACGCCCGTGACGATGGCCGAGTCAGCCACGTTAAAGGCGGGATAGGTCCACGCATCTTTGTAGTGGAAGTCGAGAAAATCCACCACATAGCCGAAGCGCAGGCGGTCGATATAGTTGCCGACGGCGCCGCCGAAGATCAGGGAGAGTGAAAAAATCTGCCAACGATCCGCATTGTCCACACCGCGCAGCATGGCGGTAATGATGACCATCGCGATCGGCGGCATGGACAGAAAAAAGAGTTTGCGGAACAGTTCCGGAACATCACGAAAGATACCGAACGCGGCCCCGGTGTTGCGCACGTATGTGATGTGAAAGATGTCACGAATCACCGGAACCGATTCACCAAGTCCCCATCCGGAATGAATATAGAGTTTGGTGAGCTGATCGAGCGCGACTACTAAGCAAGCGACAGTGGCCAGAACGAGATATTTACTTTCCAACTTCACGTCAGCGCCTCAACACATTTCGGGCAGAGTCCGGGAAACCGCGAATCCGCTCCGGTTTTTGGATCATACGACCAACAACGATCGCACTTTGTCCCGTCGGCGGGTGCGGCTTCGACTTTGAGTTCTGGACCATCCGCCACGGCAAACTGGGACACTATGAAAAATTCTCGCAGATGCTTATCATAAGCTTCAAGCGTTTTCCTTAGGGCGGGCGGCGCGGAGATCTTTATTTTCGCGTCGAGGCTGGACCCGATGGTCTTTTCGCGGCGGAGATCTTCCATAACCTTCTGCGCGGCCGCCCGAACCTCGAGGAGCTGGGCGAATTCGCCTTCGAGTGTCGGCTGCCGCCAATCCTTATGGCCCACGGGAAAATCGGTGAGAAAGACGCTCTCCTTTTTGTCGCCGGGCAAGTAAGAGTAAGTTTCTTCCGCCAAAAAGGACGCGATCGGCGCCATCAATCCGCACAGGGCTTGCGCGATCTCAAACAACACGGTCTGAGCTCCGCGGCGCTTTACGCCATTGACCTTCCCGGTGTAGAGCCTGTCTTTCAAAATATCCAGATACGTCGCTGACAGGTCATGCGCGAAAAACGTGTTGAGCGCGTGATATACTTTATAAAATTCATAAGCTTCGTAGCCCGCCGTGCAGCGGTCGATCAGCGATTGGAGTTGATTCAGGGCCCAGCGATCCAGCGGGGTCATATCGTTAAGCGCCACCCGATCTTTCGCCGGATCAAAATCATTGAGATTGCCCAGCAAGAACCGAATGGTGTTGCGAAAGCGACGATAGGTATCGCTAATACGCGTAATCATCTCTTTGCTGATGGTGAGGTCTTGACCGTAATCCTCGTGGGAAACCCAAATCCGCAAAATCTCAGCGCCGCTTTCCTTGATGATATCTTCCGGATCAACGGTGTTGCCCACGCTCTTGGACATCTTGTAGCCCTGAGCATCGGTTACAAAGCCATGTGTGATTAAAGTTTTAAACGGCGGTTTGCCATAAGCCGCGACACCCGAGACCAGGCTCGTTTGAAACCAGCCGCGGTGTTGGTCGCTGCCCTCAAGATAAATGTCCGCTGGGGACTGCATATCCTTATGGCGCATTTGCACGGCCGTGTGGCAGACGCCCGAATCAAACCATACATCGAGAATATCTTTGCCGATGGTGAATTTCTCGTGTGCGCATTTTTCGCACTTGTGGTCTTTGGTAAATTCCGCCGTGGGCTGACTGAAATAGGCCTCAATGCCGTGCCCGGATCTCTCCATCGCGTCGGCCACGCGGTTCATCACTTGAGAATTGACCAGGGGAGTTTTGCATTTTTCGCAGTAAAACACGGGAATCGGCACACCCCAAATACGCTGGCGACTCACGCACCAATCCGGCGAGTTGGCGATCATCGCTTGCAAACGCTGGGCACCCCACTTGGGAACGTAGCCGATATCTTTTTCCGCGAAATTCAAACACATTTTACGCAGAGGATATTTCTCATCATCCATGCGGATAAACCATTGCGGTGTCGCGCGGAAAATCAGTGGGGTCTTGGTGCGGGGATTGTGCGCATACTGGTGCTCAATTTCGCGGACCGCGACGAGAGCGCCGAGAGAGCGCAGGTGCTCGACAATCTTGGGATTGGCTTCCCAGATGGAAAGTCCCGCGAAGTCGGCCACGTCTTTGGTGAAGCGCCCGGCTTCATCCACCGGACTCACGACCGGCAAGCCGTATTTCAATCCGACGGCGTAATCTTCAAGTCCGTGACCGGGAGCCGTATGCACCACACCGCTACCGGCTTCGAGCGTCACGTGATCACCCAATACCACTAGCGATTCGCGATTGATAAAGGGATGTTTCGCCTTCATGCGCTCGAATTCCGTCCCGCGCATCGTTCCCATTTCTTTCAGTTGCACTCCGGCGTCTTTTTCCACGGCTTCTTTTAAGTCTTTGGCCAGGATCAGGAGTTCGCCGCCGCTTTCGTAAATGCCGTAAATAAAATCCGCATTGACCGCGAGACCGTAAT
>Ga0206968_10194_pt2 | contig 16661 bp, 17 predicted proteins | sample Alteio_BWOrgHeat_22_FD_153254 | JGI IMG/M metagenome (GOLD analysis project Ga0206968, IMG submission 153254) | Enriched cells from forest soil in Barre Woods Harvard Forest LTER site, Petersham, Massachusetts, United States -... | ecosystem: Environmental > Terrestrial > Soil > Temperate forest >... | reverse complement strand
ACGGAAAGCGTGAAGGGCAATGGATCCCGAACCAATATGGCGGCAAGGAAAATATCGAAGCAATTCATTTCTTGAGAGCGGTGAACGAGCACGTCTACGAGACTTTTCCCGACGTGATGATGATCGCTGAAGAATCGACGTCCTGGCCGCAAGTATCGCGGCCTACCTACCTCGGAGGCCTCGGATTCGGCCTCAAATGGAACATGGGTTGGATGCATGACATGCTGGACTACATGTCGCAGGACCCGATCTTTCGGAGCTACCACCACAACTTGATCACGTTTGGCCTGGCATACGCATTTTCCGAAAATTTTGTACTTCCTTTCTCGCATGACGAAGTCGTTTACGGCAAGGGCTCCATGCTGCGGAAGATGCCCGGCGACGATTGGCAGAAATTTGCAAACCTGCGGCTTCTATACGGTTTTATGTTTGGCCATCCTGGCAAGAAACTGCTGTTCATGGGGGACGAATTCGGGCAATGGTCGGAGTGGAATCATGAAGCGAGCCTCGAATGGCACCTACTGAAGAATCCACTTCACGCGGGACTGCAGCGCTGGGTGCGGGATCTAAATACTCTGTATCGCGGCCTGACTTCGCTGCACGAATTCGATTTTAATCCGACGGAATTCGAATGGGTCGATTGCAAAGACTCGCAACGAAGCATCGTTAGCTTTCTCCGCCGTGGATCACGTCCGGATGACCTAATCCTTTTCGTATGTAATTTCACACCCGTCGTAAGAGAGAACTACCGAGTGGGCGTTCCCTTGGAGGGTTCATGGAAAGAAATCCTCAACAGTGACGCTCCTTTGTATGGGGGTAGCGGACAAGGAAATTTCGGTGGCCTGACGACTATTCCGCTCCCTATTCATGGCCGGCCTTTCACGTTGAACATGAGACTTCCTCCTCTTGGAGTTCTCGCGTTCCAGCCGGATTCTCAAAGCACGAGGTAAGACGAAAAGAAAGACATCATGGCAAAACGGCCGGGCAGCGCGGAAGATCCTCTCTGGTACCAAAATGCAATCATCTATGAATTGCACGTTCGCGCATTCAAGGATAGTAATGCCGATGGCATCGGTGATTTCCCCGGTCTGATACAGAAGTTGGACTATCTGCAAGATCTGGGCGTTACTTGTCTTTGGTTGTTGCCTTTTTTCCCTTCTCCGCTGAAAGACGATGGCTACGACATTTCCGACTACATGAATGTCCATCCGGTGTACGGCACCATCGAGGATTTTCGGATGTTCTTGGACGCCGCTCACGACCGCAACTTGCAGGTGCTAATCGAGCTGGTGGTCAATCACACATCCGATCAACACCCGTGGTTTCAGGCGGCCCGTCAAGCTCCCCCCTGCTCCCCAGAACGCGACTTTTACGTATGGAGCGATACGGACCAGAAATATAAAGAAGCGCGAATTATTTTCACCGACACCGAAAGGTCCAACTGGACCTGGGACCCGATCGCCAAGCAATATTACTGGCATCGTTTTTTTTCCCACCAACCAGACTTGAACTTTGACAATCCAAGGGTCGTCGAAGAAATCGTCAAAGTGATGCGGTATTGGCTGGATATGGGCGTCGATGCGCTGCGTGTGGACGCAATTCCATACCTGGTCGAGCGCGACGGCACCAGTTGCGAGAATCTTCCGGAAACGCACGCAATCATCAAGAAGCTTCGTCAGGAAATAGATTCCGGTTATTCCAATCGGATGCTTTTAGCAGAAGCCAATCAATGGCCAACCGACGTGCGTCCATATTTTGGAGAGGGTGATGAATGCCACATGGCATTTCATTTTCCGCTGATGCCCCGCATCTATATGGCATTGCGCCAAGAGGATCGGCTGCCGATCACCGATATCGTCGCGCTGACACCGACCATTCCTGATTCGTGCCAATGGGGCTTATTCCTGAGGAATCACGATGAACTGACACTCGAGATGGTAACTGATGATGAGCGGGATTATATGTATCTCGCTTATAGCGCAGACCCGAGAATGCGTATCAACCTGGGCATACGCAGGCGTCTAGCACCGCTCGTTGACAATAATCGCCGGCGAATCGAGCTGCTGAATAGTCTGCTGCTTTCATTTCCTGGCACTCCTGTCCTGTACTACGGGGACGAAATCGGTATGGGCGATAACATTTACCTGGGAGACCGCAATAGCGTTCGAACTCCAATGCAGTGGAATGCCGACCGGAACGCCGGCTTTTCCACGGCGACGCCCGGCCGACTGTACAGCCCGGTCATCATGGATCCAGTCTGGGGTTACCAAGCGATCAACGTCGAAGCCCAACAAAGTGATACATCCTCGCTCTTGCATTGGATGCGAAATATGATCGCCCTGCGCAAACTTTTCCGTGTGTTCGGGCGCGGCACGATTGAGTTTCTCAACCCGACGAATCGCAAAGTTTTGGCGTATCTTCGGCGTTATGAAGACGAACAGGTTCTCTGCGTCGCAAATCTCTCGCGGTTTGCCCAGCCGGTCGACCTGGATCTTTCACAAATAGAGGGCATGATGCCAGTTGAGATGCTCGGGTACGTGGAATTCCCTGTTGTAGAGAGTCAGCCGTACCGTCTTACAGTTGCCCCTTACAGCTTTCTTTGGCTGGAGCTTCAGCGGAAGCCCGAATCCGCGGAAACTGGTGAAGTTCATGCAGAACAGGTGCCGCTCGATGCGACCGGTGGTTGGAAGAGTCTTCTCGAAGGTAGGCACCGTGAGCGGCTAGAAACAATAGATCTTCCGGAGTATCTGCCGAAGCAGCGTTGGTTTGCGGGCAAGTCTCGCCACATCGAGACAACGAAGATTAAAGATTCGGCAGATTTAGACTCATCGCATTCGGCGTTGGCGCTGCTCGAAGTACAGTTCGATAGAGGATTGCCGGACACATATCAATTGCCGCTGGCAATGACATTCGGAGATGTTGGAGATGAATTGCGACGAGCAGCCCCCAACGCAAGCATTGCCGTCATCATATCGAAGGGAGTAGACGGGGTTTTGCAAGATGGGGTTTTTGATGACAGTATGTGCGCGGCTCTGTTCTCGATGATCGAGAATGCCCACAAACTTGAATCGCACCACGGCAATATCCAAGGTGTGCGCGGCAAGGCTTTTCAGCGGATATTGGGATCTGCAGAGGCACAGCTGCAGGTGCAGCGGGGCTCGGCGGAGCAAAGCAATACGTCAATATTCTTTGGTGATCGGTTCATCCTCAAGCTGTTCCGTCGCCTGGAAGCGGGTCTGAATCCGGATTGTGAGATCGGCCAGTACCTGACGGAGAAAACAAACTTCAATGGAATACCTCCGTTTGCCGGTTTGATCGAATACGCGCCGATGGGGGCACCAGTACCGACAATCCTCGCGATGCTACAAGGTCTTGTGGCGAATGAAGGAGACGGATGGAAGTGGACTGTCGACGAGCTCGACCGCTACTACGAAACATGCGCTGCCGTGTCGTTTCCGGAAAACGTAAGTGGCGAACTTGGTGATCCGCTCGAACTTTCCGAACGGCCGACTTCTCAACTGGCGCGTGACCATGTGGGCATTTATCTCGATTCTGCCGCAATGCTTGGGCGCCGCACCGCCGAGTTGCATCTGGCATTGGCTTCACCGACAGACAATCCTGCATTCGCCCCTGAACCAATGACGCCCGATGATGTCCAGGCTCAGCTTGCCGACGTTCGTCGGAATGCCGCAGGAGTCTTCGATGTCCTAAAGGAACGTGTATCGTATTTGCCAGATGAAATCGTTGAGATTGCAGCTTCGGTCTTGAGTCGACGTCGCCGGATTCTAGATCATTTGGGGAATGTCAAATTAGATGGTCTTCGAACGCAGCGGATCCGAATTCATGGAGACTACCACCTTGGACAGGTGCTTCGCGTAAAAACCGATTTCGTGATTCTGGATTTTGAAGGCGAACCCTCTCGATCATTGGAGTATCGGCGCTCTAAGCAATGCCCGTTGAAGGATGTGGCAGGCATGTTGCGGTCCTTCAGCTATGCTGCGTATGGGACCCTAATTAATTACACATCGCGGCATCCCGAGGAGCTTGCTCGTCTCGAACCCTGGGCGCAGCTATGGGAGCGGTTCGTGGCAGCAGAATTCCTGGGTGCTTATCGGGACACCGCACGTGGCGCGGACTTTCTCCCCGACAATAGCGCTGACTTCCGGAAACTGCTCGATGTCTTTCTACTGGATAAGGCGCTATATGAAATACTCTATGAATTGAACAGCCGACCGGGATGGGTACGCATCCCAATGTTGGGAGTGATGTCGCTTCCGATATGAATTGTTCCAGGCGCTGTACCATTGCAGCCCAAAAAAGAGGAGCGCGCTGAACTGATAGAGGACTGAACTGTGGAAGTGGATTCCATCCCGCAACCAACCCAGGAAGAGAGGGCGCAAATAGATAGCGCCGATCTTGTGGTGGGTATTCTTGCCGATCTCGACCGAGACGACATCTTCATGCTGTGCGATGGACTTCGAAATCTGGCAGGATCCCCCCGAATCGTCGTTCTGCAGCGCGATCCCGTTGGTAACGCAGTTGCGGTACCTTCGCAAGATACGTCACTCTCCTTGTTGCCTTGGTCCGCAGTAGGCCCGGACCCTCTGGGAGAGCCTTTACAAACTATGTCCCTTGCGTGTCGGTCGCTTTTTGCGGTGACCGAAAAAATGAGTGCGCGAGCGTGTTGCCTCCTTGCTTCCAGGATGGAAAGTGCGGCACCAGGATGGGTCTGCCAATTGGTGCACCCTCTGCTTGAATCGGATTTCGACTTGGTCGCGCCCTACTACGCACCGAGCAAGTTGCAGGGCCTGCTGAACAGCAGCATAGTCTATCCGCTCACGCGGTGTCTTTACGGAAGGAAAATTCACAATCCACTCGGACCGGACATCGGTGTTTCGCGACGATTGGCACAGAAGATACTTGGAACCAATCGGAATGCCAATGCCGGTCCGAGTCAAACGCATCCATTAGCATCTCTTGCGCCAGTGGCAGCCTGCGACAACTTGCAAATATGCGAGGTACACCTCGGAGCCCGCCACTATCCGCCGACAGATTGGATGAACATGAGCTCTATTTTAGGCCAAGTCTTAGGGGCAGTCTTCCTTGAAATGGAACGAAGCGCAGCTTGTTGGCAAAGAACGCGGGGCTTTGTATCTGTGCCGTCACATGGCGAACGCCAGTCTCGGTCTCAAGAGACGGGGACCTTAGAAATGAATCGCATGGTGGAAACGTTCCAGCTGGGAGTTCGTGACCTTCAAGAGATATGGGGTTTGGTGCTCCCGCCTGCGACTTTATTCGAACTTAGGAAAATGTCCCGCCTGACGCCAGAGCAGGTCGATATGCCAGATGAATTGTGGGCGCGGATCGTTTATGACTTCGCGCTCGCGCACCGCCTGCGAACAATCAATCGCGATCACCTGCTGCGGTCGATGACACCCCTGTTTCTGGCATGGGTCGTTTCTTATGCGCGGGAATTGGATGCTGTTGGAGCGATAACAGTCGAGCAACGAATCGAGCGTCTGTCACTGGCATACGAAGCGGCCAAGCCATATTTTATCTCTCGCTGGCGGTGGCCTGACCGGTTCAATCCGTAGCGATTTGGAACGGAGGTACTGGATGTGGGATCAAGTTAAGCAAGCGTTGGACCAGTCGATGACGAATTTTCTCACCGGATTGGCGCACCAGCTACCGGGATTGGTTGCGCTCATCGTGGCGCTTCTGATTTCTTTCGCATTAGCTTGGGTACTTGCAATTGTGATGCGGAGGTTGCTTAGCAGCATAGACTTTGACGAACGGCTAAACCGTTGGGGCTTCGCTTCTCTACGTGAGTGGTCGCCGATGAACAGCCCATCGCGTTTGGTTTCGCGAACGGCCGCTTGCATAGTCATCCTCGCAGGATTCTTGATTGGTATCGCAGCATTTGATGCCGAATCGACATCTCTTCTCGTTCAAAGCGTCTTCGGTTACATCCCCAACATTGTAGGTGCCATGCTTGTTTTGTTAATCGGCAGTATCATTGCCAGCTTTCTTGCGAGAAGCGTATTGATTGGAGCTGTGAATTTGAATCTCCACTATGCGCGACTGTTGAGCCTGGGAGTGAAATGGCTGGTTATCGTCCTGGCAGTCGCAATGGCTCTGGAGCATCTCAAAATTGCCCCGGGCATTGTCGATTTGGCCTTCGGGATTCTATTTGGGGGAATCGTGCTCACACTGGTTCTTGGAGTTGCTCTTAATTCAAAGGAACTCGTCACCAAATCACTCGAGCGGGATGCCAAGGAACCTTCGGCCGAGAATATCGAGGAACCATTCCGTCATGTGTAGCTGAGGGAATACCCGCGATGAACAGCACCATTCGCAAACCAAAGGTTCTTCTTTTAGATCTTGAAAACTGTGCTGGCAGTCAGATGGCTGAGGCATGTCTCAGCTATTTGGCAGGTGACCTCTTTGAGGCCTTCAGTGCTGGCATAGAGGTACACGAATTAAGTCCAGCCGCAGTTCTAGTTATGGATGAGGTAGAGATTGATATTTCTTGCCACTACTGCAAGAACTTCGAAGAGTTCTCGACCTTTCATTTCAAGTTCGTGATTACACTTTGCGACCTTGTCCGCGGCCGATGCCCGATTTTCCGATTTGCCGAAAACTTCCAGCACTGGAATTTTCCGAATACCCCCATAGCGCGAGGTCCGTTACAAGCAGGCTTAGAAGAGATTCGTGGTTTCCGAAGCCTAATCGAACACAGGGTGTGGAAGTTTGATTCTGAAAAGTCGTTGAGTTCATCGGACCAGGCGATCGTCGAGCAGTGAATCGCATTGTTAAGGGGGGAAATATGTACACGATTGAATTAGTTAAGTTGTACTTCGACTTCCGTCCAAACCCTCATGGGGCAGATGCGGACGGAGTCGCCATTTTCGCTGGTGACGCAGAACTCCGTGCCAAGCCCCTTGAGCGTGGGAAGAAGGGTCATGGGAATTTTCAATCTGCCTTTTTAATCGATCTTCAATGAGTTGCATATGTTTTCCAACGTCCCGTTGAACGACAAAAACCGAATCACGCCGCCTTCCGGGGACTAGCCGCTCTCTGGTTGGGCCCAGCGCCCTTTAGGTAAGCTGCCCACAATGCGCATTTGGTGGCCTCAACAGCCTTTGGTTGCTCACACGTGGCGTCAAGGACGTCAAATGCTCCCTCCTCTAGCGCCACCGCCCATTCGTGGAGATCAAAGTTGCGCACCCATAGAACAATCTCAAACCTAAGATCAAAGTGATTCGCAATGTCGGTAAGCCGCCTCCACGATCCGTCCTTTAGCAGGGGTGCCGAGACGATTACCTGAAACTCGCCGGATTTGGCAGCCTCGCAGCCCGCTGCAATGCTTTTTGCCCATTCCGAGACGAATCCTTCCTCTTGGAGAATCACCTTCAGTCGTTCCGTGTCAGCGTTATCGTCACAGACAATCAGAATTCGAGCTCCATCAGGAATCTTGATTGGCGAGCCCAAACGAATCTTCTCTCGATTTTCAATGATGAGATTCATTACGTGCCTCCTTATTCTCATACTTAGATCACAGGTTGCTGTTGAATGACGGAAGGCGCCATCGGGTAATTCCTGTATGTGCGCGAAGAATGTACTCAATCAGATAATCCGAAAGTCCCTTTAGTCATTAAAAGGGTTTTATGTGGACTTTTCGCAACAGCTTTGAAGGGCCTCGTGAGTCTCTTCGCCCAGTGGCAGACGCCAGAAATCATTTCAGGCGGAAAAACAAGCGAGAAGGGAACACAAATGATAGTCAAATCCGCAAGGGCCATTCTTGTTGGAGAGGGACAGATTGCGGGGCGTCTCTCAGCGAAGCGGCGGCGTTGCTTTGCTCACAGAGGGGATTGCAACAAAGAGTGAAGCCCGGGCGCACAAGACTCGGAACGCTGAATCCTTACTTGCTGGGATAAAATTAGTTTCAGCACTTAACGAATCTGAAATAACTAGGGTGTTCCACCCCTAGCGCGACCGAAAAGGGTCTTTATGCAAGATGCCAAGGAAGAACGCCTGAAAATGCTTTGCGAACTCGCGGCAAATGAGCGCGACGTTGAGAAAATACTCGAATCAGTCCAAGAAATTAACAACCTGGTTGAAACGAAACGCAACCGCTCAACTGGGAAGGACACCAAGGAGTAGGCGGCACTTCCTGATAGGATTGTAGGCGGGCCATTCCGGGCGTAAGTTGACGATCACAAATGAATTATCGGAAGTGGTTCAAGCCTCGACGATTCGGTTTCGGACCGCGTACCTCACCAACTCGCTCACCGAGTGTATATCCAACTTTCGCATGATGTTGGCTCGGTGCGTGTCTACAGTTTTGACACTAATGCAAAGCGACGAGGAAACTTCCTTATTACACTTGCCTTCTGAAACTAACTGCACGATTTCGCGCTCTCGTGCAGTCAACATTTCTCTCGGGACGGGAAATCTTGCTGGTCTCCGGAAATTCGTCAGCAGCACTTCGGTAGCCTTGGATGTGAAAAATGGTTTGTGATTCGCGAGGGTTTCTAGGGCCACAATCAGATCTTGGGAGGAATCGGACTTCACGACGAACCCACGCACGTCAGCATCGAGAATTTCCCGTATCAGTTGATCTGAGTAATGCACCGATAGAATGAGAATTTCGCTGTCCGGCGACAGCTTTCGTATCCTTCGGGCGGCCTCTAGTCCATTCAGTTCCGGCATGGAAATATCGAGCACCACAATATCAGGCTTTCGCTCCTCGGCTTTCGCGACCGCTTCGCGCCCGGAACGCGCTTCATCGCAAACCTGCCACCCAGGTCGTGACTCGATAAGGGATTTGATTCCCCGCCTAACTACATCGTGATCATCTGCGACCAAGATTCTTAAATTTTTCATGACATACCTCCATAATTTTCGCCGTGTAAAAGGTTGTTTCTGCTTGGCTCCCTCCATTCTGAGATCACCTTCCGTCGCTTTCAGAGGGTAGTGTACATCTCGGGTGGGTGCTCATTTTATAAGAACGCTACCCAATGTGTTCAACCTGCTAAAACCGCGTCTCCCTCGTAAGGTCTTCGTTCGCGTACACGAGGACGGAGGATTGATATTTGCACCCGATGAATCTGGCAACTTTCGGAAGGCTTTCTTGGCTCAGAATTGCCCTACAGGATTTGAGTGTTGCATCGACCGGTTGAGCCGGTACCCTTTAACAAGACCTGGCCCAATCTCGATGCGATTCGATGCTAAAACTTAGGCGTTGAACATCGGCACAATGGACTAATCTGCATGGCTACCCTCCGGGGGCGATCCACCGATACAAGCATCAATGGATACAGAGCCAACACGGAAACGGAGTAGCTGATTCCCTGCTCTTGGGATCAGGAAATCTTGACCTCCAACTGGGGAGGAAGCGGTTGCCCTTTGCTGGACAGGAGACCTAGCTGCTGACGTGACATGTAACTGGATTAGGGAATGGCTAAAAATCCCTTTACTCCTTTTCGGTCAATGCGTTGCGACGAAACAACCCGAACCAATCATGTTACATTTTGTGGTCGGGTTGACGACCGACTCAAGCGGGCGAAATCCGGAGCGGATTTTGCTCGGCCGAATCCTGTCCACCGAACGGGCGGGCCAGCCAAGACTTCACTGGCCATATATAACCGTATAGTAATATATTTACTCATTTACTTATGCCAGGCGAAATATGCCGATACACTGCGTGAGCGTCGCATCAATGTATCAGATAAGTGTAGGAACTTGACTTAATTGCCGCCGACCATTCTGCCGTACTTTGTATGATAATTCCGCAACGCATAGAGGTCTGCGGTGAGTCCGCACGGGCCTACCAGATCATTGCGATGCAGTCCGCCTGGCGGATGAAACCTTAATCTGCATGAACGCGGCACGAGAATCCAGTCCAAGAATGCCATAGAGATTCAAAAAGACACACCACTAGCTTCCATTTGGGAGTATGGTTGCGCCACGCGATAGCCTGGACAGGCGCGAGTTACTTGCAAACTTCGCAAATATCGCAGGCCGGACACCGGCCGTGCGTGCAGCGCGTTTTGCCGCACGCATCGTACGCGTCCACTGGAGCCGGTTCCGCCGGCGTCGGCGCGGCCGCTTCCGGCTCCGACTTCGCCGGCACGTCGGTCTCCTTCGGTTTCTGCACCCCCCATCCGAGACGCTTTTCCCGTTCCTTCACCCAGGTCGGCGTCATCCGCTCCGCGTGCTTGACGTGCTCTCTCTCACCTCTCTCGAGGACTTCTTCAATTGATAAGCCTGTGCTCGATTTGTTCGCCTGCTTGTCCACTGGGAAAGCGAGCTCTAAGATGATTTTCATCGCCGCGATATTTCCCCCTTTTGCCATTTCGACTCCTATTTCCACCATCGATGGATATTTGCGGCGCGCGACGAGAACCCCAGCTATCTTGTTTTGCATCGACAGAAAATCGGCACGCTTCAGGACATCGATTTCCTTCCCCCCAGCGTTATGTTATCCTACTAGTACATCTGAAATGCCTCGCGAGAGCTGCAATGGACTTGAACTCTCCCATCCCTTCCGGAAAGGCCTGAAACCACGCGGCCGCTTCATGGCCGGGATGTTCAAGCGGCTCCCACCATCGTAGTATTCTCGGCCCTTTTGTCTTGGCCCATAATGGATCTTTTCGGACTGGACTTCGCCAACTCCTGTCGTGGGTGTTATACTTGGTGATGCGTCCTTTGCAGGAGCCTCTGAGCTAACGACGAGCCAGGCACTTGCAATAAACGCACCGCATTGACGAACAATTGTTTGGTCGTTATGATTTTCGTTCATTTCTTTTGACCTCCCGTAGATTTTTTGGTAGTTCATCGATCGACATTTAATTGTCGGGTTCGAAATCGTAATTGCAACAAGATCGTCAGGCCGCCCGCGTAAAGTGTTACCCATATAAAAACAGGACAATGGCATCTGCCCACTGCATCCTTAAATGTTAAGTTAGAGTGCGGGGGAGACACGCAGAGACGTGCGTGGTGATTGATCCCGGTTAACAATAGCTGTGGCTGAACAGTGCGAACTAGAGAAGGGTCGCCATTACCATCAGTTAAAAAACAAAAATCGAAGACAAGAGGTTTCACATTCCATCCTCTAGCTCGCCTTCGGTTTCTTGCTAGCGGGCAGATCGCCTCACGGCCCGCATTAGACCATTCTAACTGTGCTCTGCACCAAAAAATTAAAAAGAGCAAGCTTAATTGTTGGCCAGGATTGGCTTCGCCGTTCTCTTCTCGTGCAAATGCGGGACAAAAGTCTGCCTTGACAGGGCGCTATCTCCATTTCCGGTTTCCGTTTCAGCACCCGATTAGGCCTCGCGCGCTATAGCCGCCTTGAGCGGACGGACATCCCGTGCGATCCGTTGCGCGTCGCGGCCTTCCATCACTTCCAAGTCATAGCGCGTTTGCAGGTTCAGCCAGAACGACGGTGAGGTCTTGAAGTACCTCCCAAACCGCATCGCTGTGTCTGGCGTGATTCCGCGGCGCTCGTGGACGATGTCTGCGATCCGCGTGATCGGCACACGAAGGTCCAGCGCCATCCGATTCATGCTAAGGCTCAGCGGTTTCATGAACTCCTCGCGTAGAATTTCACCAGGGTGCACGGGCTTCACTTTCTTAGGCATGATGGTCTCCTAGTGGTAATCGGTGATTTCGACTTGGTAGGCGTCGCCATCTTTCCAGTCAAAAAGATTCTCCACTGATTATGGATTCGGATGCTGTGCTAGCCCTCCCGATCGCGCTGCAGCCGTTCCAGGCGATTGCCCGGAATTGCCGCTAGGGTGGTGGCAAGGTCGGGAGCTGCGTCTTGCGTGTCTAGCCTCCGCAAGGCCACCTGTTCGATAGCCCGGAATCTCTTGCTCCGATGCAGCCTGAAGAGGCGTTCGGTTTCAGTCGCGCCGAAGGACTTGATCACAAACAGATTCGATACTGCTGTACGTCAACAAGAAGAAGGGTAAGGCGTCAAGGAGGGATCCGACGCAAACACACGGCTATTTGTTTTCGCGTTTGGCAAGAAGGGCTAGAGTGTATTGCACAATCTAGCTAAATTATTGATTCCAGAGGGCCGAAAATGGGTTGTGAAACAGCTTCTAGCAATTCAATCGGAATTATTGTCCCTTGGCTCCCATGGGAAATTGGTGGGCGGGGCTATAGCAGCAACAGACTGTCGCCTATGCCAACAGTGATGCAGAATCGTGCGTTGTCAGCATCAATAGCCTGGAGATCTAGAAGTGGAAAAATTAAGCCGTTACACTGTTGGGCGACAGACAATTAGTCCATTACCTGTTTCTTCTTGTGCTAGGCCCATCGCGCGAGAACTGCAGCGGACTATTTCTTCTTGTGCGGTTTAAATTGGACGAGCTGTTCACAAGCCGCCTGCCCCGGATTCTGGTAATCAGCTCCGCGGCGCCTTCTTAGTTTTCTTCTGTCACAAAGCACGCGGTCCCGATCTCACTTTAGCCGTGCTTGCAAGACTACGATCTGCGCCGAACAACAAGGTCAACGGGATAATACAAGCGCATTCTCTGCCGTCGCAGCTAATTCTTAAGCTGTGTGATTAGGGGAGGGTCCGAGGCTTGGAGGACTACGTTGAAGCGGAGACGCCCAAGGAGGGCGCCCGTGGGTGTTTCGACGTTGACCCGCCAAGCTCCCGGCGTGATGCCGGTTTTTACCGAGTATGTGCGGTAGCCGCCGCCTCGTCCGCCGCGGACGGGAAGCTCGACGCGACTCAGGGTGGTCCAGCCGCGCTTTGGTTCGTAGAACTGCCAATCATGGACAATTTTCGTGTCGAGCGAAGTGGGCGAGAAAATCGCGCTGTAAGCGTAAATCGGCGCGTCAGGGGTGGCGTGGAAAATTTCAATGAGGCGGAAGAAATGGAGCGGGCCGGGATCTTCGGATTGCGCGGTGTAATTGCCTTCGGCATTTCGTGTGATTGCGTGGTGCACGCCGGCGTCTTGGAGCGATAGCGGGATAGGGGGAATGAGGTTCAGGAAGTAGAGGACATTGATGGTAAAGAAGATGGCGGCAATGCACGTATAGAGTGGTCTTTCCGTAGCGAGGTTTTGGCCGGCGACGAACCGCAGGAGGAAGAGGAATAGATAAAGCAACGCGAGACTTACCGCTCCGCTGAGCAGGAAGATAAATGGCCCGATTGAGTGCAGCACGACCGGTAGGATGAAAATCGTGAAGCAGAACAGCGAGAGGAAAAAGAAACTAAGCTGGAAGGTAAGGCGAGCGTAATGCGGCTTCAGTTTTTCGTTGGCCACGAAGGCCGCGCCGAGGATCAGGAAGAACGGCCAGCTTACCCGGAGGCTACCGCTGCGGAAGTAGAAAACAAGGAAAGTGCTGAGCAGTCCGCCGAAAGCAAATTGAAGCGTGTTGATGAACCAGAAGTGAGACTTGGATGGGTCTTTGGGATCAGCGCCTTGATTTTCAGTTCGGTTGATGAGAATGATGCAGATGGCAACGACGGCAAGGTGCGCGACGATCCAGAAGTTTTCCCAAAACGTATCGACACGTTTGAGCGTTACGGCGTCGAAGGCGAATCCACCAAGGAGCGAGGTCGAGGAAATGGGTCTCTCGAGGCGCGCGTAGGCGGTTCTCAGGTGGACGCCGAGAGATTCACCGAGAATTTTGGGAGGCATAGACCAAGTGAGAATAGCATGGTGTCGGAAGAGGTGTGCAGCATGGGAGGCATCAGGCCCTGCGATAGCTGGGTCGGGGAAATTGCATGGCGCTTGGCTATATAGTTTCAAAAACAAGAGCACATGTGGCACCTTTGCTAGCCGCTGCGGAGTCAAAGGTTGCGACTACGTCCGCTCGGACCTCGGCGGATCTTGGGAAAGGCAATAGCGAAGAAGCTGCGCTCACTGGGACCGTTCCGTGATTCGTTTTGTGTGGCCGCTTGCGTCTGGCGCGTCGACACGGAGCAAATCTTTTTCTCCTTTGTCGTTTGCAAATGCACGACGGGCTTGGCTGTGCCACCATGACCAGTGGGCGTACGGTAGAAAAGATGGATCAGAATAAATGTGAACATAATCGCAGCGATCACTCCGATGATTTGCACGCTCCAGACATATCCCTTTCTCTGGAAATTCTGAAGCGCTTCATCTCCTCTGTCGGATTTTCGATAGTCAGGCCTTAGGGCATGTTCATAATACTTCTCAGGCCACAATTAGCTGGAGATTGCCACCCCCAGAAAAAATACACCCGCTAGGGTTTCGACTATGATTTGAGAAGTGGTTAACATCTCTAGATCTCCTAGATAGCTCGAGCTTTCTTGCGATCGCATCTCCGGAGGTTGAGGCAGGTTGTTGGCCGCTCGCCGAACCGCGCAATTAAATCACGAAGCATGGCGAATGTAGGAAGTGGATCGGGATCAGGTTCAGGAAATCCAGGCTCGGGAGGGCCAGTGGGTGGTAGCTCCGGTCGAGGCGGCTGTGGCACCGGCTCCTCAGGTCCCGGAAGAACTGGAGGCGGTTGCACGGGCCACTCCGGATCTGGGTGCTGTCGCCAGTAATTATCGAGATAAGACATCAATCCTGTTTCCGCACACAGGCACGCACTTAGGAACCTTCGCCACTCATTTGCATTTCGAGGACCGAACCCTCCGTGGCCCTCGCATGAACCGATGGCTTTCATCGCGGATTAACCTTAAGCCCGTCTCATGTCTGATGGCGAGCTCGACGGCTACGCCTCTGCGCAGCTCTGTGCGCCTGGCGCGAAAGATTAGCGTGCGAAGCAGAGGAACGTCCCTCGCGTCTGAGGGCTCGTAGGATCGCCCTGGAGCGCCTTTTCGAGGGCCGCCTCGATCCGCCCGATCTTTGACCTTTCCTGATATCGCGTTGCGCCTGCGAGCGGCTACGGGCGGAGATTTTCCCCCGCTTGGGAGGTGGCAATCTGACTCCGGCACGACGCGCCTTGGAGAGACCAATCGCAATCGCTTGTTGCGGCGATCGCGCGCCATGCTTTCCTTCTCGAACGTGGTGCATTTCTTCGCGTACAAATTCGCCCGCTTGCGTGCTTGGGGATTTTCCCTGCTGTTCGTCGCGTCTTGCTCGTTTGACAACTTCGTTTTCCCGCATGTTCTCACCTCATCTCATTGAGACATTCGCGCCAATAAGAAGAAACTTGTCTACCGTGCCGCAATTTGCACTCTCGCCTTAGCAGGTTCTTACTCTAAACTCGGGAATGGAATGCTCGATTCTCTGTAATTTCTGTAGTGAATAAATGTACGTACCTGATCGCGACCAAGCTAGAGAAGACCAAACTGTATGGAATTCTTAGCCCAAGCGTGGCAAGCGCTACTGCTGTTGGCGCACCGAACAATCCCGCGAAGCTCTTTGACTTCAATATGTCCCCAAATACGGCAATCAAAGAGACTATCGTTCCACCAACCAGAAATCGGAAGATGAGCTGCGTCATGAAGCTCTTTAGCCGGCACTCTAAATTGGCTGGACACGATGCGAATTCGTTTTTGTTCACGCTGAATTCAGCAAGAATCACTGCCCCTTAGCGGCCGACGTCTTCCAGGCAGGCTCCGCGCGTTGCTCGAAGTCCTCAAAAGCTTTCTCCAATCCACTGAGGACTTCCGCCGTGGTCTCAAACAGAGCCTGAGCCTTAGGATCATTGACCTTGCCTACATCTTCTCTGGCATGCTCGATGATCCCCGACAGCATCTGCCTGAGTTTCGCTGTGTGATGCCGAGGGTCGCCTTCTGGGAATTGCATTCGGTCAATCATTGCTAGTTGCCTCCTTACTCGCCGCGGCCATGTACGCTGTCTTTTGATGGTATGTCGGCATGAGCTAACCCTTGCGATGTTTGAAGAATTCTACCTGGCGCAAACGCTTTTGCGCCGCCGCCTTGCTCTTATACGGGCCGCCCAAGTTTTTGCCTTTCTCGGAAACCACTTTGTACCCGGCCTTCACTTTTTTGATCATCTTTCCCTCCTCAACGCATTCTCGAACAAACGGAAAGGAGGTCAATCCGTGCAGGACGGTAGAAACTGAGTTCGCGGAGCAGTAGATAACGTACAGGAAATGTTCGAGGTGGTTTTCCAGTTTGGGCTCTCAGATCCTTCAATATCGCGCACACGCGTATGCCAGTCACTCCTTTCATCTGGTAGCTCTCTTAGTCGCGTTGTTCTAAGGGTTGGCATACCTTGCTTGATGAAGGCGGGCGGTCTGCTGGTGAGACCTGCGCGCTATTATTGGCTTTTGCTGACTAATGGACATCTGACTCGGAGGCTGTTCGGCAACCTGTGGGGATTCGGCCTTGCAAGGAACCCAACGGGCATTCGATTTCGTGAATCCAGCCGAATTGGTTGAGCTGCCTTCCGGTTTTGCAAAGCGTTCAAAACCTTACGGTTCAGGCTGATTTTGTAGCCTCAACCTTGGAAATAAATTGATAGCGAGTACTCCAGGTCGAGATGGCTTCTGCCTAGCGGTTTCCTTCACGACTTTTGACGAGTTGGCTTCTGGGCTTCTTAAGCAAGGAGCCGCTGTGCCAATTTCGTCTATGCGTCCTTAGGACCAGACTGCGGCTCGGCAAGGAAGCGTTGCACAAAACTAGAACCCTTTTTCTTGTTACTCTCAGATCCTGCCTTCAAAAAGGCCTCGCAAACCTGCGCGACGCTTCGCCCCTC
>Ga0206968_10195_pt1 | contig 16726 bp, 13 predicted proteins | sample Alteio_BWOrgHeat_22_FD_153254 | JGI IMG/M metagenome (GOLD analysis project Ga0206968, IMG submission 153254) | Enriched cells from forest soil in Barre Woods Harvard Forest LTER site, Petersham, Massachusetts, United States -... | ecosystem: Environmental > Terrestrial > Soil > Temperate forest >... | reverse complement strand
ATTTGATCAACAATTACAACAGCTTTTTGCAATACGTCACCATTTATTTCTTGCATGGATGAATTATGCGAACCAATAGCGTTAATGTGCGCATGAGGTTTTAGATCTTCTAGATAAACCAATGGTTCAGAGCTTGCCGTTGCTGTGCAAATGATATCTGATTTTTTTAAAGCTGAAGATAATTGTTCATAGACTTCTATTTTGTAAAAAGGCTCCATTTCTTTAACAAATTTGTGCGCACTTTCTTGATGTCGTGACCACACCAGTACACGTTCAATTTGACGCACGGCAGCAACTGCATGTAACTGAGTGATAGCCTGGACTCCTGCTCCTACTATGGTTACAGTAGATGGAATATTCTGCGAAAAATATTTTGTTGCCAATCCAGAGATTGCCCCGGTACGTAGTGCTGTTAAGTAACCCCCATCCATCATTATAAGTGGTTCACCAGTAGTAGCATCAAGTAGTAAAATAGTCCCATTAATAGATGGTTTATTGTATTTTATGTTGTCAGGAAATACAGAAACAACTTTTAATCCTAATATTTTTTCTTCTGATAAATAAGCAGGCATAGTTAATGTTAAGGCCTTATTTCCTACCCGAATACCAGTGCGTAAAGGCAGAGTTGCTTTTTGTTGTGCTAATTGAATAAATGCCCTTTCCATAGCATCAATAGCCTCAACCATTGAAATACTTTGTTTGACTTCCTCAAGTGATAATAATTTAAGCGCCATAAGTAATTTTTTTAAAATGAACTTGAACTGGATTAATTTTACATAGTTTGTTAATATATAGCAAGCTATATAAAGTGGACATAAAATGTATCCCTCAACCCTTATTAAAAAAGCAAGTCGATTATTAATTAAAAAAGCCAATGACTTATTAAAGCCATATGGGCTTACCGATGCCTATACATATTTTTTAATGGCTCTTTATAAACAAGATGGCTTGACCCAATCCCAAATGTATAAAAATATTGGTATTGAGCAACCCACCGCTGTTAGAACGCTTGATCGTATGGAGCGTGATGGGCTAATTATAAGAGCTCAAAGTGTCACAGACAGACGAGCTGTCGAAATTAGACTGACTGAAAAAGGGCGAAATTGTCAAAAAATTATTGAACAATGTGCTCATGAATTGAATAAATTTGCTTTAAATGGTTTTAAAGAAGAAGAAAAAAGCTTCATAAAACAGCTATTAATGAGATTGAATGATAATTTTATATAAAAGTGCATCTATATTTTTTGGGAGAAATATATTTTATGGTATACTCACTAAAATTTATATATATTAGCTTGAAGTTCTCATGGTCTATAAACAACTATTACCTAACCTAATTAAAAGTTTATATAAATCCATACAGCACGCCGTCCTCTTGATATATAGTAGTTTCACCGCTCTTTTTAAGCAAAAAAAGTTGTGGATAGGTACACCTATTAATAAATCATTAACTATCTACCATGGGGTTTCAAATTCAAATACCGACGAATATCAAGCATTAGGAATTATTTCGACTATATTTGCAAATAGAATTGAACACCAAGCAATAGCATTAGCCATTTCTTGGGCTATATTTAAAACAAAAGCAATTTCACCTCGTGAATATCGAAGTTTAGATCATAGAGACATATTTTCCTCATTGCGATTTTTGGCTTTTCAAGCGTATATTGCTGAATTGTCACCTGATGATTATAAAAAAAATGTAAATTTAAAAGATTTCACAATCGCAAGAATTGAACATTTCTATAAGTTACTTGACGCATGTACGTACTCTCTGAAAATTATCAAATCGCTGATTGAAAACGATTATATTAATTTGGATTTTGCAATTGATGAAATGACTGCCACTGGTCGTAATCTAACAAATTGGTTTTCTACTGAAATTTCAGAAAAATATGGCGAATTTATTTCTTTTAAATTTGATCTAACCACAGCCCAAATTAAAGAATTAAATAAAACTAATGCCGGAGGTAATTTCTTTTACGCTACTGGCCGCAATGTTATTTGTCATCAACCATTATCACTTTTATATTGTAGGGAAATCATTGTTAACAGTTCTATAGAGACTGATATATGGGATAATTTACTTAATCTTATTGCAAAATATAATAAAGAAAATAATACTCAGATAAAACTTACTTTAAAACCAAGCAGCAAAATATGTGAAAACCAAATTCAAGAATCTCAAACACCAAAAAATTGGTCAAGTTTGAAATCTATTGTTACTATGCTGTGGCCAATAAAAGTATCTCAAACTTTTTCTCAACAGACAGATAATGGTCGCAGACATATGATTAAATTACATTGATGAAAAAATTGCCGTATAAATTATTTTCATCAATAATACCGACATAAATTATATCGACCAGATTTGGGCTGACTAAACCCAATAATTAATCGCCACAACAAAGTTATTGCTATTTAGATTAACATGGCTCCTACCATTAGGATCTACTAAACCATAAACAATGGGTAATTGCATTTTAATAGCATTTTCATAATACCCATAAGAATATTCGGCGCGCAATGACCAATTTTTTTTATAAGCCCATTCTAGACCTGCGCCTATCAACCAACCCGATCTGGTATTATTGGTAGAATAATGATCGCCACCTTCATTTTTGTAAGACAATCCTAGATTAGCAAAACTTACTCCGGCAGTTAAATACGCAAGAAGAATTTTTTCATGCCAATTTATAGTATGGCCAAATCGACCCTTAATAGAGGTTTGTACTTCATTCTTAAACCAGAAACGATCATAGAGATTGGGGTTGAACAAACTCCTACAAGTTAATTTATTTTTTTGATGGGTATTGACAGTAACGTTAGCTTCTAGGCCTGATACAAAATCATTAGGTAATTGATACATATATCCCAATTGTATACCAGATAAGAATGTCGAAAAATCTGAGCTGGCATTACAGTTGCCACTTGGATTGAGAAACCCTAAATGGTGTGATCGTAATTTACTATTGTTAGAAGTTAAGCCAGCATTAACACCAGCATAATATCCCGTCCAACTGTTTAAGTTTAATAATGAATGATTCGAAAAAATATTATTATCAGCATATGCTATACCAGCTGTACCAACCATACCAATTACTAGAATAATATATTTAACCGCTATTGAAAGTTTATTCATTTCGAAATCTCCTTCAACATTATCTCATAGAGAGGAAGCATTGCTTTCTCCATTTGTGCATTAACAGTCTTTAATAACTCAGGATCAACAGCGTCATAAAAAGGTGGTTTGCAAATTGATACTCTCGTCTCGTTAAGCGTCCCTTCTTCTTCCAAGGCTTTAGAGGGAAGCTTCCAAAATCCACCTAAAGAATGGTAAGTTAATTTTTCTCCGTTTGACTGCAAAATAAATGCAAGTCGCATGGTAGCATCATAATGGTACTCAGAGGATATTTTGTTACTTTTTTGATTCATTGGCCGAGGATAGCTCAGATAATCCGATTTATAATATTTTTCAATCAGAAAAGTATTATCTAGGTTTTTAAACCAATATGAATATGTCTTATCAGGATGTTTTTCCAAAATTGCCAAAGGTTCTAAAATCATTTTTAGGACCTTATCAAGATCAGTACTTGCAACAACAATAAGACCATTGGCTAAACTTTCATTTCTTGGCTTAATCACATACAATTCTGAAGGCATTTGTGCTTGTATTCTCTGGGCCAAAAAAGGATCATATTTTTTAGGATATAATTTCCAATCTGCTTTATATTGCTTTAGATCATCGTCTTGATCAAAAAGGGCATTCATCGTATATTTATCCCGCCAGTACGGAAATGTCGCAAGATTAAGAAAAAGGATACCTGGATAAGTATCACGATAGTAACTAAAATTTCGAACAACATCAAAATCAGCAAAGACCATGCCCGTATAAGAGCTTATAGAAAAAGGCTCTACCGGTTGCAATGTTGCGCGTTCTAAAAAGGTCGGATCAATTAAAAGCTTATTCATTGAAGGTAAAACATCCCAACCTTTCTCTGCTAACGATCTTTTTAATGGTGGATAAATCAATCCCACAGCCCATTTTTTTGCAGCAAAGCGATCATAAAAGTCTGCAACTTTTGGCGAAATAGTTCCGTCTCCCCCCCAAAGATATACATCACCAGTCACGGCAGAAAGTGATCCGTGCTGAACTTCACATATTTTTATCCCATGTTCCTGACTGTATTTAAAATCAGCTACCAGATAAGAAATATCTACGGGATATTTCGGTTCGGCAAAGATTAATAACCAATTGAAGATAAAAAGAAAACAAAATAGAAAACATTTTTTCATGATACTGATACCGTTAAAGGTTTAGATGCAACAGCACCTTTTGTGCCAACAATAGTACAAGAGCCGGTTTTACCAAACACTTTCAGATAAGTTTGCGATTGTGTATGTCCAATTTGACATTCAACATTACCCGTATGACTGGTAACACTATAGACAGTTGGATCCGAACCAGGTATCGGCAATGGTGCTAATATAATTGGCCTACCCGACAAGACAACGGCAGGACTAGAAATAGGCTTGCCATTTACTGTAGCTGGAATATCAGGCCCAAATCCTTGAAAATCAATTTGAACATATGTAGGAGATACCAAAGGCAAGTAAGAGAGTGTATAATTTGGAGTTTCTCCAGTGAATGTCACATTGTCAAAAGTACTTGTACCTAGCCCTGATGAGGTAAGTAATGTGTATTGTCCTGGTGGGGTATTTGGATCTATATCTATTTCCAAAATACCAGCTAAATCTGCAGTTCCACTAACAGCTACTAAAGATGTGCCACTAGAATTAATGGTGCTGTGAACAAGACTTCCCAGTGAACCACTACCCGCTGGATTGAGAGTCAAACGACCAAGAGTGAGCGTTCCTCCAGTATCTGGAGAAATAGTACCAGAATTGACAAAGACATATCCAGTTAAAGTTCCTATTCCACTTAAGATACCTCTTTGCGCACTAAAGCTGATATTTCTACAAACGTAAACAGATGCATTATCAATAACTCCATTAACTTTGAAATTTGCATTATTAATTGTTACTCTTCCTTGATAATCGGTTGTACCATTATAAATAATAGTGCCATTTCCTTTAACAAAGATATTCGTTCCTCCTGTTCCGAAAACAGTATCGTCAGTGAATGCGACTTGATCACCCAGTGTCAAAAGATCGTTAGCATCGCTGGCTAAAAATGTTAAAGAAGATCCTGCACGCAGGAAAATACTATTTCCCAATGCTGATCCATCAAAACCATCTGATCCTCCGCCAGACCCACCAGTTCCACGAGTACCGGCTTGTGTCGTATTGTTGGTCGTATTGAATGTGGTTGGAATGCCAGAGATTGCTTGCAAAGTGAAATTCACTCCACTATCAACAAAGATTGCAGCTCCAAGACCACTGCCACCGCCACCACCGCCGCCGCCAGATCCATAGTTATTAGAGCCAGCACCACCAGCTCCCCCACCAAGATTGCCAATATCCGTTCCACCTAGAGCAGTAAGGCCATTTGATGGCCCGGCACCGCCGCCGCCGCCACCAAGAGAATTACCACCGTCAGCAGGCGTATTACTAGATTGGTTTGGTCCGCCACCGCCGCCACCGCCGCCAAGTCCGCCAGAACCACCTTGGACAGTATATCCTATATCATAAGCACCAGTACCTGCGCCGCCACCGCCACCACCGCCATAACCGCCGTTGCCAGATTGTCCGTCAACGTAATTTGTAGAAATTGTTGTAACGACACCACCACCGCCACCGCCAGCCCCATCTCCTCCATTACCTCCGGATGGCAACGCCGCTTGTCTACGTAATGGAGGGAATGAGCCTTCGGCCTGCTGACCGTTTGCTCCCAAGCTTCCGCCACCACCGCCGCCAGGAAATGTGAATTCCCCTATAGCATCACCGCCACCGCCGCCTCCAGCCCTGTTTCCACCGCTAATCCCGCCACCACCTGCGCCAGCGGTAATCGCCAGGCCATAGCCATTGCCATCAAGCCCATAATACTGATCTAATCCGCCAGTACCAAGATTTGTTAGAGTTCCTAGTGTAGCGCGAGATCCTATGCCGCCACCACCACCGCCGCCACCGCCAAGTACGTAACTAGTATCAGTAGTAACGTTGCCACCATCACCACCAAAACCACCGCCTCCTGCACCGCCAGTGATCCCAGTGGTCACTATAGAACCACCATTTCCACCAAAACCACCACCACCACCACCGCCTTCATTACCGGTAGAGGACAAGCTGAAATAATTTCCTCCATTTCCACCGACAGCAGAGCAATTATTAATTGCTACATTTATTAAAGTTATTGTAGGATAAGATCCATTTAAAAAAGTTTGCGGTGCATAAATAGCACCGCCAGCGCCCATGCCACCACCGCCACCAGAAATTCCATCACCACCATTACCGCCTTTTGCTGTTAGGTTTTGAAAGATCATATTTTGAACTGTCACATTTCCACTAGGTATAAAAAATCCACTGTAAGCGCCACTATTACCATCAATAGTGACTGTAGGAATTGAGCCAGAGTTACCAATTGAAATATTCACAGGATTTGGTGAATTATTAATAATCGGCAAAATTCCATTTAATTGAATAGTCATTGGAAAGTCAAATACAATTGCATAATCATCAGGCGTTGTATTTAGACTTTGATTCATTGCATTCAAAGCGTATCTAAGATCGCCAATATCACCAATACCACCTGGATTATTATCTGTGCTAAGTGTTACATGAAGTGTTGTTAAAGCATATAAAGAATTTGAGGCGAAAAAAAACATCCAATATTTAAACTTAAACATGATAATCCCTGTAATAGTTTTTTAGCATTATAATGAGTAAAAAAAAATATTCAATGTTTAAAATTCCGAATAGGAATTAGGTGTCGTTTATCACGACACCTGTAGTCTTACTAAGGCGTATATCCACAGATGGATCTTGGCCATTGTGGTTGCCATTCTGATTGACATTCATTGTTATTAAATCCAGGCGTAATATATCCTGCATTTAATAGCCTGCCGCCATACATTGTGAAAAACCCGCCGCCAAACATCGGCATTGCTGGTTTTGGAAGATATAAGGCCATATTATCTAAAGCTTGTTGACTTGCAGTAACATGTAATTTAAAACAATGTCTTTCTGGTAATTTAAAGTAAAAACCCTGTTGATTACTAGCATTTTGAACTCTTGTTAATACATCGCCAATAAAATCATGTTCTTCTTTACAATGAACTAATAAATCACAAACATCAACTTCAAAAAGACTTGCGTTTGGATTATCTATCCACTGACTAGCTATAGATGATGTAATTCTTTTTGTAAGATCTGTGATCATTGGTTGCTTTAAAGCTTCACGACCAGCATTTTTAGCATTATTGATTGTATTTCCTAATCTAATTACTATATCTCTAATCATAGAAGTTTGTTCAGGCGTAAGATCGCAACTTACACCACAATGTTCAAATTTATAAATGTCATCACATTGGGAATTAAAACAATAGCTTGATCCTACATCTAAATGAAAACCAAATTCTTTAGTAAAACAATTAACGCGTAGTTCTTCCACTCCAGCGGCGTGAAAAATCTTTCTTAGTAGGTCTATAAATATATCGGTATTAACATGTGAACCGCACCATGTTCCTTTTTGCATATCAAATTTAACTGCGCAAGGATTTATTTTTTCTGAAAATTGATGTGTAACTTTTTTGTAAACAGTATCTAAAAGACCACACATATTTATAGCAGATAAAGCATGACTTACTTTATTTTGTAATTCTTGCTTTTTTTGAAATAATATTCTTGTTTCATATGCAATATCTTGTACCATTGATGGCATTGGGGGAAACTGCGAAAAATTTGAATATGGTTGTTGAAAACCAAATCCAGAAAAACCAAATGATTGGTCAAAAGATTGAGCAAAATATGGTTGCGAAATTAACTGCGTAGAATAATTATAATCTGTCTTATATGGCGTTAATGCTGATGAATTAAGTGGGTATGTACTCAAAGTATGTGGACATGAACTATAACTACCTTGTGCATAAGAACTTGAATATGGTTTTTGAACACCAAATCCTGACAAACCAAAAGATTGACCCAAATATGGTCGAGTGCTTAGTTCCTGCTTAGAATGATTATGATTTATTATTGAACCGTTGTGAATCAAGTGACGATGATCGCCTAATGTCTGATAAGGCCATTGCAACGCAATGCTTGGTGGCGCACTAAATCTATTACTTAAATTTTGATGACTTTGATTTGCATATCTTGCAGACGAAATTGAACTATACATACTGATATCCTTATTTATATCCATATTTACAAAATGACCATACACTAATGATCAAATCCCAATAGCAGTTTAGCATGCAAAAAAAACATTTATCAAATAGATCTTTCTTCTAAATATGCATAGCTATTTTCAAATCACAAAGTATAAAAAAATTACTATTATTTTGTGTTTTAATAATTAGGTTATTGTATTACTATATTTTTTATTTTATTTATTCGGAAATTACATGAAAAAAATATTTCTATTCTTAGGTTTGATTTTAACTGTTTCTTTTACTAACGCAGCCAATTGGCCATTTAGTTCTGCAATCAAAGTTGATAATACTCTTTATATGTCTGGACAACTTGGCATTATTCCACCAGGAGAAAAAGTAGTGCCAGGTGGTATTGCAGCAGAAACCCGCCAGGCAATGGAGAATATTAAACATGTTTTAAAAGATAATGGTTTGACTGTTAATAATATTATTAAATGCACGGTAATGCTTTCAGATATTAACGAATGGTCCAAAATGAATGAAGTATATATTTCTTATTTCCCAAATAAAAAATATCCTACTCGTAGTGCTTATGGAGTGTCGGGGCTTGCATTAAATGGCCGAGTTGAAATTGAATGTTTGGCTGCAAAAAATCATCGTTTAATTACAAGCGTCTAATATTACGAAAAGCCGATTTACTTAGTCGTTATTATATATTATAATTGCTAAATTTTTTTAATTTTGGAGTTAGCTATGCTTAAATCTATAAAAAATATTCTTTTACTCACTTGCGTATTGGTAGCTTGCAGCGCTCAAGCAGCTTGGGTTAATTCAGGGATTTTTGAAGCTAATGATCTTTATTTAAACTCAACTAAAATATTAAATGATGGATCTTTTATTGGCGGACATTCTGTGAATATAGATTGTACAGAATTAGCCGGCAAAGGCTTAATAAAAAGCCCGAGCATTAATATTGCTACAGAAGTTTTTAATTATACTGGCACAATAGAATGTTTAGATTATTGCGAAATCAATGCAAAACAACCATTTAATGAAAAAATGTTTATTAGAAAAGGTAAAGGACAATTTAAAATAACAATAGGTTAATCCACTTAATCGCCTTGTATCACTAGTGCAAGGCGATTTTATGCTGTAATATTTAATAACTCTTAATAGATTATTTAATATCACCATGACCAAACATCCTTCTTCGTTTATTTTGCCAAGACACATTTTTTTAAAACGTTTATTTCGAAATATTTTATTTGGGTGGATTATAATTTTAACTTCCCTTTTTATTGGTATGTTAGGCTACCATTATTTGGAAAACCTTTCTTGGATAAATTCTTTTGAAAATGCGGCAATGATATTATCAGGCATGGGCCCAGTTGATGGCATGCAAACTTATAATGGGAAATTATTTGCTGGTTGTTATGCACTATTTAGCGGTATACTATTTTTAGTCGTTGTGGCAACAGTGTTCGCTCCTGCAATCCATTGGTCCTTTCGTAAATTTCATTTACTAGAAGAAAAAAAATAAAATTAAACAATTAGGATAATTTATGTTTATCGATAATGAGATAAAACTTGATTTTAAAGATGTATTAATTAGGCCAAAACGTAGCACGTTAACCTCTCGTTCTGAAGTCGAGCTTTTACGCAAATATTATTTTAAAAGAGCTAATAAAACCTGGGAAGGTATACCTATTATAGCTGCGAATATGGATCATACTGGTACAATTGCCGTAGCTAAAGAACTTGCCTCACATAAATTAATGACAGCTGTTTATAAATTTGCCAGTTTAAACGAATGGCAAGAGCTTATAAAGCATGATCATAATATTTTAGATAGCGTATTTGTCAGCATTGGCATAAGAGATGATGACTTTGCCAATCTTTGTGAATTATTAAAAAAATTCCCTATAGAATTTATCTGTATAGATGTCGCCAATGGTTACTCAGAATACTTTAGTGATTTTATTGCAAAAACTCGCGAGAAATTTCCCGATAAAATTATCATGGCTGGTAATGTTGTAACTGGCGAGATGACCGAGCAATTAATTTTATCTGGTGCTGACATTGTTAAAGTCGGTATTGGTCCTGGTTCAGTTTGTACGACGCGTAAAAAGACTGGAGTGGGTTATCCGCAATTATCAGCAATTATTGAATGCTCTGATGCTGCCCATGGTCTTGGTGGCTTTGTTTGTGCTGATGGAGGCTGTGTAGTTCCAGGTGACGTTATTAAAGCCTTTGCGGCAGGTAGCGATTTTGTCATGCTCGGAGGAATGTTCTCAGGTCATGATGAATGTCGTGGTGAGATTTTTGAAAAAGATGGTAAAAAATATAAGCGTTTTTATGGTATGTCTTCAGCGGAAGCAATGAATAAATATTATGGTAAAGTTGCAGATTATAGAGCTAGTGAAGGTAAATCTGTAGACGTTCCATATAAAGGGCCGATATCTAGTGTAGTTATGGATATTTTAGGTGGCTTAAGATCTGCTTGTACTTATGTTGGCGCTAGCAAATTAAAAGAGTTAAGCAAGAGAACAACATTTATACGAGTATCACAGCAATTAAATGAAGTCTTCAATAATTTTGAAAATGATTTCTAATTAAAAATCCCGGTGGCATTTTTGCTACCGGGATAAATAACCTTATTGATGTGGTGGTTGACCATCACGATGAGTTAATACCGCACCGCCATCACCAACTGCAACATATTCACCATTACCAAAGATAATATTATTTAAGCTATATGGAACTTCTGGAGGAAGAGCTAGCCAGTTTAAACCATCATAGCTTCCAACTAATGTGCCATTTTCACCAACAGCAATATACACGCCATCACCATAAACTAAGCCATTTAAACGCTTAGTACCAGATGCATTTTCGGTTCTTGCCCAAGTGACAGAATCAGTACTTGTAATAATAGCACCCATGTTACCAACTGCTACATAACGACCGTTACCATAAGCAACACCATTTAAAGCATCAACTACGTCAGTTGTTTGCTTAGTCCAGGTAGTACCATCACTGCTTGTTAATACTGTACCAACATCGCCAACTGCAACAAATTGATCATTACCGTAAGAAACATTATGTAAAGAATTAGGAACGCCACTTGTTTGTGCTGTCCAGGTTGTACCATCTGTACTTGTTAATATTACACCAGCATCACCAACTGCAACATATACTGAGTTACCATAAGTAACACTAAGCAATGCAGAAGTTACACCACTATTTTGAGCAGTCCAAGTAACGCCATCGTTACTAGTTACAAGAGTACCAGCATTACCAACTGCTATATAAGTACTACTATCAGCATATACCACACCATTTAATGCATGAGTAGTGCCGCTAGTTTGATTCGTCCAAGTAGTAAAATCCGGGCTAGTACGAACTAAACCAGAATTACCAACTACAACATATTGACCATTACCATACGATACACCATTATATCCCGCAGGTAATAGATTACTACTCAAAGTAGTCCAACCATTTAATGCATAAGAAGTTAGAGATAATAATACAAAAGTGGTTAAAGCACACCAATTTATTATTCTCATCTTAAATTTTTCCATGAAGTTTTTCTCCGTAATTTATTATTAATTTTAACCCTAAAAGTTTAGCTTTTAAGACTCCATCATTTTACTTAAATAAACTTTATTTTGCACGATTATTTAATACCTTATTGGTTAATATAGAAATTTTTGTAACTAATTTATAAATTGGTATGATTAAACTGTTTCGTATAAAGCTATAGATGTTTTTGAAATATCTAAGCTATCTGGTTTATCTGGTAAAAATCCTGCTATTTGCATTTGCCAAAGTTTGGCAAAGTGACCATTGGCTTTCAATAAATCTTTATGTGCGCCATCTTCAATAATTTTACCTTTATCAAATACTAATATCCTATCCATAGTTAATAAAGTTGATAAACGATGAGCAATAACAATAGTTGTACGATTGCGCATAAGTATACTAAGACTATCTTGAATAACTTTTTCGGTTAAACTATCTAAAGAAGATGTAGCTTCATCAAGAATTAAAATAGGTGCATTTTCTAGCATTGCCCGTGCAATAGCAATTCTCTGCCTTTGTCCACCAGATAATTTTATTCCCCTCTCACCTACAACGGTATTATACTGCTGTGGCAATTCCATTATAAAATCATGACAATTGGCTTGTTTAGCGGCGTTTATAACTTCATCTAAGGTTGCTTCAGGATTACCATACTTAATATTATCTAAAAGACTACGATGAAATAAGTTCGGATCTTGGGGGATCATTGAAATATTATGGCGAAGACTATCTTGCGTAACTTTTGAAATATCTTGATTATCAATAGTTATAATGCCTGATTGGACATCAAAAAATCTTAAAATTAAATTAACAAAAGTACTTTTACCACTTCCAGAGTAACCTACTAAGCCAACTTTTTCACCGGGTTTAATAACAATATTTTGATTATTAAATATTTTAGCTCGATCATCATAATGAAAAGTAACATTTTGGAATTCAATTTTCCCATTAGTAACTTTTAAATCTTTGGCATTTGGTAAATCGGTGATTTCATGATCGGCTATTACTATAGACAACGCCTGTTTTGCTATACCTATTTCACTAAATAGCATAGTTAAGACCCAGCTAATTTGCCAAATTTGGTTAATTATTACAAATGAACTATTGAAAATAAAAACAAAATCTCCAGTAGTAATTTTATTAGCTTGCCAATAAGTAATTAAATAATATGTAATAAAAGCTAGCATTATTGTTGACGGAATATCCATATATAATTTATAGATATTTGTGCCCAAAATTAATTTTTTATTACTACTACGTTCTTCATTTTGTTTTTCTATCGTATGATTAAGCTCTAATTTGCGGCTAGCAAATAACTTGACCGATGTGATATTGATTAAAGTATCTACAATAATTCCCATTAATTGACTTTTGGTATCCGCATTTTGCTCGGCTAATTTATTAATATTTTTTGCTTGCGGAGTGATTAAAATCGTCGTAACTATAACAAAACAACAAATAATAATACAAAAAGTTATATTTATAGTCGCCATTATAAGCAAAGATACTAAGGTTACTACAATGGTTGATAAAATATTCCAAGTAATTATATTTCTAATATTTTCTACCGCTCTTGTAAGATCATTTATTTTATTAGCAATATTTCCTGATAATTGATTAGAAAAAAAATTATACGAATGCTTTGTAACATAACCTAAAATTTCCATGCGCATATCGGCTTGGAATTTTGGCACAACAAATGCTTGCCAATAACTTTGTAAGCGCATAATAATAATAACTGCAACCCAAGAAATTGCTGATAATAATAATGGCACGCGTATAATGGCAAAAATGTTTTGTCTATCAATATTTGGATCGGTAATACCATCAATAATTAATTTAAAACAGTATGGTATCAAATTGGTATCAATCAATAAAAAAAACGGCGTTAGGAAAAAAATAAAAAAGGCAAATGATTGTTGTTTTAAAAAATAAAAAATAAACTTCCATAAGGTTTTTGGTAGGCCTTTATTCTGAAATTTATTTTTATGCTTAGTTTTATCTTGTTGCATCAACTACTCGTTAATAATGTTTTTTATAATTTATCTTAACAGAGTAGTTAATGTATTAATAGCATCATATACTATATAGCCGGCACTAAACTTTCTTCTTTTTCTTCTATTGTTTCTGCAGTTGTTTCTTCTAAAAGAGGTGCAAACCAGGAGCGTACAGTTTCTTCACCTAGTTGATCATAAATATAAGATAAATATCGAGTCAGATCAGTTGAAAATTCTTCATCCGTTGGCATTTCTTCATCATCGGTTGTTGGCATGTGATGAATAAATTCGCCAAAATATTTTTCACAATAATCAGCATAATCCATAGTAAACAATAAAAATGTATGCCACATATCATCCATTTCTTTCATTTCTTTATGGACAGCACAAACAAATTTTAAGTCTTCATTATCAGGGAAATTATCTGAATCTATTTTATGCTTTTGACAGAGCCAAAAATATTTCATTAAATCAGCAAATGCTTCTTTATTTGTTAGCTTATTATTAGGATGATCTTTAGAATAACGGTCTAAAACGTGAGGATTAGTGTATTCCATTAAGGATTCAAGAGTGGGTAAGATTGGTGAATTGCCTAAACTTAGTTCGTCACCTTTTTTTAATGATAACATAGAAAATCCTTTTTCTAAAAATCTCTTATAAAATATACCATTTACTGTTTAAGAGCAAATGGTATACAAATACATTGCTTAAAACTATCTGCAGCTAGTATGACGGCAGCTAGTTGTACGGCAGCTTGTACGACATGCACGACGGCAGCTAGTTGTGCGGCAGCTAGAACGGCAAGCTCTATGGCAACTAGAACGGCAGCTAGAAGTTCTACAGGCTAAACCCGCAATTCCTTCCATCTTTTTGTTTACTAATTTTTGAATTAAATTTTGTTTCATGTTGGTTATCTCCATATAAATTAATAGTAAATCCTTTACTACTAGGACTTTTTAATCATATCTGAATTACAATTTTTGTAAAGACAGTTATAGCAAACTCTATAGATTTTTGACTATGTCATTTAGATAAGTTTTAATTTAATTTTATTCAACAAAAGATAACCATTATTTATTTTTTACGAAACTAATCTATACTCTAAAATAATAATAAAAACAATAACTAACTTAGTTAAACCACATACTATAAAAATAAAAATAACGTTATGGGCATAGACAAAATCACTTACAAAGTTCTACTCTCAACTGCTTTTTTATTAACAGCCATTAATAGTTATGCGGATGATTTACTAACTGTATATAAAAAAGCTGCTTTAAGAGATCCTGTATTACAACAAGCACAAGCAACTTATGAAGCTACAAAACTCAATTGTCCAATTGCCCTAGCGCAATTACTACCAAGCTTGATTCTAAAAGCCGGTATTTCTTATGATAAAGTTTTAAACTTTACCATACCCGCAACGAACACTCATCCCGCAGTTAAAAATCCGTCTATAAGACAAAGCTATTTTGAATTTGATCTAAATCAAAGTTTATTCGAATGGGATAAAATCAGCCGTTTATTACAATCGCAAATTGAAGTCCAAAAAGCTATTCATGATCTTGAGATTGCTAAACAAGATTTATTAACTAGAGTTACACAAGCTTATTTTAAAGTATTACAAGCAGAAGATACTTATGAATTCACTCTTACTGAAAAATATGCTGTTAAGCAGCTTTTTGATTCTGCTAAAGAAAAATTCGATGTGGGCCTAATAGCAATTGGCGATGTTGAAGAGGCAAAAGCTCGTTTTGATGTAACATCAGCAGATGAAATTCGCGCAAAAAATGATGTTGCAGATCGTTATGAAGAATTAAATGCCATAGTAGGTGAGAAAATTACAGAATTGGCTGTATTAACTCCTGAATTTAAACCAAGTAGCCCAAAACCTTCTGATATCGAACAATGGGTTAAAATGGCTTTAAGACGTAATCATACTTTAATAAGTGAAGATCTTAACGTACAAATTCAAGAAAAAAATGTTGATATCGCTTTTGCCGGCCACCTGCCTAGTGCCACATTCACAGCGCACTATAGTGGTAAGCATAGCTCTAGAGATCTTTTAGTTGATGAAATCACCGCTGCCAAAGGTTATATTAGCTCTTATGGTTATGCTATTAATGGTAACTGGGAGTTATTTGCAAGTGGCGGTACCCAAGCTAAAATTGAGCAGGCAAAGTATAATACCGTAGCGGAAAGCTTTAACGCAGAAAAAGTTAAACGCGGTGTTATAAGCGATACTAGACAAGCATATCGTAATATTATAACCAGTATCAATCAAACTTCTGCGTTAGAACAAGCACAAAAATCAAGCTCTATAGCTCTTGATGCAACTAAAGCAGGTTATGAATTAGGAACACGAGCTAGTATCGATGTACTAGATAGACTAACAGATCTATATGATCAAAAAACCAAACTATCATCTGCTAGATATAGTTATATAAACAATATCATCACACTAAAACAAGATAGTGGTATCCTCAATAATAATGATTTGGCTATTGTCAATCAGTGGCTAATCGATAAAAAAGTAAGAGACAAAAAATTTGCAAGAACCGAGCGTAAAAACGAGATCCTCGATAGTATAAAGTCAATCGATAAAAGTTCTTCTAAAGCTGTAAAAAAATCGAATAAAAAAGCAACCAAAAAAATTGATAAAATAAATGAACAACCTCTTAAACATAAAACTTTAATAAAATCTTCTGATAAAGCCTGCAAGTCCTCCACTAAGGTTGAATCAAATAAAAAAACTACAGCTAAAGATACACAAAAAGATACACAAAAAGATACATCTAAAAATAAATCAAAAACCATAGATTATAAATTACCACCACTACCACAGGTAATTGATAAACCAATTGGCGAGCCATTTGA
>Ga0206968_10147_pt1 | contig 16789 bp, 14 predicted proteins | sample Alteio_BWOrgHeat_22_FD_153254 | JGI IMG/M metagenome (GOLD analysis project Ga0206968, IMG submission 153254) | Enriched cells from forest soil in Barre Woods Harvard Forest LTER site, Petersham, Massachusetts, United States -... | ecosystem: Environmental > Terrestrial > Soil > Temperate forest >... | reverse complement strand
CCTAGAAAATTTTTTTTATTAAGTTAAGGCTTTGATATGATCCACTTTTCTCATGGCAATGGTTTTCCTGCAGAAACTTATAATCAGGTAATCAAAGAATTAAAAGAATATACTGATGTTGGCTATATCTCCTGCATGGGTCATAACCCTGAGTATCCAGTGGTTAATAATTGGTCGAACCTAGTGGATGAATTGTTGGATCATATAATCAAACATTATAAAGAACCTATTATTGGCATTGGTCATTCTTTTGGTGGTGTGATTTCTTATTATGCTTGTGCAAGGAAGCCCGAGTTATTCAAGGCCGTACTTTTATTAGATTCGCCAATTTATACTTCCTGGAAATTAAGATTTATAAGTTTAATAAAAGCTTTAGGGTTAGTAGAATATATAACTCCAGCTCGAAGTACTCGCACAAGACGAGTTACTTGGCCATCATATCAAGCCTGTTTAGAACATTTTGCCACTAAAAAAGTATTCAAATATTTTGATAAACGTTGTTTGGAGGATTATGTTTATTATGGTACGGAATTGGTTTCTGCAAATAGTACAGAAGTAAGATTACGGTTTGATAGAATGATTGAATGGAAGATTTATAAAACACTTCCTTTGGCAATTATGCCTAAATTACCAAATAATATTCCATGTGGATTAATCTACGGTCGTCATAGTCAAGTAGTGACTAGAGAGGATGCTAGGAAAATGGCCGAAGATTATGGGGTTTGGACTCAGCGTATCGATAAATGCGGTCATTTATTTCCTTTTGAACAACCAGATGAAACCACTGCAAATATTATTCAGTTTATTAAAGGGTTTTGATTTACTGTCTACCTTGAGGCTTTAGAGCACTAGACGAAGCAGATCTGCAAGACCGATATCTTAAATCTATTAGGGCTTAAGCCCCGTGCTTGATTAGGAAATTAGCTATAGCGAATTTATTTTAATTTTGTTAATTTAAAATAAAGCGGGTAGGTAAAACCCCGCTAAGTTTGGATCTGTCAAGGAGGACTGTCCAATGACAAAGCACTTATATCTTTGCTTTTATAACAATCGACCAGCTTATGTTCTTTTGGGCTGGGATAATAATAGAAAAGGATTTTACATGATCTTGGACTACCAAAATGGTAGTGAAGATTGTGCGGTATTTTCTAATCTATTTAGTAAAGAACCGTATCCCAAAACTTTAGATAAATATATGGATTATTTAAAATCGATATCTATAACTTTACCAAAACAAATGATTGATGCTGTATTGCGTGATGCCTTTAGAAGATCAGAAGATTGTGAAGTAACGCATAGTATAAGCTCGAATGATGGTAGTTATACTCGATTTGAGTCTATAGATTATGCTATTTTATAGACACCAACTCGGTTACACAGCAATCAGACCAGACATTAAGGGCTGTTTCAATCATATCGAATAAAGTATAAATAGGCAGAATTAAGATCATTAAATCTAAAGATACGCCCATGCCAACTAATATAGCAGAAGATAAGAAATAACATCCCATTGGGATAGATGCGTTGCCAATAGCTATAATGGTTGCTAAAAAAATCCAAATAATAAAATCAAATGAAGAAAAATATATACCTGATTGAATAGCAATGAATAAGACGGTGGTATAAATAAATGCCGCGCAGCCATTCATGTTTATAATTGTACATATAGGTAAGACAAAGCGCGCTATTTCTTCTTTTGTACCATGATTCTCGATCATACAGTCCATAGTCAATGGCAAAGTTGCACTTGATGATTTCGAAAAAAATGCTGTAGTAAGCGCAGGATAAACTGATTTAATTAATTTAAGAGGTGATAACTTTTTATATTTAAGTATTAGCGGTAAAATTATAAAACCTTGAATTAAGTTTGCAGCAATGACGATAAAAATATATTTTCGCAAGTTTTCCGCAATAAGCTCGTTTTTTTCTATAACTTTTAAAAATAAAACTGTAAATGCCCAGATGGCAATGGGTAAAACTGTAATAATATATCGAGCAAGATTTATGAAAGTATGAAATAGGCCTGAGAAAACAATTGCAAGATGATCTTGTTGCTTTTTAGGAATTTGCATCATTGCAAAACCCATCATTGCAGCAATTAATGCGACGCCTAATATATTATTTTCAGCAAACGCTTTTATTATATTACTGGGAAATAATTTAAATAATTCTGCATAGTAACTTGGATTAGAATTTTCTTTAAAGGTTTGAACTAAATTAACATCAATTCCTGATAAATTTGGCAAAGTGGATAAACCAGAAATTTTAGGGATATAAACTGCGGGCTGAATAATCTGAAATAATATATAAGCTAGCGATGCAGCAGTAATAGTCGTGAGAACAGTATAAAATAAAACTTTTTTGCCATAAGACTTAAGATGATTATGTGCCGAGATACTCAAAAAGTTTGTTATTATTGCTAAGAAAACAATTGGCGCGCTCATTAATTGTAAAAATTTTAAGAACAAATCCGAGATTGTTTTAGCAAGAAACTGCAGATCTTCAAAACCTGTTATATGAGCAATATATCCTAAAAATATAGCTGTAATAATAAAAAATAAGTCGTTAATTGATTTAGATTTCGACAGTGATAAAGACATTAGCGTTGCAACTTAATTTTTTACAATGGTACAATATAACAATAATTAAAAGGGCTTACAAGAATATTTAGCTATTTAAAAATAATATGCTAGAATTGCAAGCTCACGTGAGATCGTTAGATATTTTAATAAATATTTGATATACCTTGCAATCTTAATAATATATATTATTACTATAGTAAGTGTTTTATTATTTTAGTTATATGTTTTAAAGTTTTAATTGATAAATTTCTTTAATTTCTATTAGGGTTTTCATATGAATTATTTTTCGCATTTAAATACATCAGTCCAGTCAACCCTTGTCCCTATGGTTATTGAACAAACCCCAAGAGGCGAAAGATCTTATGACATATATTCTAGATTATTAAAAGAAAGAGTGATTTTTCTAACTGGGCAAGTAGAAGATCATATGGCCAATCTAATTATTGCCCAATTATTATTTTTAGAATCAGAAAATCCTGATAAAGACATTCAGTTATATATAAATTCACCAGGTGGCTCTGTAACTGCGGGTATGGGGATTTATGATACTATGCAGTTTATCAAACCTGATGTGTGTACTTTTTGCGTGGGTCAAGCTGCAAGTATGGGATCGCTATTATTAGCCGCCGGCGCTAAAGGCAAAAGATACTGTTTACCTAATGCTAGAGTCATGATTCATCAACCATTAGGTGGTTTCCAAGGTCAGGCTTCAGATATTGAAATTCACGCTAAAGAAATTTTATTTATAAAAGCTAAATTAAATAAAATTTTATCTCATCATACTGGTCAACCTTTAGATACTATCGAGTTAGATACTGATAGAGATAATTTTATGAGTGCTGATGCTGCAAGAAACTATGGTTTAATTGATGATATATTTGTTTCGCGTAAAGATATAGAAAATAAAAAAAATTAAGTATAGGTGATTCATGAGTGATAAGAAAAAAACAGACGATAATGGTAGTAAGCTTTTATACTGCTCGTTTTGTGGCAAGAGTCAACATGAAGTAAAAAAACTTATCGCCGGTCCATCAGTATTTATTTGTGATGAATGCGTAGATTTATGTAATGATATCATCAGTGAAGAGGTTGTAGAAACTGAAACTGGATCTACTGATTTAAGCTTACCTACTCCGCGTGAAATTAAAAATATTTTAGATGAATACGTTATAGGCCAAGCTGATGCAAAAAAAGTTTTAGCAGTTGCAGTTTATAATCATTATAAACGCCTTAACAATAACAGCACTGATAAAGACTCTGTAGAAATCAGTAAAAGTAATATTTTACTTATAGGCCCAACAGGTAGTGGTAAAACTTTATTAGCCGAAACTTTAGCTAGATTATTAAACGTGCCTTTCACAATAGCAGATGCTACTACTTTGACAGAAGCAGGTTATGTTGGTGAAGACGTTGAAAATATAATTCAAAAGCTATTACAAAAATGCGAGTACGATGTCGAAAAAGCTCAGACAGGTATCGTATATATAGATGAAATAGATAAAATTTCTCGCAAATCTGAAAATCCATCAATAACCAGAGACGTTTCTGGCGAAGGCGTGCAACAAGCCTTATTAAAATTAATCGAGGGTACTATTGCATCTGTGCCGCCACAAGGTGGACGCAAGCATCCACAGCAAGAATTCTTACAAGTTAATACTTCAAAAATTTTATTTATTTGTGGTGGGGCATTTGCTGGTCTTGAAAAAATTATTCGTGAAAGATCAGCCCAAGCTAGTATTGGTTTTAGTGCGAATGTCTATAGCAAAGATGAAAAAGCATCTATTAATGTTATATTGCCAAAAATCGAGCCAGAAGATTTAATTAAATACGGTTTAATACCAGAATTTGTCGGTAGGTTACCTGTGCTTGCGACTTTAGATGAATTGGATGAAGAAGCTTTGGTTCGTATATTACGTGAACCTAAAAATGCCTTAACCAAACAATATGAAAAACTATTTGAGATGGATCACACACAAGTTGAATTTCGTGATGATGCTCTAAAAGCAGTTGCAAAAAAAGCAATGGAACGTAAAACTGGTGCAAGAGGATTGCGATCAATAATGGAAAACGTTCTACTTGATACTATGTATGATTTGCCTTCTTTAGTTGGCGTTAGTCGCGTAGTTATCGATGAATCCGTAGTAAAAGGTGAATCTGATCCTTTACTAATCTACGATAATAAAGAACGCCCATTATTAGCTAGAGAATAGTTCGTCGTAAAAATTAGGAGCTTAAATGCTAAATCAAGCTAATAAATCTAAAGATAATAGCTCAAGTATAATTATGCCAGTGATGCCATTACGGGATGTTGTTGTATATCCCCACATGGTAATACCTTTATTTGTTGGTCGCAAGGCTTCAATCAGTGCCTTAGATCATGCTATGACCAATCAAAAAGAGATTTTCCTGGTCGCGCAAAATGAAGCGAATATTGAAAACCCAGCAATTAGCGATTTATTTAAAACTGGTACTATTGCTACAATATTACAATTATTAAAATTACCAGATGGTACAGTTAAAGTTTTAGTTGAAGGTAATCAACGTGGTCAAGTATTAAAATACCACAAAAGTGATGATGGTTTATTTTTACTTGCTGAAATTGCCGAATTATATTCAGGAAATTTAAGTGATCGGGAATCAGAAGTTTTATGTCGATCTCTGATTGCTCAGTTTGATCAATATGTAAAGCTTAATAAAAAAATTCCACAAGAAATTGTTACATCTCTAAATGGTATTGAAGATGCAGAGCGTCTGGTGGATAGTATCTCTGCGCATATTTCTCTAAAATTAAGTGATAAGCAAAAGCTGATAGAAATTGTCGATATTCGTGAACGTATCGAACATCTTATGGCTTTATTAGAATCTGAAATTGATTTAATTAATGTTGAGAAAAAGATTCGTCGTCGTGTTAAAACACAGATGGAAAAAAGTCAACGTGAATATTATTTAAACGAACAAATCAAAGCTATTCAGCATGAGCTTGGTGAAGAAGAAGGCGGCACAAGTGAATTAAAAGAAATTAATGAAAAAATTTCTAAATCCGGGATGCCCAAAGAAGCTCGTGAAAAAGTTGAAAACGAATTTAAAAAATTAAAAATGATGCCAGCTATGTCGGCGGAAGCTACAGTTAGTCGTAACTATATTGACTGGATGCTTGATGTGCCATGGAAAAAAGCGTCCAAAGTTAGTGAAGATTTAATTGCTGCAGAAAATATATTAGAACAAGATCACTATGGTTTAGAAAAAGTAAAAGAACGTATCTTAGAATATCTTGCAGTACAACAACGTGTTAAAAAACAAAAAGGGCCAATTTTATGTTTAGTTGGACCGCCTGGTGTTGGTAAAACATCTTTAGGTCAATCTATTGCAAGAGCTACTAATCGTGAATTTGTAAGAATGTCATTAGGTGGCGTGCGTGATGAGGCCGAAATAAGAGGCCATCGTCGTACATACATTGGTTCAATGCCTGGTAAGATAATTCAAAAGTTGGCAAAAGTTAAAGTTAAAAATCCTTTATTTTTATTAGATGAAATCGATAAAATGGCAATGGATTTTCGTGGCGATCCGGCTGCAGCTTTACTAGAGGTACTAGATCCGGAACAAAATGATACTTTTAATGATCACTATTTAGAGGTCGATTATAATTTATCAGATGTAATGTTCATCGCTACTTCTAATTCGATGAATATTCCACCGGCTCTCTTAGATCGTATGGAAGTAATCAGAATTGCAGGATACACCGAAGATGAAAAACTACATATTGCGCAAAAATATTTAGTAAAAAATCAAAAAGAAAAAAACGGTATTAAAGATACTGAATTTGATATAGAAGAGTCTGCTATATTAAATATAATTAGATTTTATACTCGTGAAGCTGGTGTAAGAAATTTAGATAGAATGATATCGAAATTATGCCGCAAAGCTGTTAAAAAGATCTTATCTGAAAAAACATTAGAAAATGTTCTTATTACGGTTAATAATTTAGAAGAATTTTTAGGTGTTAAACAGTTCCGTTATGGTATTGCTGAAGAAAATGATCGCATTGGTCAAGTAAACGGGCTTGCCTGGACTGAGGTTGGTGGCGAATTATTAACAATAGAATCCGCTATCATGGCCGGGACTGGTAAAACAACGTACACTGGTCAATTAGGCGATGTCATGAAAGAATCGATTCAAGCTGCGACATCGGTAATAAGATCGCGTAATGATAGTTTAAAACTGCCTGATAATTTTCAAGACAAAATCGATATACACATACACGTACCAGAAGGTGCTACGCCCAAAGATGGACCAAGTGCTGGTATCGGCATGTGTGTAGCGTTAGTTTCTGCTCTAACGGGCATTCCGGTTAAGGCTGATGTGGCAATGACTGGTGAAATTACTTTACGTGGTGATGTTTTACCAATCGGTGGACTTAAAGAAAAATTATTAGCAGCAAAACGTGCTGGGATTAGAAAAGTTATAATTCCTGATGAGAATGTAAAAGATCTTAAAGAAATTCCAAGCAATATAACCGGATCGTTAGAAATCAAAGCGGTTAAAACTATTGATGAAGTTTTTCAAGAAGCTTTAGCAAAAAAAGTTTTAATCGGTGTGGCAAAATCAAGAACAGTGCATGATATCATCAATGATGCAAAAAAATCTGCAAAACCTACAGATAATGAACAGCATTTTAATAGACATTAATTTTATTGTAGATATAATGGCAAAACAGTTAAAAAATAATTAATGAGGTCAATAGAGTGAATAAAGCAGAATTAGTTGAAGCGTTAGTAGCAAAAACCGAATATCCAAAAAAACAAGTTACACAAATTTTAGAAGCAGTGCTTAGTACAATTACGGAACAACTTGCTGATGATCAACAAGTAGTACTAGTGGGATTTGGAACTTTTTCTGTTAAGAAAAGAGCTGCACGTAAAGGTGTTAATCCGCAAACAGGACAGACGATAAATATTAAAGCATCAAACGCACCTGGATTTAAATCTGGAAAATCATTAAAAGATGCTTGTAATTCTGTTTTAGAAACTGTAGACTAGCGAGCATTGGTCGTAGCGGGTGCTTAGCTCAGTTGGTAGAGCATCGCCCTTACAAGGCGAGGGTCGGGGGTTCGAGCCCCTCAGCACCCACCACATTTTACGATCATAAAGTTTAGGAGTGGTAGTTCAGTTGGTTAGAATATCGGCCTGTCACGCCGGGGGTCGCGGGTTCGAGTCCCGTCCACTCCGCCAGCATTAAAAAGCCTCTATAAGCCAAAGACTTATAGGGGTTTTTTTATATCTGTGACTTTGTTTTTTATCATAACAATGTTATTCTTTTATTCACTTATTATGCAGAAGGATTTTTTTAAATGCTTGAACAAATTAGAAAACATGTACATGGTTGGATGTCGTGGTTGTTTTTATTTTGTATAGCTACAGTTTTTATTCTTTGGGGATCAGTTGGTTTACGTTTAGGTGTAAGTAAACATATTGAAATCAATGGTCAAAAGATTTATCCATATCAATTAGAAGCATTTAAACAACTTTTCCCAGGTGCGGATCTTGTTCAAATCTTAATAAGTATTCAAGAATTAGAAAAAGCTGGATTTACTATTTCTAAAGATCAAGTTGAGAATATAATTAAGTCTATGCCTGAGTTTCAGCAGAAAGGAAAATTCTCTCCTGAAATATTTTCAAAAGTATTAAGCCACAATCCTCAACAAGTTGAAATGTTAAGAACGGTGGCAAAATTTAATAATTTATCAGAACAGATGATGTTTGCATTACAACAAGCGCATACTGATTTTCCTGATAATACATCTAGATATTTCATGTTAATGGATCAGCGTCGAACAATTAGCGCCATAAATATCGAAAAAGATAAATTCTTAAACAATATTAATGTCACTAACAAAGAGCTTGAGAATTTTTATAATACTCACAAAGATAATTTTGTTGAATTGCCTAAAGTAAAATTAGAATATATAAAACTAAGTTACCAAGATATCGCTAAAAATATAAATCCAACTGAAGCGCAAATTCAAGATTATTATAATAATAACGGTGATCTATTTGTCACAACTGGTAAAAAACGTATTTCGCAAATCGTAATTAATAATACTAGTCCTGATAGTAAAATTAAATTAGAAGATGTTGTTAAACAATTAGAAGCTGATAAAACCAATCAAAATAACAATACTTTTGGACAATTAGCGCAAAAATATTCTGATGATTTTCTAACTTCTAAGCAACAAGGTGATGCTGGTTGGATGCAAACAGGAGATATGAATGATAAAGCTTTAGATGGCGCTATTGCTAGCTTGAATAAAATTGGCGATATATCTCAAGTAATAACTAAAGATGATAAATCATATATTTTTAAATTAACTGATTTAGAAGCCAAAAAGAAATTAGCATTAAAAGATTCTAAAGAACAGATTATAGCTAAAGTTCGTGAAGAGCAGGCGAATAGTACATTCACGGATTTAAAAGATCAGTTAGAACGTAAAAGTTTTGAAATAGCAGATAATTTAGGAGTAGTTGCAAGCGAGCTTAAGCTAACCACTAATAAAAGCGATTGGGTATATAAAACCCCAAGTAAAGCTGATAAAAAATCTGATTCAAGCTTTGAACATAATTTGATAACTAATCCTAAAGTTTTAGCGGCCGCATTTTCTGAGGATGTTTTAGAAAATCATAATAATAGTAATCTAATTGAAATTACGCCTGATATAGTAGTTGTTGTTAGAGTTACTGAATATAAACCACAAAGTATTCGGCCAATTAATGAGGTAATTCCACAATTAACAGAGCAGGTCAAAAATCTCAAAGCAAAAGAGTTAGCTAAAAAACAAGCGCAAGATCTATGGACACAATTTATCTTCAAAGCAAAAACCAATCCTAATAGTTTTGAAGTACTAGAACAGTTAACTCAAAATAATAATTATGTAAAATTTTCTAAACCTATGGAAATTTCATTTTTAGATACTTTTTGGGATACCAAAACAGACATCCCATATGCAAGGGAAGTACTTAAAGAGGGATTTGTATTACCTAAACCTGATCAACAAAATCCTGTTTCTGCAAAGCTTATGGAACTTAACAATGGCGATCAGGCAATTATTGCTATTAATAAAGTTACATTAGGTAAATATGATGAAGCTAATAACGAGCAAAAACAACAGATCGCAAATCAGCTTAAATATTTTATGATAATGGCTGATAATGTTAATTTCTTTAGTCGAGTTATTAAAGAGTCAAAAGTTCAACAAGAGATGTAAGTTTCATTGCATCTAGCAAGCTATAGCAATGAACGCCCAAGCAATAATATTGACCATATGGGTAAGACTAGACTAAAGATTCTATACTTAGCTCCGGTAATTCTAGGAGCAATCTTAATTTCATAATAATCTGGCTATATAATTGATATTAAATATATATCAATATTAGTAAACTTTCAAAGTAATTCAAGGTGAAGATGATATCAGTAGTAATATAATCAAGTTATTGATTTTTTAATAAAATAAGCAAAATTTAGGCAAATATTGCTTTTATATATGCAATATTTGGTTTAATATTGTAGACATGAGTACAATTTATCGAAAACTTCAATCTAGGGTCGAGTCTTGGCTATTTAAAGATAAAATTCTTATCATTCTAGGCGCAAGACAAGTTGGTAAGACGACTTTATGCAAAAATTTATTAGCTAAGCATCAACAATCCGCTAATTATTTTTTATGTGAGAATCCGACTGTTCGTGAAATTTTATTAACTAAAAATACAACTACAATAAAAAATTTTATAAATCCCAATAATTCTAAAAATAATTTAGTAATTTTTGATGAAGCACAATACATAGAAGATATAGGATTAATTCTAAAATTACTTCATGATCAATATCCAGAATTACAGATTATAGCAACTGGATCTAGTAGTTTTGATCTGTCTAATAAACTTAATGAGCCGTTAACGGGTCGTGCAATTCAGTTTACTATGTATCCACTTGCCTTGTCTGAATTATTAACGGATGAATCAAATATTGCTCTTCAAGAAAAGCTCGATGATTTCTTACGTTTTGGTTTATATCCTGCTGTATACAATTCTCCAAGTAATATTAAAGAAGAATTATTAATAAATTTAAGTGGGCAATATTTATATAAAGATATTTTGCAATTTGAAAGTATTAAAAATTCCAATAAAATTACGATGCTGCTTAAATTGCTTGCTTTACAAATTGGTAATGAAGTTTCTATTAATGAACTTGCAACACAACTGGGTTTTAGCCGTACAACAGTTGAAAATTTTTTAAATTTGTTAGAAAAAATGTTTATAATTTTAAAATTACCAAGTTTTAGTCGAAATTTACGTAAAGAGCTCTCCAAAAAATCTAAATACTATTTTTATGATTTAGGTATTCGCAACGCCATTCTAAATGCATTTAATGCACTTGATATGCGATCTGATGCTGGAGGGTTGTGGGAAAACTTTTGTATCATGGAAAGAATAAAATTTTTACATAATAGTGGTAAATATCCGAACTTTTATTTTTGGCGTACCCATGATCAACATGAAATAGATTATTTAGAAGAGAAAGATCAATTTTTTACTTGTTTTGAATTTAAATTTAATTCTAAAAAATTCACGCCGCCAAAAGATTTTATAAATGCTTATCCTAATAATACTATAAATGTAATAACCAAATTAACTTGGCCACAATTGTTAAAATAATGTCTGGTATAATCGATTCTAAAAAATAATCAGTGGTTCAATAAGCAAAATGTTTCCAGGATCCAGCGATTAGATATCTTGAACAAAAAATTCCGGGATGATAAGCCCAGGTTACTGCGCTGAAGGTTTACCTATTGTAAATTGGTGGTACCGATTTCAAAGTTATATTTTTTATACAGGAGCAAAACTGAGCGTTATAAGAACACTCTCTAAACCGCAATTTTTACCAATGTTTATGGGATATCCGTATTGCATTTAAAAGATTGCTTTGATATGGTTAGCAGTTCGAGCACGAAAAGAGATGTTTGTTATTATAAGTTATAACTTTAGGAGTTATTATGTCCACGACGCTAAGCGAAATAAGTGCAGAAATTGATGGGGATAAATTTTTTAGAATTACGGATAATATTGGTAGCTATTATGGCGCATTAAAATTTGGTGAGTATTTATATATTTTTGCTCAAAATATTCTAAAGCCGCTACCAGAATTAGAGAGAAATAAGAAATTATTGGGTTGTTTATTAAAACCCAAAGATATTAGAAAATTCTTTGAAGAATTTTTTGATTTAAAGGATCCATTATTATCAATTGAAGAATTATGTTCACAAGCTAGAACGTTAGCACAACTTAACAAAAATTTACCCAGATTAGGTTCAATAACTAAAAATCCTAAAAGAGATGAATATATACTCACCATGAGAATACCAATGGTTTTTTTACTAAAAATCATAGATGTTGTTGACAAAGACAAGGATCCATTCTCTTCAGTTACCAATTTTGAGATAGGGAATTCAATATTACCCCAAGCTAGCAGAGCACCCATCCCCAGACGTGAAGATACAGCAATCGCACCAATAGCTATATTAACTCGTTTCAATAATATTATTTATGGGTTATTTAGTAATATTATACATTGGGTTAAATCTCTTTTTAATAATAGTCAATTACAGGTTTTTGATATACCTCCAGTTGTTGTTTCCACTCCGCTTGATAGCAGTTCTTGTCCTAGTGCGCCGGTATTAACTCAAAGTCATCAACCAGCAACAATGCTTAGTGCACCAATGCCAATTCATGGTGATCAGCCAGCAATACTACCAGATCTGAAAATGAAGGCGACATAGGCGAGCACACAGAGAACAGATGATTACCGATTCGATAGTTAATATTATTGCACAGAATTTAGATCCACAAGCGATTGTGTTATATGGATCTGATGCTCAGAATCTTCAAGATGAAAAATCAGATGTTGATCTATTAGTACTTTGCAAGAAAATTCCTGTTGCAAATATCAGAAGAGGCGTTTACGAAAAAATTCATCATGTTAAGATTCTTGAAATTGCTCCAACCGAGCTTCAACTAAATAATGGGTGGGATAATTCTGGTCACCTGTAAACGACAAGTTATTAATACAAGATAAAGGAGTGGATATTGGCTACAACACAATCGCCTGGGTTAATCGAATTGTAGAAAATCTCATTGTTAAGTATCAAACCACATGCGAAGAATTTCCATTTAGACCGTATACCTTTTTGGTATTATATATTTAGTTTACAAATCACCCCAACAACGGATCAATAGCATGATATCCGCTATCGACATGTACAACTTCACCAGTTATACCATTAGCAAGATATGAGCATAAGAATGCTGCTGTATTACCAACATCATCAATAGTTACATTTCTTTTAAGGGGCACAATATTTTCATAGGCATTAAGAATTTTACGAAAATCTTTTATGCCTGATGCTGCAAGCGTTCTAATGGGACCAGCGGAAATAGCATTTACGCGAATATTATCTTGGCCTAAATTGCCTGCTAAATAGCGTACATTTGCTTCAAGACTGGCTTTAGCAACCCCCATGACATTATAATTAGGGACTGAACGTTCCGCGCCTAGATAGGTTAAAGTCAATATTGCAGGGTTTTGTGCTTTGATTAACATAGGTTTTGCAGCTTGACTTAAGCCAGCAAGGCTATAACTACTAATATCATGTGCAATTCTAAAGCCTTCACGGGTTACTACATCAACATAATTACCTTCAAGTTGATCTTCGGGCGCAAAAGCTACAGAATGAATTAGCCCGTCTAAACAGTCCCATTCTTTTGATAAGCTCTTAAAAGTATTTGTTATATCTTCATCAGAAGAAACATCACAAGGGATAATTATTTTTGAATCAAAATCTTGGGCTAATTTAGTTACTCGTTCTTGAAATCTTTCGCCAAAGTAGGTAAAGGCAAGCTGGGCGCCTTCGCGGTGCATGGCTTTAGCTATGCCGTAGGCTATAGAGCGATCACTTAACATACCTACAATTAATACTTTTTTGCCTGCTAAAAAGCCCATATTCACCTCTGTATATTAATAAACTCTGCTAGTTTAGCATAATTATCTACAGAATCTAGAGAATCTAGAGAATCTAGAGATCTATGTAATCGATCAGAGCCATGGTAAGATAATTTAAAGAGATATATAAAGGGACTTAATATATTTTGCTTAAATTTATATTAAATATAAATATAATTTTGTTATTAAATTGTATAACTACGATTAGTCTATATGCAAGTTTTTATCCGAATTTATACCCAATTAATAGCCCTTATAGATATAAAGATGTTAGCCAAAATACTTTATTTGGACATTATAGCGAACAGCCAAAACACTTTGATCCGGCTAGATCATATTCTTCTGATGAATATTTGTTTATTACCCAAATCTACGAACCTCTTTATGAATATCATTATTTAATCAGACCGTATAAATTAATCCCCCTTAGTGCCACAGATTATGTTACTACAGAATATTTTGATAAAAATAATAAAAAATTAACTGAGCAAGCAATCTCAAAAGATATTAGTTATACAATTTATACTATTAAAATAAAACCTAATATATTATATCAACCGCATCCTGGGTTTACTAAAAAACAAGATCAATTTGTTTATCATAATTTAGATAATAAATTTATTAATAACCAAATTAAGATATCTGTCCATAGCCATACTAATATCATTTAAATTTTATCCTTGGATCAACTAGAGTATAAATAATATCTGTTAATACGAGCCCAATTATATATAATATGGCACCGAGAAATACCATAGATTTAACAATAGCAAAATCTTGCTGACCAATTGCATCTATAGTGTAACTACCCAACCCTGGAATATCGAAAAAAGATTCTAATAGTAAACTGCCCAAAAATAAATGCGGTATTATAATTACCACAGTAGTAACAATTGGTATTAAGGCATTTTTAAATATGTGTTTAAATAAAATATTTAAATGCGTTAACCCTTTAGCCTTAGCGGTATTAACATATTCTTTGTGTAATTCTTCTAAAAACAAGGTTCGATACCATCTGACATCCATACCAATAGATGAAATAACAGCAACTAATATTGGCAATGCAACAAATTTATAAACTATTAAATCATCATAACCAGAGATTGGAAACCATTTTAAAATTTTGGCAAATAAGAATTGTCCGCCAATGATAAAAAATAATGTCGATATTGACATTAAAATTATACACAATATTCCACCGATATTATCTATATAAGAGCCGCGAAAAAAGATCATTAACATTGCTAAACTTATATTTAACACTAAACCAATAATTAACGATGGTACTGCGATCGCCAAACTTGGCCACATCCGTTGTCTAATATCATAACTAATATTACGGCCGGTGTCAGATACCCCAAAATCTAACTGTAATAATTTTATAGTCTGCTGAACAAATAAAGTATCGGTTATTTTATTTAAACCATTTTGATTATTATTTATAAATAATGGTTTATCATAATCATGTGTACTTTTCCATTGAATTATTTGCTCTTGCGTTACTCGTTTGCCACCCAAATGTATTCTAGCCATATCATCAGGGCTATTAACAATAAAAAATAAAGCAAAAGTTATGATATTTACGCCTAATAAAATTGGTAAGGCATATAATATTCTTCTTATGATATATGTCAGCATAATTTATATTCGTTTTACAGGGCTATGGTTTTTTATATAATAACTGATCATCAAAGGACATATTAAAATTAACAATAATAAAACAAACAAAATAATGGGCCAGATTATTGGCTGATTTAATGAAATTTGTGTTTGAAGTCTTTTTTGAGGATTAATACTGCGGTATTTTAGATCATTACTGCCAATGGTTACTGGCTTAACTGGATCATTCCAACCATGTTGTAATATCAATGCCTCATTAAATAAACCAAATAACCAAGGGCTGTCATTTTGTAATAAGATGATCATTTGATTTATAATATTATTCCTGTCATCTATATTATTACTATCTTGCATTTGATTAAATAATTTATCAAAATCTTTATTGCAATAATTTGCGGCATTTTCTGCCCCATATTGAACTTTACCCTCTTCGCACAAAAATAAAAACAAAAAATTTTCTGGATCTGGATAATCCGCATGCCAGCCCCAGAAAAACATTTGTGATGTTCCTAAGCGCATTTTTTCTTGAAAACGGTTATATTGTGTCGCCCGAATATTTAAATTAATATTTAATTTTTGAAACTGTCCACGAAGCCAATTATATAAGTCACTCTCATCTGGACCGCCAGTCATGATAGCATCAAAATTCAAAATTAATTGTTCTTTGGTTTTTTGATCAATACCGTTTGGGTACCCTGCTTCACTAAGTAACTGTTTTGCATACTTAAGCGATTTTTTTTGAAATTTATTATCATATAATTTTGCATTAAATTTCGTACTTATTTTGTTTTTATCCATTATGATCGTGGGAATTGGATCATGAGCTACTTCACCTAGACCATTGTGAAAAATATTTATATACTCTTCAATATTAAACACAATCCCTATTGCCTGGCGTAATTTTTTTTGTTTTTCTGTATAACCACCTACAATAGGATCAAGCATATTAAAACCCCAATAAAAAATGCTTGGATCCATTGCTTTTAATAATTTAACATTATGGGCTTGCATTTTTTTTGATAAAGTATAATCATTATTGGAAATGACGATAACTTGATTAAAATTATCGGTACTTATAACAGATGCATCATAATAACCTTGTAAAAACTTATTCCAAATTGGTATATCTTCTTTTTCTAAATAAAAAATAGCTTTATCTAAAAAAGGCAGTTTTTGTCCGGCTTTAGCTAAAAGACCGTTATTATTATCTTCAGGCATCCCATCCGATGGGTATAAATTATAATTATTATTTAAATTGTAATTAGGATTTTTTTCCAAAATAATTTTTTGATTTGGTTTATTTACACTCATCATAAAAGGACCAGTGCCTATTGGATAAGTGTCCATACTAATATTTTGTTTTTCTAATCCCGGCTGCTGATAAAATTTATCCACCTCCCATGGTATCGGTGCAAAAAACGGCATAGCAAACCAATACACAAACTGGGGATATTTGCCTTTTATTTTAATTTGAAAAGTATATTTATCGATTAATTTTAATCCGTCGATATTATATTTATTATCATTTAGATTTAGATATG
>Ga0206968_10167_pt1 | contig 16882 bp, 20 predicted proteins | sample Alteio_BWOrgHeat_22_FD_153254 | JGI IMG/M metagenome (GOLD analysis project Ga0206968, IMG submission 153254) | Enriched cells from forest soil in Barre Woods Harvard Forest LTER site, Petersham, Massachusetts, United States -... | ecosystem: Environmental > Terrestrial > Soil > Temperate forest >... | reverse complement strand
ATGAAGGAGTACCTCCAAGAGAAGAAGGCGGCCGCACGCCGCGGTGGGCGCACGAACAAGGCGGACGGGGAAAGCGACGTGCTCGCGAAGATCGCCGCGATGGCGGGACCGGATCGCGCCATGGCCGAGCGGCTCCATGCCATCATCAAAGCCAGCGCGCCGGACCTCTCGCCGAGAACCTGGTACGGGATGCCCGCCTATGCCAAGGACGACAAGGTCGTCTGCTTCTTCCAAAGCGGGCAGAAGTTCAAGACGAGGTACGCGACGTTAGGTTTTCAGCAGGCGGCCAACCTCGACGAAGGCGCCATGTGGCCGATCGCCTTCGCGCTCAAGGAGTTGACCGCCCCCGAAGAGGCAAGGATCGGCGCGCTCGTGAAGAAAGCGGTGAGCTGAGGACTGAATCTTTTCCCGGAAGGTTGTGGCGGCACGTTTTCAACGTGCCGGAATCCGCAAGCGCCGAAGGCGGCCATGTCGAACGGGGAAATTATCCGGCGCAGGAACCTCCCGCACTGGGATGTACCGACGGCCGCGTATTTCGCCACTGTCTGTCTGGAAGGGAGCATCCCTGCTCGTGGACTGCTCGACCTACAGTCCTATCGAGCCGAACTGGAACAACGTCCTCGTCCCGCGGAACAGACTCCCGCGGAATGGGCGATTGTTCAATGGAAACGGGCCTTCGCACGCACGGACCTGTGGTTGGACCGGGCCGAATCTGTTCGCTTCTTGGAGAACGACGACTTGGCTCAGGTCGTTGTCGATGCCTTGTACTTCTTCGCCGGAGAGCGCTACGATCTGCTCGGCTATGTGGTCATGCCGAACCACCTTCATTGGGTATTTCAGCCGTTGGAGCAGTGGGTCAACGGTCTGATGCCGGGCAAGCGCCTGCGCACGCCGCGGGAGCGCATCGTTCACACCATCGACCGCTTCACGGCCTTACGGTGCAATCAAGTGCTTGGCCGGCAGGGAGGATTCTGGCAGCGTGAGCCTTACGATCATTGGGTGCGCGGTCCCGAAGAGCTTGAGCGAATCCTCTTGTATATAGAAGGCAATCCGGTCAAGACAGGCTTGGTCCAGTCGCCGCACGAATGGTGGCATTCGTCCGCCTGAGAAAGGCGCCGGCGCGGCTTGGAGTTGGGACAACCGTTGACCCGCCCGAAACCTGGGGCGTAAGTCGTGGCGGCACGTTTTCAACGTGCCGGAGGAGGACGCATCGAAAACGTGCCAAATCCCGAGAAAGTCAACGCATCGGCACGTTGGAAACGTGCCGCCACAACCTTCGGGGACGCGCGTCTTCTTCGAGCATTTCGGCTTTGACGTCTCCCAGCCCTGGGCAAACAGGCGCTCCGAGGAGCCGCGAAGTGCGGCAACGAGTTCGGCCGCCCTACAGACGCATTTCGCTTTGACTATCCATCAAATACAATGGAAACATGCAGACGATCTACCAAGCCGCAGGTGGTCGCGACGGGCTGCTGAGGTTGGCCAGCGCTTGGCACACGCGGGTGCTAGAGGACGAAGTGGTTAGCCATGCATTCAGCCACGGCTACCACCCGCAGCACAGCGAACGCCTGGCCGCGTACTGGGCGGAGGCACTTGGCGGGCCAACGACCTACTCCGACCAGTACGGTGATGAGACCTCTGTCGTCCGAATTCACAGCGGTAACGGGCTGCACGAGGAGATGGACCGGCGGGCGATCGCTTGTTTCGATCAGGCGCTACTCGATGTCGGCCTCGGGCGCGACCAGCGGCTAGGGCGCGTGCTGCACGATTATTTCGCATGGGCCACCACGACCACGATGTCTCGTTACCACCACTCGGCAAAGGATGTGCCGGACGGTTTGCACATCCCGAAGTGGTCCTGGCACGGACTCGTCAGTGGAGCGGAGACGGACGACATTTGATGGAATAAGATTCTTGGTTAGCTGGTTGCGTCGATGATTGGTCTTGAAACGAGCTGCATCCCCTTGTTCTTTCCGCGTGAGAGCGAGCATGATTGACCGGGAGCAATTCGAACTTATCAGCCGGAAGCACGGCTGCTATGCGAGCTGGGCCGTGTGGGCCGCCGCGACGCGCGGTCCAAAGTCCAGCATTGACGATTTGACCATACTTGACGTCGGCGCAACTCCAACAACACTGCAAGTTCTCAAGAACGACACAATTATGGTCGGGCTGAACATTTCGAGGTCGTTCGCCGAGCGATTTCGAAACTTCCATGATCCAAGCCCCAGCGCGAATGATTTCAAAATACGGTACGCCTTCACCAACACCGAGTACTACGGCGCGTACATGACAGACATCATCAAGAACGTCGAAATGGTGAACTCGGCCGAGCTTCTCAAGCACCTGAAAGCGTTTCCGTCACTCGTTCGCACCAACGTTCAGGCGTTCCGAGAAGAACTGAGGGATCTTGGTTCACAAAGGCCGACGATACTCGCCTTCGGTTCAGCCGCTCATGCGTTGATCGCTGACAACATTTCTCGGCACGAATATTCGAGGCTTGTTCGACTAACTCACTACAGTCACCAAATAGGCAAAGAGAAATACAGGGAAACCGTGCTGGGGCAGATCAGTTCGCACAATGGGGAAGGCGACCCAGGTCTGCAAGCCAGCCTAACCAACGGCTGAAGCTGACCTGAGCCGCCACCCTGGTTTCGAGCTTTAACGCCCTTCGGCACCGGTAGCTTAGCCCGAGCGTTCGGCGAAAGGGAGCGGCTGGCTACTCATGAGCGAACCCCGAGCCCCGGTAGAGCACTTTTTTCGCCACGAGTCCGGCCGGCTTAGCGCCCTGCTGACCCGGTCGCTGGGCGTGCGCCGTCTCGCCCTCGTCGAGGACGTCGTTCAAGCCGCGCTGGTGCAGGCCCTGGAAACCTGGTCTCGGCGCGGCGTGCCCGAAGACCCGGCTGGCTGGCTTTACCGCACCGCCCGCAACCTGGCGATCGACGCGCTGCGTCGGGAGCGAACCCACGCCCAGGCATTGCCGTGCCTGGCCGAAGACGCCGAGCGGGAATCGTCGCCGCTCGAAGCGCATTTCGCCGACGAGATCGGCGACGAACCGCTTCGCCTGCTCTTTCCGGATAGGTGTGGCGGCACGTTTTCAACGTGCCGTTGGTTTGGGCTTTTCAGGCATTCGGCACGTTGAAAACGTGCCGCCACAGGGCTTCCGGACAGACTCTGAGTAACGCGGGCCGGCAAGTGAACGCAGTCGTTATACGGCACAGGAGCCCGCGAGACTCGAGTTTCCAGCTCTGTGCATCAGCGTCGAAAGGCAATGAGCCAACTCTTGCGGTTCCCCAGTTCGGTCAAGCGAGATCCAGCAATCGAGGTCTGGATGGATGAGCATTCGGATGAATTGGGGGCGATCGCGCAACGGTGGTTTGAGGTCATGCGCGACTGCGGAGATGATGTTCGAGAGTTATTGCATGATGGCCATCCAACCGCGTGTGTAGGGGATGCGGCGTTCGCCTATGTCAATGCCTTCAAAGCCCACGTCAATGTCGGGTTCTTTCGTGGCGCCGAGATTGCTGATCCCGAAGGCCTGTTACACGGCACGGGCAAGTTCATGCGCCACGTGAAACTCTGGCCCGAACGTGACGTCGATGCGACGACTCTAATGAAGCTAATCGAAACTGCATACACTGACATGAAGGCGCGCCTGAAGGCTGAGTAGTTCGTGCTGGCTATCGATAAATGTCGGGTTCTACCAGATTCTCGAAACGCCGTATAACAAGCCGTTACAGCAGACCGGGGCACGGGCTTTTTTGTGATACAGCGTCCTTGGGGCCGGCCCGAAATAGGGTACTCCCTGTTACACGTTTCAGGAAATGTAACGTAGTTCTAATCCATGTGTTCAAAGAATACTGTGCGTTTTTGTTTTTCAGAGGTGCCTTGTTATGAAGATCGTCGAGAGCAGCGTCTCCGCCGGAGGCCGGCCGGTTTTTGACTTGGACGAATTCCTGTCCCGGCCGCTGTACGCGCACCTCGCCCACAGTTCGGAGCACGGCGCGCACGAGTCCCCGTCTGGTTCCACTGGGACGGCCAAGCCGTCTGGATCATCGGCGGCACGTCTTTCCCGGCCAACCTGAAGCGCGACCCGCAGTGTGCCCTCGGCATCGTGGATTGGGACCAGGCGACGGAGCTGAGCCATCACGTCGGGATGCGGGGCAGGGCCGAGGCCCTCCCGTTCGACCGGCGATGGCCAAGACCATCTTCCGGAGGTACTTCGGGCCGGACGAAGCGGACTGGGACCCGCGCTTCGACTACGCGGCCAACGGCGAAGAAGCGGGCCTGACGATGGTGCGCTTCACGCCTGACACGGTCATCGTCCGCGACCAGTCTTACAAGCCCACCCGGTGGGCCCGCGATACTCAAGTCACGAGTGAGCGACAACCACCATGAAGAAAGCGACAACAACCATGAAGAAGACGAAGAGCGGCGTCGAGGAAGGAAAAGGAGGAGCCTTTCCCTCTCAGCTAATAGATGCGAGAATCAAGGAGCTGAGCGATTGGCGGGGCCTTTCGGGGCAAGAAGTGGCTCGAGGATCCGGTCCTTCGCGTGCGAATATATTTGTTGGTAGACTTTATCCGTGAACAACGGAAATTGTACGCGGCATCAAAACCCTAATGCGATCTTTCGCACCAAAAACCGCAGTTGGAACTCCCATGAAATGTCCGTTTTGTCATGAGGGCGATTTCGGAGTGACGGATTCACGGCTGCAAGGGAATGGATTTCCGGTGCGTCGCCGTCGGGTGTGCGAGCGCTGCAAACGCAGGGTTTGGACGGTCGAGCAGATCGAAGATGTTCCTCTCAAGGTGATTAAGAAAGACAACACCCGCGAGCCGTTCGATCCGGAAAAAATCCGACGGGGATTAGAGAAAGCCTGCTACAAGCGCCCCCTGAGTACCGAGCAAATCGAAAGCATCGTGCGTCAGGTGGAAAGCGACGTTTATGCGAATTACTTCGGCGAGGTGCCCGCCAAGATCCTGGGAGATCAGGTGATGAAACATCTGAAGAAGCTCGATCAGGTGGCCTACATCCGGTTCGCCTCTGTGTATCGTGAGTTCAAGGACGTCAGCGAATTCGTAGAAGAAGTTCAACCCATGCTGCCACGCGTCCGAAGCCATTCGAAACGGCGGTCAGAGTCCAAGTGACGGATTGTATTCCATGCAACCAGTTTCTTCTTTGCCGGTCTGGATTCATAAGCGTGACGGCCGGCTTGTGCCGTTTGAGGCGGATAAGATCAGTCAAAGCCTCTTTGCCGCATCGGAATCGTTGGGCCGGGCCGACGCCTTCACCGCCCGCGAACTGACCGACGGCGTTCTTCATTTCCTCTGCGCCGAATTGAACGGGGCCATTCCCCAAACCGGCCAGGTCGCGGAAATGACCATCAAGATTGTCCGCGAGCTGGGTCAAGCCGCTATCGCCCAAGCTTACGCTGATTTCTCGAAGAAGCGTTCTCAGCGTCCACCGCGGGAAGAAAAAGAAGCAGCGATCGAATCATCCCGAGTTTCGGTCGGACGCGGAAGTCAGCCCCGGCTGCCAAGTGCCGCGACCTTGGCTTCTCTCGATAATGTTTCACTGGTTCGAGAAGTGGCCGCAGCTTATCTCACGAACTTCTCCTTAGAGGAGATTTTCACGCGTGACATAGCCGCCGCTCATCGGGACGGTTTGATCACCTTGACGGGCCTGGAGACTCCCTTCGAAATACAAGGTGGCATCTTGCAGGGTTGGTCGAAGCCGTTGTCACTTGCTTTGCAGGATGCTCGGCAGAGCGTCGGACAATTCATCGTCTTGGATGGGCCTGAATTCGCCGGCGCTTCGGGCACCGCCTCGCTCGATGTGGCCCCTGAGGATTGGGTCCAGGATTTACTTTTCGGACTTCGGACCCAAGGCCTTCGGGCCATGGTCAGTCTGAATGCCGCCGTTTCGCCGCCTTGGGCCCAGAGCCTCGCGGCGGGACCGTTATTCGATCCCAATTCAAGCCGATTGTCGGCGGAGCATTGGACCGAGCGCGCCGATGAATTTCTAGAGGCGCTGGCTTCCCGAACAAACTGGGGCCGCGTCCAGTGGCATTTGAGTGAGCAAGACTGGACGCTAAGAAACGCCTCGCGAACGAATCGTCTGGCAAGGCATCTCTTGCAGAGAGCGCCGATCACGATCGCGTTCGATCGGACGCCTTGTGCGATTTCCTTAAGCGAAGGATTAGACAGAAGAAATTCCAGCCTGCTTATTTCGGTCGGCCTCAATTTGCCCGGATTGAGCCGACTATTAGGAGATGGGGTAGGACCGGAATTATTCCTTCAGAAACTTGGCAGCTTAGCGCGACTCGCGATCACCGCGGCCGTCCAGAAACGCCGATTCATCACGCGCTATCGCCGCAAGCAACCCGCATTTCTCGTGGATCGCGCTCGGTTAGCCGTCGTTCCCGTGGGTATTGAATCCGTGACGAGAAGATACACGGGTCAAAACATTCTCTTGGGGAATGCCGGCGCCGATTTCGCCTCCAAGATCATTCGCGGCCTTGCCGAAACGCTTCGAGAAGAAGGGTTGATCTACAACCTCGAGGCCGTTCTTGATTCCGCGCCGTCCCAAGAAGCGTGGCCGTTCATGCGCAGCCTTACCCGCTCTGAACTTGGCGGGCAAGGCTCTGATTGGACACCTCCGGCTCTCGAAGAAGTCGCCGGCCTCACGACCTGGAATGAAGAGTTGACGCCTGCTCAACAAATCCAAGCTGGTGGTCTTCTTCACGCCATCGCTGGAGCAGGTACCCAATGGGTTCTTCTGCCGCCTGGATTCTCCTTGAAAGACGAGGACATGGTCGCCGTCCTTCGGACTGCTTGGAAGGAAACGCAAGCAAACCGAATTCGACTCGTCCAATTGGACCACGAAGACCGGCAGTTAACAGCGCCATGGGAGGAGAGTGAGCGAACCTCCTGCCCACAGGCCCGGCATGGACGCCCACAATGATGGCGTCCAAACCTTAAGCCATTATTTACGGGAACGAAACGAAAGCATTTCTCCTTTTGACCACATAAGGATGGAGCTTCGTTAACTCTTTCATGCCAACGAGTTATGAAGGAACCGTGTTCAGATTAACGTCGGCTCTTCAGGTGGAAGAGGGAAAGTCGGCGCGGCGGTATTTCATTTGCTCACGCGGGTAGGGGCATTTTTTGCTTATCTCTCCTGGGGTACCAGTGCGCAAATTGAAAGGAGCATCGTGGATGAAAAGGACTAATCGGGACTCGGATTCAGCGAAGATGACTCGCCGCGACCTGCTGAAGACGGCAGGTAAAACCAGTATCACCTTGGCGGCGGCCTCCGCCTTGGCGCCGTTCGCCTTGCCCGGCAGGAGCCGAGCGCAATCCGACACCATTAAGGTCGGCATCATGCACTCGCTCACCGGATTCATGGCCATCAGCGAAGTGTCCCTCAAAGACGTCGAGCTTATGGCCATCGAGGAGATCAACAAGGCCGGCGGCGTTCTCGGCAAGCAAATTGAGCCGATCGTCGAGGATCCGGCTTCCGACTTCGCCAAAGGTTTCCCCGAAAAAGCCCGCAAGCTGCTCTTGGACGACAAGGTGGCGGCGGTGTTCGGCTGCTGGACCTCGGCCAGCCGCAAATCGGTGCTCGGCATCTTCGAGCAGAATAACGGCATGCTTTATTACCCGGTGCAGTATGAAGGCAACGAATGCTCGAAGAACGTGGTCTACACCGGAGCTGCACCCAACCAGCAAATTCTCCCGGCGGTGGATTACCTCTGGAAGGAGATGGGCAAGCGAAGCTTCTATCTCTTAGGCTCGGACTACATCTTCCCGCGCACGGCCAACCAGATCATTCGCGCCCAGCTCAAAGGCGTTTACAACGCCGAGCCGATCCAGGAGAAGTACGCCGACCTCAAAGAGCGAGACTTCAAGCCGTTCGTCGATGACATCGTCAAGGTCAAACCGGACGTGGTTCTAAGCACGATCAACGGCGACAGCAACATATCCTTTTACAATGAGCTGGCCAACAACGGCATCTCGGCCGAGAAGATTCCGGTGTGCGCCGTTAGCGTGGCCGAGGACGAACTCCGCGACCTGATCGGCAAGACCGCGATCAAAGGCCATTTGTGCGCCTGGAATTACTTCCAGAGCGTCGACCTGCCCAGCAACAAGAAGTTCGTGGCCGACTTCAAGAAGTTCGTTAAAGACGACAAACGCGTGACCGACGACCCGATCGAGGCCGCGTATTTCCAGGTGTATTTCTGGAAACTGGCAGTGGAAGCGGCCGGTTCCACGGAAGTGGACAAGGTCCGGGCGGCCATCATGAAGCCGCGAAAGCCCATCGAATTCGCCGCTCCGGGCGGCCTCGTCCGTCTGGACCCGCGGAATCTGCACACCTGGAAACCCTTCCGCATGGGCCGGGTGCGCGAGGACGGCCAATTCGACATTATCTTCGAATTGAAGGACAAGACCGGCAAGATTGACTTAATTCGTCCCCTGCCTTATCCCAAGATCGCCTACCAGAAGGATTGCGACTGGATCAAGTCGCCAAAGAAGGGGGAAATCGATCTGTAACCCAGCGAGAAAACCAGAAACCAGAAACTAGAAACGAGAAAAGAAACCAGAACCGACCTCGGCCGCCTTTTCGGCGTTGCTTCTGGTTTCTTATTTCTGGTTTCTAGTTTCTATTTTCTGGTTTCTTTGCCATGACCGGACTGCTCGAAGCGTTGTTCAACGGTCTCAGTCTTAGCTCCATCCTCATTTTGGCCGCCTTGGGTCTGGGCGTCACGTTTGGCGTGATGCGCGTCATCAACATGGCCCACGGCGAAATGATGATGCTGGGCGCGTACCTGGGGTACGTCTGCACCAATCCCTATGGCTTGTCGGTTTTTGTCTCCGGGCTGGCATCGCTGGCTCGGGAGACCGCCAAGATTTTCGGAATCCACTGGGAGCCGAGCTGGCAAACTAGCATAGAGCTGCATTGGAATCTCTACTTGGTGCTGCCCGTCGTTTTTGTGGTGGTGGGCCTTGCCGGTTATATCCTTGAAAAAGGCCTGATTCGGTTTCTGTATGGCAGACCTTTGGACACCTTGTTGGCGACTTGGGGAGTCGGCCTGATTCTTCAGCAGGTCATCCAACTAATCTTCAGTGGGAATCCCAAAGGCGTCGGAATTCCTGAGAATCTAACCGGGCAGTGGACCTATGCGGACTCGAGATTCCCGTATTATCGGCTGTTTATTATCGCCTTTACGATTTTATGCCTTGTCCTGGTCTATGTTGGGTTCTTTTACACGAGCCTGGGACTGAAGATCCGCGCGGTCACGCAAAACCGCCCAATGGCCTCCGCGATGGGCATTCCTACCAGCCAGGTGGATGGGTTGACGTTTGCCTTTGGGACTGGACTGGCGGGGGTGGCCGGTTGTATTCTTGGGGGAATGTATAACGTCGGTCCAAATATGGGGCAGGATTTCATTGTTGAGGCCTTCATGGTCGTGATTTTGGGCGGCATGGGCCAGCTCAAAGGAGTCGTGGCCGGGGGCCTCATGGTGGGAGTTTCTCGCGGCATCGCTGAAAAGTTCTATGCCAACGCTCTCATTCCGAACCTGTTTCCCAAATACATCGAAGAAGTTTTTTCACCCATTGCCCGAATCACCGTCCTGGCCCTGGTGATCGGTTTCATCATGGTGCGTCCATCCGGCTTGGTAAGAACCAAGGAGCGGGTCTATGACTGAGCCCGCCAACAAAAAGGATGGTGCCAATCACTCGACTCGCTCGCCGGCGCTAGCTCTGCCGTTTCTGGGCAACGTAAAGGTCAAGCCCGGAGTACTGGTGGCCGGGTTTTCGGTTGTCCTCCTCTTGGCAATTCCTCAACTCTTTCCGCCCGGCATTGACGCGAAATCGAAGCAGAATTGGCTGGACCTTTTCGCCAAGTTCATGGCCATGGGAATTTTGGCCCTGAGCGTGGACCTGGTCTGGGGGTACACGGGGCTTTTAAGCCTGGGGCAAGGCGTTTTCTTCGGCATCGGCGCTTACATGATCGCCTACTGTCTCACACTCCATAAAGCCGCTCAAGACGCCCGGCCCAAGATGACCGAAGGCGAGCCTACGACGGTGGTCCTTCATTACCAGGGCAATTTCCCCTCTCCCAAGACGGTTTTCATCAACGACGGCAAATATCGAATTGATTCGATTCAATTCCGAGTGCTCAAGGCTTCCACGCCCGGGCTGACGGCGGTCCTGACGAAACTGCCGGCCGCCTCGCTCGATCCGGACACGGCCGAGCAAATTCACAACGACACGCTGGACCTGACCGGCCCTGTCGGCAAAGTCCAGCCGATGGTGCTCAAGGGTGAGATTGCGGAAGAGAAGATTTTACGCCGGCTTGAGGAAGAAGGTGACCGGCTCTACCTGGAGGTAACCGGTAATGGAGACCGGGGCGAGGGAGAATTCACAGTAGTCTTGATTCCCGAGATCGAAGAATACATGAGGCCCGGCGAGGTGCCTCCTCAATTCATGCAATACACCGGCTTTGCGCCGAACGATCCTAATTACGTGCCGCCACCGGGCTTGGCTTTGATCGCGCCTTTGGGCAACGCGGGAGTGGCGGTGGCGGCCAGTCTCATCTTGCCGGCCTTGATCGCCGGCTTATTTGGCGGGGTGATTTTCCGACTGGGTGTCAAAGGTGTTTATTTTGCCCTGGTCACGCAGGCATTCTTGATGGTTGTTTTTCTCGCCGTTCGCAACCAGCAACGATTCACGGGCGGGGTCGTGGGCATCAAAGACATGTCCAGCCTGGAATTGTTCGGCCAATCATTCGATTCCGCCGAAAACGTTCGGGCGACGGTCTATCTGGTCGCAGCCGCATTGGTGGGCAGCTACTTCATCTGCGCGTTGCTGATCCGTTCCAAGTTCGGCCGGATTCTGAGCGCCATTCAAGATAATGAGAACCGGGTTCTGGCGTTGGGCTATACCACGGCTCTTTATAAGACGGCAGTTTTCGCATTCGCGGGCCTGCTTGCCGGTTTGGCCGGGGCACTCTATGTCCTGGCCAACCATCCCGTGTGCGACACCGTCTATCTTTCGGTGCCCTTTTCCATCGAAGCGGTGATTTGGGTGGCGATTGGCGGTCGTGGAAATCTCTTTGGCGCCGTTCTTGGCGCCCTTCTGGTGGGGTTTGGACAGTATTATGTCTCTTCGGCGCTACCGGAGTTCTGGCCCATTGCTTTAGGCCTGCTGTTTATCGCGACGGTGCTGTTTCTGCCGCGAGGGCTAACTCCCGTCGCCGGCCCCGGCGCCCTGCTAGGGCTCTTACTCGGGGTTTTCCTGGTGATCTATCTTGAGAAATACAATCTGTTTGACGCCGTGGATCAGTACTTGGGCGTGGGCCGAAGAGGCCGCGTCTTCGTCGGATGCCCCATTATTTTGTTGTCGGTTTTCATTCCGAAAGGCCTCACTATGCTTTTCAAAGCATTGATGCGTTTCTCCCCCGGCCGGGCCATGCCAACGGGCTCGGTTTCTCCCGTCCCAGGTTCATAAGAATGAGCACTCAAAATCATCACACACCGGAAAAGATTCTCCGAGTTGAAGACGTCACCGTCAGCTTCGACGGCTTCCTGGTGTTGAAGGATTTGAATTTCTCCATCGAGCGCGGCGAGCTCCGAGTCGTCATTGGGCCTAACGGCGCCGGCAAGACGACGCTCTTGGATGTGATTACCGGGAAGGTTCGCCCGGCCAAGGGACGGGCACTGTTCCAACCAAAGTCTTCTTCGTGCCAAGACGTGACGAAGCTTACGCAAGAACGAATCGCGCTCCTTGGCGTTGGCCGCAAATTTCAAACGCCCAATATCTTCAAGAGCCAGACGGTTTTGGACAATCTTCACTTGTCCGCGAAGGCGTCGCGCCGGGTGCTGCCCAATCTCATTCGCTTTAGTCGTAATGGATCGAGTCGCATCGATGAAGTGCTGGAAACGATTGGCCTCGCACCCAAAGCCAGCAACATCGCCGGCTTGCTCGCTCACGGCGAAAAGCAGTGGCTGGAGCTGGGCATGGTCATGCTGCAGGATCCGGAGCTGTTATTGATCGACGAGCCGGTGGCCGGCATGACCCCGCGCGAGTCGGAGAAAACCGGCGAGCTCTTGATGTCCATGGCCAAGAAACACACGCTCCTGGTCATCGAGCATGATATGACCTTCGTTCGCCAGATTGCGCAAACCGTCACCGTCCTTGACGAGGGCCAAATCCTTTGCGAAGGTACTGTAGATGAAGTGCAAAGAGATCCGAAGGTCATCCAGGTGTATCTCGGACCGGATCGGGAACTCTTAGCGACGTAATATCTTCACCTCCTACCCATGCCTGGTTGGGAACAGGAGCCAGGCTGGCCGATGCTAGCGATCGAAAAACTTTCGGTGGCCTACGGGGAATCGCTGATCGTTCGCGACGTGGACCTGTCCGTCAGCCCGGGCGAAGTCGTTTGCTTGATGGGCCGCAACGGTGTCGGCAAAACCACGCTCCTCAAGTGCGTGATGGGCCTCTTGAAGCCGCGATCCGGACGAATTGTTTTTGACGAGAAGGATTTGACTCATGCCAGCCCGGACAAACGGGCGCGAGCCGGGATCGGCTACGTTCCCCAGGGCAGAGAAATTTTTCCGCAGCTCACCGTCCTGGAAAATCTCCAAGTCGGCATGATGGCCAATCATGCTCGTCGTCGGCAAGTGCCCGAGCATATTTATGATTTTTTCCCCAAGCTGAGGACCCTTCTCGCTCGCAAGGGCGGCGTGCTCAGCGGAGGCGAGCAGCAGCAGCTCGCCATCGCCCGCGCCATGGTCGCTTCCCCGAAGCTCCTCATTCTCGACGAACCCACCGAAGGCATCCAACCGTCCGTGATCAGTTTGATTGGAAAGGTGTTGGAAGAGATCAAAAGAGACGGCAAGGTCGCCGTCTTGCTCGTGGAGCAGTATGTCGAGTTCGCCTCCAAGCTGGCCGACAGTTACTATGTGATGGAAAAAGGATCGATCGTGATGCGCGGCACCGCAGCCGAGATGGATAAAGAAGCCATCAAGCCGTACTTGGCATTTTAGTTTCCCATTTAGCCGCGGAGCTTGTTCCGCGCGAACCCGCGGCCGGGCAAACCGCCATGAGACTTCGCAACTTCATTCATATTTTCTTGGTATCCGGCGCCCTGGCCGCTTATTCGTTCTGGGTCTTGTCGGCCCGAGAAAACGAACGGGCGTCACCGGGGACCGCGGAGACTTTCCCCGGCACCGACATTCCTTTGTTGAATGTCGCGGACGCGGAAACTCTATGGAGACACCCTTCCACAATCTTTCTCGATGTTCGTCCCGTGCCGGATTACGAATTTGGGCATGTGAAAGGCGCCCTGAGCTTGCCTTTAGAAGAGCTGGATGACCGTTTTTCCGCGCTCAAACCCCAACTCGAACGCGCCGAGGCAATTGTCGTTTATTGCAAAAACTCCGACTGCGGGAAAAGCTACTGGAGCGCTCTTCATCTTCGTAAGCAAGGCTTGAAACAAGTCCGCATTTACCCCAACGGTTGGTATGAATGGTGCCGATTCGAATTGCCCATTACCGGTCAAGGCAGCTAAGGGCAATTCACACAAGATCCAAAATCTGGTGAGTGTCAGTTGCCGTTATGCTGTCGGCGCTGTCTTCTTGATGGCCGGCGTCTCCAAGATTGTCAACCTGCCTGAGTTCGAAAATCAGGTCTTACTTCATTCCAATTTCCCTCAACTGCTGGCAAGGTTGATCCCGTCCGCACAGCTGAGCTTTCGCATTGCTCAGCTTGTGGTCGTGTTCTTGCCGTGGTTGGAATTAATTTGCGGTTTCTGCTTGGTCTTCAAATGGGCAGTAAGAGAATCGGCGGCGATTGCCGGATTACTGCTGAGCTTATTCATCGTGTATTCCCTTGCTAACCCCGCGGAGGAGTGTCGCTGTTTCTTCCTTCCGAAGGCCATGTCCAGTCTTCCCACCTGGTCGCATGTGCTTCGGGACGGGGTTTTGCTCATCGGTAGCTTGTATTTGGTCTTCCGAGGCGTTCCCAAAAATGTGGAAGCCTGATAAAGTGGGTAGGGGATCGAAGGAGGCGATTCATTTCTTTTTGTTTTGTTTTCAGTTTCGTCAAAATTAAGAGATTTTCCCAATCAATTTTTTGACCCAGCGTCCGAAACAACATATATAAGAGTATCCCGCCTTGCATTTTTACCCGTACACTCTCCCTCATGTCCCCAGGAGAGTCCTTAAGGAGTGACAAGATGTCACCAGCAACAAGCACGAGTTTCTCAGTTTTCTACCAAGAATACCTGACCTTACATCAGAACAAGACGTGCCGTCGGCTTCACTTGCTGGGCATGGCTGTCGCGCTAACCGTCTTTGCTGCGGTTTTGTGCTCGTCCTATTGGATGTGGTCGGTCCTGGCGCCGGTCTTCGTCTACCCGTTCGCCTGGACCGGGCATTTGGTGTTCGAAAGAAATCAGCCGGCCACGTGGTCCAATCCCTGGTTCTCAATTCTGGCCGACCTCCGCATGACATGGGATATCCTGCGAAGACGAATCGAATTGTAGAATTCTATTTCTTGACCGGCTCTTCCCGCAGCTCCATCGGCCCGCCGCAGCAATCGCACTTCTTCAAAAGCTCATTGCGGCGAATCGAGCATATGTCGCACCAATAATAGATCTCGTACATCTGGCCGTTTTTCACGCTATTGACGGATAGCACCTGAAGCAAATGCGTGTCCTGAAAAAGCCGGCCGGAGATCCGCATGGCCCGGTTCTGTAAACGCGGATCGCTGAAGAACAATCGGGCGCCGTCGTCCTTAATCAGCGGATAGGTTTTGCCGTCATTGGTCACGAGGGCAAGCCAATGCGGCGCCGCCTCCGGGTCGAGACGCGAACCGAACTTCTCCAATATCGCGGCCATGGGCACAACCTTGCCCTCGAGCTGAACCGTCTTGGTTTCCGGCTCGGCCGATGTTGCTTGAGTTATCAAAGCCGACAGAACCGCCAAAACCGCGATCGTCACATTTGCAAGTTTCATGGTTGGGTTCCTCTTAGACATCTTTCCAGAGCTGCGATTGGCGAGCCGTGCCGGCCTTTTGCTTCTTGGCAGTCCCGGCTCGGGACTTGGATACTGGACGGCGAGCACGACCGGATGGCGCCGCCGATTTGGATTCCCTACTCTCTCGCCCTTTGTGCCGCACATAGAGCTTGATCGCAACGTCGTGAAACGGCAAATGATCGTGGAAAACCGTTTCCAAATAACGGCGGTACGTGTTGTCGAACAGTTCGGGGCCATTCGTGAAAAGAACCAGAGTCGGCGGATGCACGCTGACTTGGGTCGCGTAATACAGCTTGGGTCGGCGATTCTGCCGCATTGGGGGCGACTGCTGTTCCAAGGCCCATCGGACCACGCGATTCAGCTCGCCGGTACTCACGCGGGCGCGGGCTTGCTTGTACAGATTCTGAGCCAGGTTTAATAACGTTTGCACGTTCTTGCCGTTCTTGGCGGTGATAAATGCGATGGGAACGAACGCAAGGCTCGGAAACGTCGCTCGAAGATACTCGCCCCATTCGCCCGTCGCCATAGGCCGCATCAGGTCCCATTTGTTGACGACGAAGATAGCCGGCTTGTGCTCGTCGAGGATATACGAGGCCAATTGCTTGTCCACTTTGCTGATGCGCTCGTGAGCGTCCATGAAATGCAGCACGACGTCGGCTCGGCGGATGGACCGCTCGGCCCTTGCCAGGCTATAAAACTCGACGTTCGATTGGATGCTGCTTTTGCGTCGCACCCCCGCCGTGTCAATGGCGATGAAAACTTGACCGTCGCGCTCGAAACGGACGTCGACGCTGTCTCGGGTCGTTCCCGGTGTTTCGCTGACAATCATGCGCTCGGCCTTCACCAGGCTATTGATGAAGGTGCTCTTGCCGGTATTTCGCCGGCCCACAATGGCCAACTTCAATGTGACGTCTTTCATGGGAACGGAGCCGGTCGGATCAGAGCTGCCCCCGGCCATTGCCTGATGGATTTGGTCTAAGAGCTCCTCTTTGCCGCGGTTTTGCATGGCGCTGACGTACACGACCGGCTCGCGCCCCAGCTGATAGAACTCCGCTGCGTTGGCTTCCAGCTCCGGCGTGTCGCACTTGTTCACGACGCAGAGAATCGGCTTATCGACCGGTCGCAGACGTTTAGCGACTTCTTCATCCAGGGGCGTCAATCCGGCACGCACATCGACCACGAACAAGATGACCTGGGCCTGCTGGAGCGCTATTTGAATTTGTCTCTCCACGTCCTCCGCGAAATCACCGGACGCCCCCTTGGCCGCGATGCCCCCGGTGTCTACCAGCTCAAAAAACTGATCGTGGGCTTGGACCAGCGTCATCAGACGATCTCGCGTCACGCCCGCGCTGGGTTCCACAATGGCGATGCGCCGCCCCGCCAACCAATTGAAGAGGGAGGACTTCCCCACGTTCGGCCGGCCAATGATGGCGACCACGGGAATTGGCTTTTCAATCATACAGTTAGTATAGCCGAAGCGCTGAACAGCATGGTGACGAGGGCCGCTTACTCGCTCGAAGACTTGCTCCGCGCGCGGCTCATCCGGCCTTTAACAACACGAGTAATTCTCTAGGCGCCCCAGGGTAAGATCACCGGAAGTCGTGTCGTGGGCATGGCCGGACCCGGGGCGCGTTTTTCAAGTCGCTTCAAGGCCGCCTTGGCTTCTTGAGTGATGGTCGCTCCCGGCGCGCCCGAACCCAGCGTCTGAAGGACGGCCCGGGCTTCCCGATTGGCGATGCGTTCCAGCACCTCCACCGCTCGGAGAGTTCGCATACCATCGGGTGAAAGCGCTTGCGCGTCCGCAAGATCGAGCAACACTTCCGCCCGGCGACGTACCTC
>Ga0206968_10139_pt3 | contig 17023 bp, 15 predicted proteins | sample Alteio_BWOrgHeat_22_FD_153254 | JGI IMG/M metagenome (GOLD analysis project Ga0206968, IMG submission 153254) | Enriched cells from forest soil in Barre Woods Harvard Forest LTER site, Petersham, Massachusetts, United States -... | ecosystem: Environmental > Terrestrial > Soil > Temperate forest >... | reverse complement strand
GCAGAAAATGATCTCATGATAGCTTTTGGCGGCCGGGTCGCCTTCCAAGGCGGCTTCGACGTCGAGTTCTAATTGGGCCCGAACTTCCGGCAGTCGTTTGAGGAACTCGATAGCCTTCTGCTGCGCCAAGGCCTCGAAGTCCGCATCCGGTGTTTCCAGGCAGAACTCATGTCGTAGCGCCCGAGCGATCTGCTGGGTGAGCTTGTCGTGAAGCCCGTCCACGACGTCGCCGACGTGAAATTCGACGTTGCCGATGTGCAAATTCTGTCGCCGGCCGTATCCCGGGTAAAGGACATCCAATAAGTCGGCGATGATTTCGACAATGGCCTCGCGGCTGGGAAGCGGCTGATGGCCCAGGTGATTGATCCGACTGCACTCGGTGTAGGTGCCGACCAGGGCTTCCGTAATTTCCGGCAACGCTTCCTTCAATCGAATATCAGTGGCCATGCCAAGACCTCCAGGCAGCGGCAAGCTGCCGATTTCAATTGGTTCAAATCAATTCTTTAGAGAGAAGGAGATTGGCGGCGATTACTGGGAGGGCTGGAATGTCCAGTCCGTTCACGGCCCGGCAACCGCCCCGGAACATCTACAAGGATAGAAACAGCAAATCACAGGAATGGATCGCACGCGCACGATTTGCCTCAGATTTAGCAAGAAAGAAGCCTCCCTCAACTTCGAATTGTAGGCGCCTTCTCGCGAACCGTCAATTGACGCCCAGCTATCTTCGGTGCAGTCATCGAAGATAGTGAAAGCAATTCGAATCATCATGGGTGAACCTAGTGTGAATCTTTGGCAGAGATTCGTGGTAGTGAAACTGGGAAAGGTCACGGATTCGCTTAGTTTCTAAGCATCGGCTGCCCCAAGTCCGTGCCGCGATGCGGGCACAATTTTGAGTATTTCTTGTGGATTAGGCAGATATCTCGAAAAACTCCGGCCAGATTCCGGTTGTTAGGATTTCGAGCATGAACGCGGTCTGAAATTTGCTCAGCCCGTGGGGAACATTCTGTTTCTCGCCTTCGGGAAGTTTTGTTAAAGCCTGGATCGACCCGATAAATCTGCTGCTTTAGCCGTCCGGCTCGCGCTGGCCATGGGAGAGGTGGTACAGCGGGCCGGATCGGCTTTTCATCATCTGCCAAAATCCATTTCGGATTATCTTAGGGATATGATACCTTGGTAATAGGTTAATTTCCCTTTTGCCAACTGAATCCTGGGAAATACTCTAACGAGATCGCCGCCCATAAGGAACGAGTTTCCATTGAGCATTGCCACGGTGGAACCCGCCCCGCATGTCCCCGGGACGACCCCTTCCGAGGGGCCAGTTTCGTTTAATCGATTCGGTCCGCACTGGCTGAACCAGATTCGCGCCTTGTTTGGATTGCCGTCGCAACGGCGTCTGGCTCGGGCAGCCTTGCAAATCGGCGCCATTCGACATTGGGAAACCGAGTTCAGCCGACTGTCTGACGCGGAATTGAGGCAGCGCGGCCTGCAGCTCCGAGGCCGGGCCCGCGGCGGAAAGTCTCTCGACAAACTGCTTCCGGAAGTTTTTGGGGCGGTCTGTGTCGCCTCGCAACGGACGATTCAACTTCGTCCTTTCGATGTCCAATTGGCCGCCGGCGTCGTGATTCACCAAGGAGGCCTGGGCGAGGTTGGCACCGGCGAGGGCAAGACTCTGGTAGCCGCCATGCCCGCTTGCCTTAATGCGCTCCAGGGCAAGGGGGTGCACGTCACCACGGTCAACGATTACTTGGCTCGGCGGGATGCTGAATGGATCGGGCCCATTTACCAAGCGTTAGGGATTTCCGTCGGCGTGTTGCAAATGAAGATGCCCGACGAGGAAAGAGCCCGCGCTTACCGATGCGATATAACTTACGGCGTGGCATCGGAATTCGGTTTTGATTTTCTCCGCGATCGGCTGAAGGTGGCGGGCGACAAGGGCCAAAATGCTCCGTTTTGGTCGGCCTGGACTTCCAACGGCCAATATGCCCGACCTCTCGATCCGAAGGTCCAACGCGAGCACCACTATGCTCTGGTCGACGAGGCTGACAACATCTTTATCGACGAGGCCCGGACTCCGCTCATCATCAGCGGCATGACTCGGCAAGCCACCCCGCAAGAGCAAGTGGTCTATGTCTGGGCAAACCAGCTGGCCAAGGACATGGCTCGGGACAAGCACTATCGCCTCGATGAGAAGAAACAAAAAGTCGAGCTGATGGAGGAAGGCAAGGCGCTGGCCCGCTGGTCCAAACCTCCCGTGGGACCTCATTCACATGCCATGGACAAGCTTCATGAGCACATCGAACGCGCGATTCAAGCCCATCACCGTTTTCGACTCGATCAACATTACATGATCGAGAAGGACAAGATCGTAATAATTGATGAATTCACGGGCCGGCGCATGCCCGATCGCCATTGGCGCGAAGGGCTGCATCAAGCGGTGGAAGCCAAGGAAGGCGTTCCTGTCACGGTGGCGGCCGACCATGCCGCGCAAATTACCTTTCAAAGCTACTTCAAACTATACAAGAAGCTGTCCGGCATGACGGGTACGGCCTGGCAGAATTGGTGGGAATTGCGGCGGGTCTACAAACTTTGGGTCGTGTGCGTCCCCACGAACCGCCCCGTGATCCGACAGCAATGGCCCGACCGCATCTTCCCCACCGAGCAGGCGAAGTTCGAAGCCGTGGCCGAGGAGATCATTCGCTTACATGAAAAGGGCCGGCCGGTGCTCGTGGGCACGCGCTCGGTCGAAAAATCCGAAGCTTTGAGCCGCATGCTCCGCGAAGCCGGCATCGAGCATGAAATACTTAACGCCAAGCAGCACGAACGAGAGGCCGCGCTCGTCGAGCATGCCGGCGAGCCGGGCCGGGTGATGATCGCCACGAACATGGCCGGTCGGGGCACGGACATTCGACTCCTGCCGGGTGTAGCCAAATCCGGGGGGCTTCATGTCTTGGGGACTGAGCGCCATGAGGCTCGGCGCATCGATCGCCAGCTGGCGGGACGAGCAGGCCGCCAAGGCGATCCGGGAACCTGCCAGTTCTTCCTATCGCTGGAGGACGAGCTTTTGGAAGGGCTGGGGCCGACCAAGCAAGCCAGGCTGCAAGCGCTCGGCCGATCCGGGAAAAAACTCGATTGGAACGCCTTTCAGCCGCGGTTCTTGAAGGCCCAGCGCCGCGTCGAACGCCGTCATCGCAAGGAGAGAGTCGACTTGATGATCTATGAAAAACAGCGGCAAGAGACGCTCAAGGACATCGGGGCGGATCCGTATGTGGATTAACTGCTCACCACTTGCAGATGTGGCGGTGGTTCGCACATGGGGCGGATGACGCAGCGGTTGCGGCCTTTGTTCTTCGCTTCATCCATCGCTGCCGAGGCGGCGTGTTTGATAGTATCGAAATCCGCCGGCGCTCCCGCGAGAGCGACGGCGAATCCGATGCTGACCGTGACATGAATCTTGGCATCCTTGTAATGATACTCGCTGGTTTCGACGGCTAAGCGGATGCGCTCTCCCAGCGTCGCGGCCCCTTCCAGATTTGTCTCCGGCGCCAACAGTAAGAACTCTTCGCCTCCAATCCGACCAATCGTATCGACCGTTCGCAGAGAGCTGACAAAAGACCGGGCCAAACCGATCAAGACTTGATCGCCGCCAGGCAAGAGATATCGGGAATTGACTTCCTTGAAATTATCGACGTCGATCAGTCCCAGGGCTAATGGGCTCGGATAACGGGCGCGGCGGCGAAGCTCGGTTCGGACCAGATGCTCAATCGCCCGGCGATTGGGCAGTCCTGTCAGTGGATCGGTGAGCGCCAGCTTTTCCAGCATCCAGTTTTTTTTGTTGCAGCTGATGGTTGGTGTCTTCTAACTCCTGAGTTCGCTTGCGGACTCGCTCCTCCAACTCAAGATTGAGACGCCGAAGCTCCTCGTGCAGCTGCTCATGGCTACGCTCCAACAGGAAGCTTCGAGCGGCGCTTCGCAGGATTTGCTGCAGCTCATCGGCCCGCCAAGGCTTAAACACGAACCGATAGACCTGCCCGCAATTGATGGCTTCCACGGCGTCCTCAAATCGAGCGACGCCGGTCATCAGAAGCCGAATCGTGCCTGGGGATTTCTGCCGTACCCATTCCAAGAGCTGCACGCCCGACATTCCCGGCAAGACTTGGTCGGCCAAAATGAGATCGACGTCCCGGCGGGAGAAGACTTCCTTAGCGGATTCGGCCGTGGAGGCCGTGATCACCTCAAACTCCTTGCCCAACAAATCCGCCAGGACTCGAAGAACTTGCGGCTCGTCATCGACAATCAGAAGGGAACAGTTCATGGGGGTCACAGGCAGGTCTCGCCGATGGGTGCAGGCACGAAGATTGATCTCTAATCCTTGACTCGCCGCCTACTGCCCACTCCATTTATAGCTCATGCCGATAGAGTTTCCAAACCTTGGGTTTTGGCAAGCCCCCAAGCAACAAATCAGTCACATTAGCCACTTACGTTGGGTCTTGTGTACAAAGGATTACCAGAAGGAGATCAGATTTCATTTCCGCAGATCGTCAAACAAGAAAATCAGAATTTTTGATAATAACTCTTGATAGCCGCGATCAAGAACTTTACAATTGGTTAGCTCGATAAAGGAGTTAGGACTGGACCTTTTTGGCGACCCTGTTTTCTCAAGGTTGGGATGGGTCGTCGGGGGGTTTTTGTCGTTTTCGAGCGACGTTTGACGGATTCGGAGAAAATACCGCTGAGATGCGATGGGTGGAGGCTTGCAGGGGAGTCGTCGCCTTCTTCCCTTTTCTCGCCTTGTCGCTAAGGTACGGTTCGCTGCTGAACCGGGGGCACAGACTGTAGGCAGCAAACTTGACCGTTGCTTCGATGGCTCGAGTACCACTTTGACTGGGAAGGAAGGCTATGAAGACCCAACGCAAGAAGCGCCAAACGGCGCAGGAAGATGGTGTTGCCGTCGCCGTACCCGCCATTTTTTCATCCGATTTGCTTACCCCAGAAGAAGAACGCGAACTACTCACCGGTTTTTGGGAATGCAAGAGTGAACTGGTCCGACTGCTGATTCGTCATTTTCCTCGTCTGCGCTCGCATCGGCCGCCGTTGGAACCCTGGCCGATGGCCCAATTCATCCGTGACTATTGCGATTCCGATACGCGCCGCGTGTCGGCTATCCGCCGGGTTCATGATCGCTACATTCACTGCAAGCATCGGCTAGCCTCGGCCAACATTCGGCTGGCCGCCCACGTGGCCAAGCGATTTCGGCATCACGCGCTAGGCTATGCCGATTTGCTTCAAGAAGCGGTTTGCGGGTTGATGCAAGCCATCGACCGATTCGACGTGAGCCACGGAACCCGGCTGGCCACTTATGCCACTTGGTGGATTCGTCAAACCTTGCAAATTGCCGTCGCCCGCCAAAGCCATCTGGTAAGTTTGTCCCCCCACCACCTGCAGGAACTGGGACAACTCCAGCAGCAATCGGAAGCCTTGGCTCACGGCGGCAAGCATCTGCCCAGTCCTCAAGAGCTTGCCTGCCGCACCGGCAGCAGCCTCGAACACCTCACTCACCTGCAGACCGCCACTCGGGCGCCCGTCTCCCTCAACGCCGTCCTAGATGATGATAGCGATTTCAAGCTCACCGAAGCCATGCCCGACAATGAAAGCCAAACGCTCCGCACCAATTCCGAGCGGCAAGAGGCGCTTTCATTCCTGATGGAGAACTTGAGGCCGCGGGAAAGAAAAGTCTTGGATCTCCGCTTCGGGCTGACCGGCAACGGCACCCACAGTTTGCGGCAAATCGGCCACCTCTTGCGAATCAGTAAAGAACGCGTGCGTCAAATTCAGAATCGAGCCTTGGAAAAATTGCGGGCGTCCGCCGAGCGCGTTGGCTGGGAGCCGAGCTTGCTTTTGGGATGAGCGAGGTTATTGAAAAACAAAATGAGCCCACGGGCCGCCGCCCGTGGGCTTTTTCATTTACATTCAAACAAAACTGCGATTAGCTGAACTTCTTTTTCAAATCCAAGTAAATGACGAACGCCATAAGAGAGAAAATAAAGGCTATGCCAAGATAAGTGGTGGCGATGCGCACTTGTCTTGATGCCGGCCGCTTCATGAGGCTCTCGTAAATCAAGAACACCATATGCCCGCCATCTAGGACCGGGATAGGCAGAAAATTCACAATCGCGAGATTGATGCTAATAATGCCCAAGAACAGGACGTATTGGTAAAAATCCTCGTCGGCCATAGCGTAAGCGGCCTCGGCCACCGAGATGGGTCCGCTCATGAGATCGGTCGATACCTGACCGGTCGCCAATCCTCGAAGATTCCCGTAAATTCCAGTAACAAAATCCCAGGTGCGTCCCCAACCCATGACCACGGCCTGGCTTACATTATCGGCCCTGACCAGGCGCATTTCCGGAACCAAAATCAATCCACGGGTTTCCATGGGCCAAGTTTCGTCTCGTTGAGCCCGGAGCGTGATTTCCTTGCCTTCCCTTTCCAATCGCACGCTCAGTTCCTTGATGTCCTCGACCTGGCAGTACGTAAGAATTTCCGCCCATTCATAAGGCTTCAGATCGACCCAAGAATCCTGCACTGGAAGATCATCGAGTTTCTTCCCCAACTTCATAAATCGGCAAGCCCGGATGACATCATTCTTGCGCAAGCCCATTTCCCAGGCCGGAGAATCAGGTCGGACGTCTGCCGCGGTCGTATTCACTTGATAAGCGATGCCTAGACCGGACAAAGACACCGACCATCGAGGCGGTTTTGGTGATTCATTATTAAATCGCCAGCTATCATCCCAATCGAGATGGAATTCTTGCTTGCCGGTACCTCGGCGAACAACAAGAGTCACTGATCGAACCCCCGACTTCCGAGCGGCCCACTGATCCAAATCAAACGGCAAACGGGTGGGGTCGAGCAGCTTGGGTTCAGCATTAGAAGAAATAATTTTAGGCTCCGTTGCGAACCGGACCGTACGATTTTGATCATCCGCGACGCGGACTTCCTCAATCACATCCTTCACCTGTATGCCTGCTTTTTCGGCCGCGGAATTATGGCGCAGGGCCACAATTTCGCCCATCTCCATCAACAGTCCAGAAAAAACATAATGATACTCCGGTGGCACCGTAATATTTTCGATCTTGGACGAATTGGCGCGGCGAACTTGAACGACCATTTTCTTGCCCGCCAGCAATTGAAGCCGCTTGTAGAAATCGTAATAGTCGAGGTGACGCGGATTCTCAGGGGTCCGTGGATCGGGGGGCACAGGAAGAATTTTGCCCAAATTATCCGGCTCCGCGGAGTCCGTGGTGCCGAGGATCTCATCGCCGAATTCGAAAGGCGGATTCGCCTCCGCCGCCGCGCTCTCCTTGCGAACTGGGTATGGGCGATATCTCTTCATAGCCTCCGGAAATAGCTTCAGCTCTTGCGGTGCAAAAAAGACCCCGACCATCGGTTTCTGATCCGAATCTCTCCGCTGCGGCTCGATTTTGAAATGGGAGAGTTTTTCTTCGGGTACATTCGGCGGACCGACAACCAAGTCAAGCTTCTCTCCTTTGACGGAATTCATGACCTGAAAAAGGAAGTCATCGAAATAGGGGTTTTTCTTGCTGCCGATCCGCTTCACGACCTCACCGGAGCGGACGCCGCTTTGCCACGCGGGTGAACCAACCTCGACACTATCGATCACCGCCGGTATCCGTTTCTCTCCGTGCGCCATGTATACAAAAACAAAACTAGCGAAGCCGAAAATGATGTTCATCGTGACGCCGGCGGAGATGATGGCCATGCGTTGGCCCACGGATTTGTTCTTGAATGACCGGGGGTTGTCATCGCCGTCGCCTTCATCGGCCCCTTCGCCGATCATTTTCACGTATCCGCCCAAGGGAATGATGCCGAGCTTATAGGTCGTTTCCCCCCATCGTACGCTGCAGCCGGGAATCGCTGGGCCGAGGCCAATGCTGAAGGTGAGCACATGCACATCGCACCATTTGGCCACCAAGAAATGCCCGAGCTCGTGGACAAAAATCAAAAGAGAAATGCCCAGCACCACCAGAATCACCGAGAGGGCATTGAACTGGGTCATGAAATAGGCGAAGGCGGCCGTCATGACCACGATGAGCGGTCCGTGACGTCTTACCCAAGAATCCCGGGGAGCGTCGAATTGGCTTAGACTTGCACTTGAATCTTCGAGTTGACGGTCGGGGGGAACATTGGAGCGGTTATCCATGCGTTGTCTCGTGGGCCGTAGTCCATAGGGGCGGGTTATAACGGTCTACCTAATTGTAGGTCACAATCAAAGCGGAAAGCAATTTTGACGCCGCCCCCAGACCGTTGCTTGTCGGCATAAACATTCGTCAAATAAGGGTTAGCGGCAGTTCGAAGAACCGCGTTTTTTCTTGCCCCGGTAATGTACGGTAGAGAGATGAGGATTGTCGCTGTCAAAACCGCCGTGGTTGAAGCGAATTACGACTACACGTATGTCCGAGTCTTTGCGGACAACGGGGAGTACGGAACGGGGGAGTGTTTCTTTTCGCCTGGGCTTACTGGAATTATTCGAGATCTGTCTCCCGTTCTTATCGGCAAGGACCCGCGTCACATTGAGCGACTCACTCGCGAGCTGCGCCGGGCGGCCAGTGGGGCCGGCGCGGTGGCGGGATACGCGCATAATGCCATCAGCGGCATGGAGGCGGCTCTTTGGGACTTGATCGGCAAACACTTTCGTGTGCCGGTGTGGCAATTGTTCGGCGGGCAATTTCGCGATCAGATTCGCATCTATGCCGATTGCCATGCCGGGGAGGGATTGGAAAGCTGGGGTCCAGCACTCTTGCCCCCGCGAGCCGACTTGGCTTCGCAAGGAACAAGCTCGTCGAGGCATCGCGGGGAAATCGGACCTACTGTCTGCCGAAGCATTCGCCGCCCACGCCAAGGAAATAGTGACTCGCGGGTTTGATTTTTTGAAATTCGATCTGGATGCGATTCACGCTCAACCTGCGGATATCTTAACGCGACCGTTGACCCCTCGAGAAATCCAGCAAATGACGGAAGTCGTCCGAGCAGTGCGACAAGCGGTTGGCCAGGACGTGCAAATCGCGCTGGATTGCCATTGGCGTTATAGCCTTGGCGATGCGCTCAAGATCGCGCGTGCCTTGGCGCCTTTTGACATTGCCTGGCTCGAAGACCCTTTGCCGCCGGAAAGCGTCGATGGATTTCGCATTCTCCGTGAAAGCACATCGGTTCCTATTTGCACGGGCGAGAATCTCTATCTTCGTGAGGGATTCAAGCCTTTGTTGGAACAATACGCCGTCAACATCATTTCACCCGACATTCAAAAGACGGGCGGACTATGGGAAGCCAAGCGGATTGCCGACTTGGCCATGCTCTATGAGGTTCCCGTGGCGCCGCACAATATTTCCAGCCCCTTGGGAACCATCGCCTCCTGTCATGTCTGTTCGACCTTGCCGAATTTCATGGTGCTCGAATTTCACGGCGCGGATGTGCCATTCTGGGATGATTTGGTGACCGGAGTACCCAAGCCTTTGATTCAGAGCGGCCGAATTCAGGTGCCCGATGGCCCCGGTCTAGGTGTGGAGCTGAATGAATCCGTGGCTCGGGAATACGTCAAACCGGGCGAAGGGTTTTTCGAAGGATAAACGATGCCGGTCCTCGCCTGGTCCAATCGCGCCTGGAACACGATCGAACCCTTGCTCTGTCGTGACCGTATTCGGTTCTTTTGTTGGGGATTGTTGGCCGTCAGCTTTGTCTTGCTGGTCATGTCGTTTGTCACATCAGACGAGAATCATCAAAATCGTTTCGGGAGCTTGGGCGCCGATTTCGCCGGCTTCTATTACGCCGGAAAGATTTTGAACGGGCCGATGCCGGAGAAACTTTATGACTCTCAGACGCAAGACGAATCCTATTATGAGATTTTTCCAACGGTCCGAGGCAAAGAGAATCTCCCTTATGTTCATCCGCCGTTTGTAGCCGCGATGTTTCGGCCGTTGGCATTGCTGCCTTACCCGATGGCCTATGCCGTTTGGCTTGTCTTGTCGGCCGGTCTTTATGGAGCCGGGTTGGCTGTTACTTGGCGGGTCCTGCAGTCAATGCCCACTGCGGATCGAATCCTGGCCGTCCTTCTGGCTTTAACTTTCGAACCATTCTTAATGGAATGCTGGCTGGGCGGTCAGTTGTCAGGCTTGGCATTCCTATTTTTAGCGCTAGCTTTTTTCTGGGACCAAAAAGATAAATTTGTACTAAGCGGCCTCGCCTTGGGGCTAATTCTCTACAAGCCGACTTTGGTAATTCTCCTCCTACCTATGTTGGTGTTGGCGAGACGATGGTGGACGTTATTAGGCATCTGTTTCACCGGCTTGCTTCTGAGCTTGATTTCCCTGATTGCCGTGGGGAAGAACATTTGTCTGACCTACATCGATGCGCTGCAAGGGTTCACGGGCACCACGACGGGAACCGGCATGGTCCGCAAGGACTGGAAATTCATCGACCTCAACTTTTTCTTCCGCAATCTCTTCGGCGAGCCGACCACTTTGGGACGCGTTCTCGTGCTCACAATCGCGGCGGTTACCCTAGGATTTCTTCTCATTTCCTGGTGGCATATGGATCGAGGAGGCGAAAGTAGGCGACGGCTCGTGTGGGCGGGAACGGTGACCTCCACCATGGTGGTCAACGTCTACATGGGAATTTATGACTTGATCTTAATTGTCCCGGCCGTCTTGTGGACGGCCGAGGTTTTCTATCGGCATCCAAATCGGACGGCTTCATGTTTCCCAACGTTCAAGTTATTGGTATTTCTCGTGGTCGTTCTCTCCTGGATCACTCAGCCGCTGGCGCGTATGACTGGAGTTCAGATCATCACCTTGGTGCTGCTCGCGTTGGCTGCGTTTCAGCTCCGTCTTGCCTGGATGATGACTGAAAACACAGCGGTGCCGACGCCTGATTCCGCGAGCCTTTCGAAAACGGCCATTTGCCAATAACGTGTCGGCATCCTAAACTTCAGAGGATTGAAGAAGGCTCAGCAAGTTTTTGAAATTGTCTCCGGAGCAGGCTTATGGTTACGTTTCCTACAATGGATCAGCAACACACTGAAGAACGACTCATTTCATTGGGATCATGGCAAGAACGCCTCCCGGCCTTGGCGCGGGAATATAAGAACAAAAAACCATTTCCGCATATTCATTTGGCCGATTTTCTGGAGGAGTCCGTCGTCCGCCGAGTCGCGGCCGAGTTTCCCAAACCGACAGACACTTCCTGGATTCAATACAAGCACTACAACGAAAACAAGCTGGGCAAAACCAACCGGGCCGAGTTCCCTCCACTCATCGGCCGGCTCATCGACGAGCTCAATTCACCCGAGTTCGTCGCCTGGCTATCCGAGTTGACCGGCATCCCTGACTTGATGGCCGACCCGAGTTTGGAAGGCGGCGGCATGCATCAAACCGAACGTGGCGGCTTTCTGAACATGCACGCCGACTTCACCCATCATCACCATCACGCGAATTGGCACCGGCGCTGCAATCTCATTCTCTATTTGAACGAGGGCTGGAAAGAAGAATGGAAAGGCGCCATCGAGCTTTGGGATCGCGACATGAAATCATGTGCGGTCAAGGTGACGCCTTTCTTGAATCATGTCGTGATCTTCAACACCACCGAGGAATCTTATCACGGCTACCCCGAGCCGATCTCGCCTCCCGAAGGAGTGACGCGCAAGAGTTTGGCCCTGTACTATTACACTGCGGAAACGGATGTTCATTTCTCTCCGCGCTCGACCAATTACCAGGCTCGCCCGGAAGACGGCCGGTTACGCTCCAGTCTCATCTGGCTCGACAAGAAGTTGCTGGCCGGCTACTCCAAGGTAAAAAGCAAACTCGGACTCTCCGACGATTTTGCCAGCAAGGTGTTGGGCTTCTTCGGCGGCAAGAAGAAATAAAACAATTCGACATTTAGCGGCGGAGCTTGCTCCGCGCGCCACGGTCCCACCCATACATTGACCTTGGCGAAAATCGGCCAAACGAGTAGGCTTCGGTCGGACAAATCTCTTGAGGAAGCGGATGGATCTGAATCAAATCATTGACCTGTTCTTGCATCTGGATCAACACTTGAACCATTACGCCGAACTTCTGGGCGCTTGGCTGTATTTGATCCTATTCCTGATCATCTTTTGCGAGACCGGACTGGTGATCACACCTATCTTGCCGGGAGATTCGCTGCTTTTTGCCGTCGGAGCATTGGCCGCCACGGATGGCTCACCCCTGCGATTGGAGATCCTCATCGTTCTTCTCATCTCGGCCGCGGTTTTGGGAGACGCCGTCAACTATTTTCTAGGGTTTTGGGTTGGACCGCGGGTGTTCACTTCCGAGAGTTCCTGGCTTTTTAACAAGAAGCATCTCATTCGCACGCAGAACTTCTATGAAAGATACGGGGGCAAGACGATCATCCTGGCTCGATTTATTCCGATCATCCGGACCTTCGCGCCCTTCGTGGCCGGCATCGGCCATATGCAATATCGACGATTCTTCTACTTCAATGTGACGGGCGGAGCGGCCTGGGTGTTGATCTTCTTGTTGAGCGGGTTTTGGCTGGGCGAAGCGGTGAAGGGTTATTTTTCGGTTATTATTGCGGCGATTCTCATTCTTTCGGTTCTTCCCGCGGTGGTGGAATATTTCTTGGGGCGGCGACGGGCAAAGATGGTATCCGAGGGAACATAAAGAATCTGTGACAGTTTGAGACTTGCCGCGTCAAGGAAGGCGGCGTCCGGCGGGCGTGAAACGATAAACCGTACGCTCGCCTTAACCCCCCTCGACTTTCTTGATTTCCTTGCGAATGTATTCCAACGCTTTGGCGAGAGCGCGATCTTCAAATGGTTTCTTTTCCTTCTCGCCATCCTTCTTGACGGCTTCTGTCTTCACGGGAGAAGGCTGCGGGTCGCTGTCCTTGCCGTGGACCACATCGCGGTTACGGCGGTATTGGAGATAGGCCAGACGCTCCTCGGGCTTCATGGGCACCTCAAAGCCGGGATTCGGCTTCACGCCCCAATCGTCCGTCTCCTTGCTGTCGAAGAATCGGTGAATATTCTTGCCGCTCGGCCGCCAATAGCTGGCGGTGGTGAGCTTGAGAGCGCTCTTGCCGTCCTCTAATCTGATGACGTTCTGGACGCTGCCCTTGCCGTAACTGCGCTCGCCAATGAGCACGGCGCGACCGTGATCCTGCAAGGCGGCCGCGACAATCTCGCTGGCGCTGGCGCTGAATTTGTTGATCAGAATGGCCATCGGAAAATCTTTGGCCGGCACGAGGATGGCGCCTTTGCCGTCCGCGTCGTAAACTTCTTCTTCTTTTTCTCGTCCTTTAGTGGACACAATTCGCCCTTCAGTCAGAAACATGCGGCTGATTTCGACCGCCGAACGGAGCAGCCCGCCGCCGTTCGTCCGCACATCCAGGATCAGGCCGTGGATCCCTTCTTTCTTGAGCTCCGTTAGGGTCCGGCCCAGTTCCTTAGCCGTGGCTTCGTTGAAGCCTAAGAGCCGGATGTAGGCGATCTTGTTCTCCTTGTCCATCATGAAGTCCCACTGCTTATCCGGCGTCCGCACATCTCCCACGACGCTCTGCACTTTGATCTCGGCACGAGTGATGGAGATATCGACCGGCTCCTTGGCGCCTTCGTGGAGCACGCTCAAAGTAACGGCTTTGCCCGCTTCGCCTTGGATCAAGTCGACCGCCTCATCTTGGGTGAGGGTCTCGGTGGATCGGCCGTCAATTTTGAGGATGATATCGCCGGCCAAAATGCCGGCCTCATAGGCTGGGGAGCCGACCAGCGGCATGTGCACGGTGAGCAAGCCGTTTTCAGGATTGATCTGGATACCCACGCCCGTGAATTTGGCCTTGGTTTCGCGATTGAATTGCTTGTATCGACGCGGGTTGATGTAGTTGGAGTGCTCATCCAGGCGCATCAGACCGCCGTTGATCATGTCCTCGATGAGCTTGCGCTTGGCATCATCATCCAACTCGCGGACATAATTGTGTTCTACTTCGCCGAGGACCTGAACGACGAGCTCGACCAACTCGTAATCCTTATCCTTGCTGCGGAGAGGAGCGCTCCGCGAGACCGCAAGTCCCAAAAGGGATACGCCGATAATGCCGACCAACCAAGCCAAGTTCCAACGAGACATGAGCGCAAGCCTCCGTTACGGGACTGAAATCGCTATCAGATTATATCGCCACCTACGATGCCAAGCGAGACGGATTTGGGTCGTGTCTCAATTTGGTTTTTCTAAGAGTTCCAACAGGAGGAAACAGAGAAAACAGAGTGGGCCTTCTTTCTCCGTTTTCTCTGTTTCCTCCTGTTAGATTTGAAACTGATACACTACTCGATTTGGAGTATCTAACGCGACCGCTGAAAGATGGCAAATTGCAAAACGCAAATTGCAATTGGCCATCAAGGTCCCGATCGGGTGTCCGTGAGACTCGCGGGAGGTCGGTCCAAAATGCGAACGCTTTGGGCGAGGGCGGGACCGGCGACTTGCCGGCCGATCGCGGCGGGCGGAGCAATCGAAACTTGCACTTCGTTGCGTTGGTCGGATTCAATATGCCCGTCACGCATGCGCACGACCCGCCGGGCCCAAGCCGCGATGTCGTTTTCATGCGTGACCATGATGATGGTCTTGCCCGAGCCGTTGAGGTCCGTCAAGAGCTGCATGATTTCTTCGCTGGTGCGCGAGTCCAAGTTGCCGGTCGGCTCGTCGGCCAAAATCACATGCGGATCGTTCACCAAGGCCCGCGCGATGGCCACGCGCTGCTGTTGACCGCCCGACAATTGCATGGGCCGGTGATGCAGCCGATCACCCAGGCCGACCAATTCGGCCAGCTCGTAGCAGCGCTCCCGAGTTTCATCGGAAAGGCGAGTGCCCTGGTAGAGCAGCGGAATTTCGATGTTCTCCACGACCGTATATTGGGCAAGCAGGTTATAGGACTGAAAAATGAAGCCGAGATAACGGCTGCGGGCTTCGGATAGCTGGTCGTCGTCCAACTCGGAGACATCTTCCTCGCCGAGAAAATATTGGCCGCTCGTCGGCCGATCCAGGCATCCCAGGAGATTGAGCAAGGTCGACTTGCCCGATCCGGAAGGTCCCATCAAGGCAACAAAATCACCCTCTTCAAAGGTGAGGGTCACGCCGCGCAAAGCCGGCACGACACGGTCTCCAGGTAATAATTCTTCACCAGATCAATAACTTGGGCAATCGCCGGCATACATGCCTCCAAATTCGAAATCCGAAACAAATTCGAAATTCGAAACCTAACAATCGATTCAGATTTATTTTCGGCCCTCAAATTTCATGGATTCGGATTTCGAGTTTCGAATTTGTTTCGGATTTCATGCTTCGAATTTCGAATTTCACGTTATTCGTGTCGTAAAGCCTCAATCGGATCGAGCCGGGCCGCCCGCCACGCCGGGTACAAGCCGAACACCGTACCCACGGCAATGGCCACACCCAGCGAGAGGAAGAAGGAAAATTCATTGAGCTTGGCCGGCAAATGCGTCTTGAATAGCGACGCGACCAACGGGACCAGGAAGGCAATAGCCAATCCCGAGATGACGCCCAGCAAGGCGCCAGCCGTAGTCTGCACGATCGCCTCGATCAAAAACTGCAGCGTAATGTCACGTCGCTTGGCCCCCAACGCCCGTCGGACGCCGATCTCGCGCGTGCGCTCGGTGACGGTGGCCAGCATGATGTTCATAATGCCGATGCCCCCGACCAAGAGCGAAATTCCGGCGATCAGCACGAGGAGCATGATGTAGCGCTCCTGCGTGTCTTGGGCTGCCTTGAGAATGTCGAGGGGCACGGTGACCAGCCAATCTTTCTGCGCGTGCCGATCTTCGAGCATATCACTAATCATGGCGCCCACCGGCCGGACCTTATCGATGTTGGAAACGGTCAAGGTCACCTGATGCAAAGGCACTTGTTCGCGCTGGAAGGAGCCGGCTCGACGAATCGTGATGACGTCGCCAAAGCGAACGCGGCAGGTCTTCAGGGGAATATAGACATCGTCGTTAAAATCCTCGGCGGCTTGGCTACCGCCGCTGCCGCCCGTCGGCATCCGCGGCTTTAACACGCCGACCACGCGGTAAAAATACGCCCCCACCCGGACCGAGTGCTCGATCGGATCTTCAAAAGGAAAGAGCTTGTCGGCCGTGTTGGCCGCGAGCACCGCCACGTTGCTCATTTGTTCGTCGTCTTCCTTGATGAGAAAACGGCCGCTGGCCAGGTCGAGCTGATTGATTTCCGCGTACCCCGGCAGCGTGGCCACGAGTCGGCCATTGTGCTTTCGTTCAAGGTACCGAAATTCCTGGGAAAATATGCGCATGGGCACACGGCGGGTGACGGCGTCAATCGTTCCGAAAAGTTCGTAATCCGGGTAGGTCAGGCCAAAGACCGCCACGCGCTGCTGTGTGGTGGTGTTGCTTTCCGGAGGCTTGACCCCTCGGATGATAATGTTGGTGGCGCCCAGGCGCTTAATGTCCTCCAGGGCTTCATGCATGCTGCCTTCGCCGAACGCCATCAAGGCGATGACGGCGCCGGTGCCGATGATGATGCCCAACACGGATAGGAAGGATCGCATCTTGTGCAGCCAAAGGCTCCGGAGCGCGAGCTGCAAGCTTCGTCGCCCCTTGACCGAGGCCAACATCGCCACGAAGGCCACGACAAACAAGATCGCCAAAATGATGGACGTGATTTCAAGAAGTTGAAGCATGGTCGAATTCGAAAATCAAGTTGCGAGGATTTCGTTAGAAGAATGCAGAAGCCACGGACGAACACGGATCAAACACGGAAAGAGAGCACCCTGTCTCATCCGTGTTTAATCCGTGGTTATCCGTGCTTTGTTTTTTTGATGCATCGTCGCCAATCCCGGCCTCAACACCGCCGACCATTGTGGATAAACCGCCCCCGGCGGCATTTCGAAGGAGCATTCGTACTCCTGCCGATACCAGGTCGCGCCCATGACTTTTCGCTCAGTCTCCAAG
>Ga0206968_10191_pt1 | contig 17044 bp, 12 predicted proteins | sample Alteio_BWOrgHeat_22_FD_153254 | JGI IMG/M metagenome (GOLD analysis project Ga0206968, IMG submission 153254) | Enriched cells from forest soil in Barre Woods Harvard Forest LTER site, Petersham, Massachusetts, United States -... | ecosystem: Environmental > Terrestrial > Soil > Temperate forest >... | reverse complement strand
CATCACGGTTGGTGTAACGGCTACGGTTGGGGAGGTAAAATCCTGATAAATCACAAATGTTTCTGTATGTGTGCAGCCTGTGGAACTGGTTCCTACTACCTGACCTGTACAGGATTGGGTAAAGTTCATGCTGGCTCCCGTTACTGTGCCACTGCAACTTGGAAACCATACATACGTTAACGGATTTCCATTTGTTACACTCGTGGTTAATAATACGTTCGGATTATTACAAGTAACTGTGTAAGTGCCACCCGGATTCACAATTACAAAAGAAGCTTGAACAGGAATTGGTGCAACACTAAAACTTGCCGTATTCGTGCAGCCATCAGCAGTTGTAATAGTAACTGTATTAATTCCAGGAACGAGTCCGGAAGCAGTCCCACTATTTACAGGAGTTAAACTACTTGGTGTCGGACTCCAGTTCACTGTATAATTCGGACTTCCACTTGGGCTAAATGTTACATTTAAGTTTGCACTGTTGGATGGACTTGCACAATTACCATTATTAATGAGAGGATTTGCGAATGGCTTTGGATTAACAGTAACGTTTAATGTAGCGCTAATTGTTTGTACAGCATTTGATGAATTTGTCCCGGTAATGTAAGTTGTATATTGTGTAGTTACACTTGGTGAAACAACAAAGTTACCGGTTGTATTTGTAATTGGTCCTGGAAATAACGAGTATGTTGGATTACTTAAGTTAGCGAAATTTACAGGTGAAACAGTAATAGTTGCACCAGGACAAACGGCATAACTTGGATTACAATTTGGGTTACAAGATAAGCTTGCTGTACCAACACTTTGAAAACTAACCAAAGTATTGACACCACTATAGTTTGAAATACAAATTACGAACTGTTGACATGCGTTAACAGCAAGAGGCGGTTGAAAATTTCCTGGATCTCCACCTGGCGGAATATTAGCGGCAGAAGCCATTCCCGTACCACCAGATGAGCTCGCATTCCAATTACACCTCACAGGTGCAAGTGTATTATTAAAAATTTGAGAACACGTAGATGGTGTATAAGGCCACATGGCCCAATCATAAAATCCAGCTTGAGGATTAGCACTATTTCCTGCTCCAAAAATAAATTCTAAATTTCCGGCATTTCCAACTGTTATTAATAACCATTGTGGCTTTAATTCGCCGGCCATTAAACATCCAGAATTCGGCGGATTAGGGTTTGTTTGCGGATTACTAATATTTGATGCAGTTGTAAAATCAACTATATTACCAGGACCCGAAATTGCATTAAATGTGAAACTCGGATTTGAACATAAAGGAATAGCTACAATACAATCAGCATTTTGCGCTTTTGCAATTGTAACAACAAATAAAAGTAAAATGTATTTAAATATTATTTTCATCGTAATAATATTATCTTGTTATTAGCTTGTGAACCAATTCATATATTTCTTTCTTGTCAGCATTCTTAAATACAACTTCTCCATTACTGCTAAAAGCTATATTACTCAAACTCTCATCTTTTGCAAATTCAATATCTGACTCTTTTATTTTCACTATTTTTTTATACCCTTCTTTATTTAACTCTATTTCTCTTTGAGAATTCGGTATAATAGAAACACATATCACACCCTTTCTTCCACCTTTCAATTTTGCTGCTTCATAAATATTTGCCATTTTTTCTAATTCAGAATATAAAGTTTTATTTATTTGACTTGCACTATTATCAAAATTGATAATAACCAATTTACTTTCAACAATCAAATCAGGATTGTTATCTTTTAAGAACTGGCAAACCTTTTGATATATTTCCTGTTGTGCATTGAAAAAGTTTATCAATAATAAAAGCGCTAATGTTAATCTGTTTCTCATTTTTGATCTAATTAGTTTTCTGTTAGTAATTAAATTACTGCCTTCAATATGGTTCCAAGATTTGCAAAAAAAATCCCTACCATCTAAGATAGGGATTTTGATTTTGAAAAGAAAGGGTTTATTTATCTAAACAAAGTAACATTTCCTTTTAGGTCGTACGTCTGATTATCTTTACCCGTAGCTTTGATAATATAGAAATAAACACCTGCAGCACAATCTTTGCCTGATTGATTTTTACCATCCCATGCAATGTTTCCTGTATCGCTATCTACTTCGTAAACTTTATTACCCCAACGATCAAAGATTGTAGCTTGGATATCAGTTAAGCTAGATGCTATTAATCTGAAGATATCATTTACTTTATCTCCATTTGGTGTAAATACGTTTGGTACTTCTAATTTACTCGGAACCTCAACTGTGATAACTTCTATTTTTGATCCCGAACATGTTCCTTTGCTTCCTGATAACAATACACTATATGTTCCCGGTGCAGTATAAGTAGCACTCGGTGTTATACTAGATGTACCAGCAATGTATGAATTGGTTAATATTGACCCATTACCAAAACTCCATGTTGCAGTTAAAACACCTGTAGTAAAAGTAGAAGCGCTATTATTTTGGAAAGTTACATGTAATGGTGAATAACCAAATAATGAACTTGGTGTGAAGTCAACATTCAACGAACCTTGAACAACATCATAAGCACCTAAAGTTACACAACCATTAAGTGTATTAGTTACAGTTACACCATACTCACCAACTTGTGACCCTAATATAGACGACAAGTTTCTATTAGTAACTACAACACCTGCAGGGAATATATTCCAGTAATATTTTAAATTATTGGTTGGTGTTGCAACTGCAACAACAGTAGCTTGATTTGATCCACAATCCAATGTATAAGTAGGTGAGAAATCTACCGTAGGAGGTGTTAAATCACACGCTACAACATACGAAGCAGAAGTTGTACATCCGTTTGTTGCGGAAGTTGATATAGCTGAATGGCTACCACATGCAGTTGTATTGAACTGAGTGCCCGGGACACCACTACCAATTGGAGGGAACCATACATAAGTAGGTACTAATGCTACAGCTAACGTCGGTGTGATAATAGGTACAATAAGCACATCAGAATTTATACAATTAATAACTGAATTCGTTAAAGCACTAATAGTAAATACAGGTAATCTCACGTCCTGATTGATCTGGACAGTTTTGCTTGCACGACATAAGTTATTATTATCCACTGCACCTACTGTAAATATGCCCACAACAGTTATATTGTTTGTTGCACCAGTAACTGCAGGGTTAATATTAACAGTAGTGTTTGGCGTAGGATCTACAGAATTAGATGGTGAAGCCGGAACAGTCCATGTTATAGCTGTATTAGAATTACTACTAATACCATTCAATATCATCGATGGATCATTACACGTTAATAAACTTAATGGTTGAATATAATCAACATTTGGAGCTATTGTATTTTGTATAATACTAATAGATGTAGATGATATACAATTATTAGTTAAATCTTTTACATAAACAACCCAAACACCTGGAGTAGTAACGTTATTTTGATTTGGATTTGAAGAAAGTGCAGTTGTAGGAGTTATAACAACTGTAGCAGGTGGCGGACAAAAAGTATAACTTACCGGAACGTTTAATACTGGTGACGTTATAACAGATGAAACCTGCATACTCGTTATACTTGTTGTTGAACAACCAACCGTAAAATTACTCGGACTCGTTACCGTAAACTGTGGTACACCAACCGAAGCTGTTACTTGAACAGATTTTGTCGTGACACAACCCGTTAAATTATTCTTAGCCTCTGCCCAATAAACACCAGGAGAGTTAGGACAAAATATATTGATAGTGCCTTGAGCAACTCCAACATAAACTGTATTTGTTCCTGATACCTGGAACCAGTTTGTCGTTACGTTTGGCCCTTGATTACAAGTCATAGTAAAACATGAACCCGCAACGTTACAAGTAATATTTTGAACTGTAGGTGTCACAACAACTGTTGGTGAACTAAAGTTTGAATATATAGTAAAGTTAACCGAAACACTGCAACCAGATGCAGGACTTTGACCTACAACTTGCCAGTTACCTGGCTGGGTAATATTTGCCGAATTACCAGTTAAGGTTCCTCCCGAACTTGTCCATGTATAAGTTAAAGGCGGTCCGCTAGAAGTAGCTGTCATTGTTAATGGATTATTTAAACAAGTTAATGTATAATCATTACCAGGTGAACCTACACTAAATTGCGGGATAGCCAATGGTGGATTAATAAGTACTGTTTTTGTGATATTACATCCTATGCCATCCGTGACCACTACGGTATGGACACCCGCGACCAGACCCGTCGTGGACGTAGGTGCCTGTAAAGTATTGGCGACGACGTTTGTACCGACCGTACCTGTTGGGCCCGTGGTTGTTACTTGCATTGGCGTTGCCCCGACCGTAAGAGTACCCGATAAAGTCGCGATAGAATTCGAACAAGTTGGCTGCATTGGTGTTAATACTAGATTTGGTGCAGGAGTTACACTTACCGTAATTAAACGGTTAATTGGTGCACAAGAACCTGCAGGGTTCATAGTTGCAATTAAAGTACCTGTAATAGCAGTAATATAAGTTTGATTAGTGAAAGAAGGGATACTATATGTACCCGGTACACCAGGACCTTGCCATGAATATGGACCTAAACCGCTTGGTAAAGTAATTGTTGCGCCATTGGCACCACAAGTAGGCAAGGTTATACTTTGAGAACCTGCTGGGTAACTACTATTATTACCTATAATTGCCATAGGACTACATTGTGCATCGAAATATACACAGCCATAGTGTCCGCCAGCATCACAGTCAGTTGAAACTATTTCTAATGTAATATTTTGATTAATGTAAGCAGTTAAATCTAATGTGTTTAATTTCCATTTATTGTAAATCAAAGAACCATTACTTCCATTATAAACAGTATTACCACCGCAAACATAGTATACTAAAGGGTTTGTGGTTGTACAGGCTGAACTAGGAGCAGATATAGAAAAAGCAGGACAAGTTAAAACTGAGTTAGTAGATGCATTAATAACTGTAATTTGGAAAGCACCTGCATCACAACAAGCATGACCTGTAGAAAACACGGAAATAAAAGCGAATTGGAATAACGCATTACTAGCTGTAACTGCAAACGTTTTAGTTAACTTCTCAATACTATAATCATTAACCTCATTATTTAAACGGATAAAATTGCTACCATACATTGCCGGAATACCTAATTGCGGATTAACGCCTATTCCATTATTATTTGTGGTACCAAATACTGAATAAATTGGATATTGTGCTCCAATTATATTATCAATATAACCTGTTGAAGCAGCAGTTATTAAAGCAGACTCCGACGGTGGGTTAGGGCAACAACCAGATAAGTTACAAGAATTACTTGGAAATTGATTAGATCCACCATCAACTGTCCAACCAGTAATTTGGTTGTTACTAGTAATTGATGTTACAGAATTTGGCGCTTGAGATGGATTTTCAAAATCCTCATTATTACAAGCCGCTGCAGTTATTCTGTTATTACCAAGTGAATAGTTCTTTTTATACACTGGGTATTTAAGATTATATTTAGCATTAATATACTGCCTCTTTAATCCGTTCATACGAACCGGATATTCATTACCGAAAAATCCTTCAGATAATGCCGATCTTTTTGCAGCGTCTTCGTCAAATCCAGCGAGAGAGTCGTTGAAAATTTGGTTTTTTTGTCCTAACATACTGCTAAACAGCATTGTGAAGAATAAGAACCCAATTAATTTTAGTTTTTTTACGTTTTTCATGTGTTTCAATTTTAACAATTATCACTAATATCAAATTAGTTCCTAATGGACATCAAGGATCGTGCCAAACTCTAATTTTTGTTAAAGTCTGAAACCTTTTTTACAGAAAAATTATCCTTACTTTTGGTTTTTAACAATTCAATATGGAGTTATTACAAAATAAAGTTGCACTAATAACTGGTGCAACCAGAGGGATAGGTAAAGGAATAGCAATTAATTTTGCAAAAAATGGTGCAAATATTGCTTTTACATATGTTAGTTCTGAAGAAAAAGCAATCGCGCTAGAAAAAGAATTGGAAGGATATGGCATCAAAGCTAAAGCCTATAAAAGTGATGCCGGAAATTTTAAAGCTGCCGAAGAATTAGTGAATGCTGTAGTTACAGAATTTGGTACTGTTGATGTTTTAGTTAATAATGCAGGAATTACAAAAGACACTTTACTTATGCGAATGAGTGAACAACAATGGGACGATGTTATAAATGCAAACTTAAAATCAGTATTTAATTTAACCAAAGCTATACAAAAACCAATGTTAAAAGCACGTAAAGGCTCAATTATTAATATGAGTTCGGTTGTTGGCGTAAAAGGAAATGCAGGCCAAAGTAATTACGCAGCATCAAAAGCAGGCATTATTGGCTTTACAAAATCAATAGCTATTGAATTAGGGTCACGAAATATTCGTTGTAATGCCATAGCGCCAGGTTTTATTGAAACGGAAATGACCGCAGGATTAGACGAAAAAGTTGTTCAACAATGGCGTGATGGTATTCCTTTAAAAAGAGGAGGTACAACCGAAGATGTTGCTAACTTAACATTATTCTTAGCCAGTGATATGAGTTCATATATTACAGGTCAATGCATCAATATTTGCGGTGGCATGTTAACATGATAACAAATTTATAACTATCATAATTAGTCTTTCTTTGATTACACTTATTTCAGATACACATTGGTACATTTATATTCTGTGTTTATGTATTGGTATACTTTTTTCTTTAACACTTTATTATAAAGAGAAAAAAGCTAATGAAATACCATCCATTATCGGCAAAATTCTGATAATCATCAGAACAATTGCTGTCACATTCATTTGCATACTTCTTACCAATTTATTTTTAAAAAGGGTCATCAATAAAACCGAAAATCCTATTTTATTAATTGCGATCGATAATTCTACTTCTATCGCATCAGGCAAGGATAGTGTGGAAATACAAACCAATTTTATAAGAAACATTGAAACATTAGAAAAAAATCTCAGCGAAAATTATATTGTAAAAAAAATGTTGTTCGGAGAGAAAACACGTTTATCGGATACGATAAATTTTACGGATAAGGAAACAGATATAACTAATTTACTTGCCGATATCTCAAATAATTTTTCGGGACAAAATATAGGTGCTTTAATTCTTGCTTCTGATGGTATCATAAACAAAGGAGGTAATCCAACATATTCCCTTGATAAAATTAAATTTCCAATTTATACAATCGCTTTAGGTGATACCACTGAAAAAAAGGATGCGTTTATTCAAAAAATAAACCACAATCAAGTAGCGTATTTAGGAAATCAATTCGCGGCAGAAATTACTGTAGATGCCTTGCAGCTCAAAGATGAAGAATGTATAGTAACTATTTACAAAAACAAAATTAAAAAAGGGGAACAAAAAATTAAATTCAATTCCGATAATTTTATTTCTACAATCAATTTTATATTAGATGCTGATGCTCCGGGTGTTCAAAAATTTTCTGTTGTTATTTCGCCCGTAAAAGGTGAAACCAATTTAATTAACAATGAACTCACTTTTATAATTGATGTGATTGATAATAGAGATAAAATTCTCATCCTTTCCAACTCTCCCCATCCGGATATTGCAGCCATAAGTGAAAGTATAGAAAGTATGAAAAATTATGAATTAATAAAAGATTTCACATCCAATACAAATCGTGTGCTTAAACCGTATAGTTTAGTAATTATTCATAATTATTCTAGTGCAAACAAAACCATAATTGATGAATGCGTAACAAACCATATTCCTTACTTTATTATAAACCCTGCCGCTAATTCTGGTTTAAATGAACTAAAAATCGGAGTTTCAATGGATCGCTTAAATGATGCAGAGCCTTTGCTCAATAACTCGTTTGGATTATTTACAGTTTCAGATGAGCTTAAAAAAATGATAAAAAATTTTCCGGCAGTAAAAACTTATTTTGGAAAATACATTGTCGCTAACGGGGCCCAAATTCTATTACAACAGCAAATAGGTTCATTATCTACGCCAGATCCAATACTTTTATTTAACGAACTCAATGGCTCTAAAAGCGCCGTGTTTATTGGTGATGGACTATGGCGCTGGAAATTGAGAAACTATCAGGAGAGCACTAATTTTAATGCATTTAATGAACTGCTAAGTAAAACGGTTCAGTATTTATCAGTAAAAAGTGATAAAAGTTTTTTCAGAATATTTACTCAGAAAATAATTAACGAAAATGAGGTAATTGAATTTAATGCCGAAGTTTATAATAAAAGTTATGAATTAATCTCCGAACCAGATGTAACAATGATTATCAAAAATCAAAACGGAAAAACTTATAATTATACATTCAGTAAACAAAACAATTCATATAAATTAAACGCAGGTTTTCTTCCTCCAGGTGAATATACTTACGAAGCAAAAGTGAAAACAGATGGAGAGATTCAAGTAAAAAAAGGTGTTTTGATTGTGAAACCTGTGATTTCCGAAAAAATAAATACTGTAGCTAATCACAACTTGTTAAATCAACTTAGTAAAGGCACAAATGGAAAATTGATTTATTTAAATGAACTCAATAATCTTAAAACTGAAATTACAAAAAATGAAATGATTAAACCTATTACCTATTCACAAAATGAAACGACTGACCTCATTGACCTTAAATGGTTATTCGCAACTATAATTATTTTATTAAGTATTGAATGGTTTTTAAGAAAATATTACGGTTTAATATAATAAGTATGAATAAATATATTGCAGCAATATTATTTATTGCATTATTTTTCTCATGCTCATATCATACAATTGAGGTAAATTCAAAGCAAACTATTACTTTAAAACTAAATGAGAAATTCAGAATTAATTTACCGGAAGATCATACAAGTGGGTACACCTGGCAACTCAACGATACTTATGATAGATCAATTATTGATCACATAAATACTGTTTGGGAAGGAAAATCAAATGGCGTTTTCTTTTATTTTAAGGCTACAAAAATTGGGACAACTGTTTTAAATTTTACGTCGCGTAAATACGACGATATCAATTCAGTAAAGGAAATGACCATTACAATCTCAGAAAATTAGTTCGCTTATTTTCTTTCGTAAATATAAATCAGGTTTTGTGAAACAGGTTTATAAGTATTTAGGTTTTCGTTGTAAACGTAAACGCTTTGTTGCCCTTCAATCATATCAACCAAACCAACAATTTTATATTTTTCGGTTATAAATTTATTTGCCCATTCAAATATATATCTATCTACATTAGCTTGCACTAACAAGGAAAGTGGGTGATTAAAAAATATTATAAATTTAGGATTTGCCTTCTCTGTGTCTCTTGCGAATTCTTGTTGCCATAATTTATGATCTTTTACATTATTTACGATAGAAGTAAAATAGGCGTGCCGCGATGGCGATTTCTTTTTAGTATAAAAATAAATTTCCGGTTCAGATCCAATCAATACAATGTTATCTTCAGGCTTGGAATGCGAATTGATATAGTTTCCAATTTCCATTGCTTCCGGAAAAGGATTATTGCCATAAACAGCCCTTAAAATACGTTCGTAATTTGGGTGAAAATAATAAGATTTCATTATTGGTCCCGACATATGATTAAATGTTAGGAAACAAAAAATAGTGAGATAAATATACTTAATATATGGTTGTTTAATCTTAAATGTGCTTTGAACAATAGCCATTATTGAATAATAAGTTAAACCTGCAACCAACGAAATACCAGGCACTGTTTGAATCCAATAATGTCCGTAAAAATAAAACCCAGGCACGATAGTCAAAAAAGAAAAACCTAAAAGAGTTATGCCCATTATTTTTAATTTGATATTTATTGGCCGCAATAAACACACGGCAACTGCCAAAACACTATGAATCCAAAAAAATTTGTGATTTTGAACAATAGCATCTCGTGTATATTTAAAATACTTAATGCCTTCTTCATACGGCATACTGCTTACATATTGCTTTGGATGTTCATAAGCCCAATAAATCATTTCATTAAAAGAACCTTTAGCTGCAATAATTAAAAACATAATACCAATCACAAAAAAACCACCGAACGAATACCATAAAATATTACGCCAAAATATTTTTGTTACTCTTGGCTTTGTGAATATAAAATCTGTGATAACCATCAAACCGCCCCATAGTGCTAAAAACACACCGCTGGTTTTAACCATAAACGCACCACCCATTGCGAGACCCATCAGCATATAGTAATACCATTTATCATAAACTTTAGTTAATGAATAAAACAAAAGCCCTAAACAAATAAAAAATGCAACGCCATGTTCAGCTTGCACTGTAAAACCACTTAAGTTTGGTGTTAACGAAACAAAGGCAAAAGTGATAGCTGATATTAATCCTGCAGTAGCAGAAAATAAATTTCGCCCTGCAAAATAAATAAAAATGAACGAAACAATATTTAACCACATAAAACCTGTATGCATTCCTTTAACAGTATCACCAAACACGCCAACCATGAAGCCATAGAAATAAAATAATCCTGGAAACTTTACTTCATAAAAATCTTTGTATGGTGTTTTTCCTTCTAAAACTAATGTTCCAAAGTAACTGTAAATTCCCTCATCCCTCTCAAAAGGAATCAATAAAAAGTTTGATCGAATAGCGTGAACGATAAAAACAAGTATTAACAAAAGAAATGAGCAAATCAAATCTTCATTAGAAAGTGTAATTTTTTTACCGGCAATCATAAAATCTCGTGTCTCTTTGCTCAGAGATACTGTTTGTTTTTTATCTATTGCTTTAGTTTTTGACATAAATGAAAATCTAATTATTTTTTATTCCGTTCTTTTCTTTTAAAAATGAAAATGTGTTCGCAATTCCTTCTTCAATTGGGGAGAACTTAAAATTTGGGTATGCAGTCTTCAGTTTAGTATTATCAAGGTAGATAGCCGGGTTATCGCTTTGTCTCGTTTCATTATAACTTATTTTGAAATCTTCTTGCAAACTATTTTTAATAACATTTACCAATTCATTAATACTTAAATTATCATTTGAAGCCAAATTAAATATATTAGAGATATTAGGATCTGATGAAATAGATAAGCTTAACAATTGTGCAACGTCATTTACATAAATATAATTTCTAATAATTTCACCATTACCATATATCAGGATACTCTTATCGGAAATTATTTTTTCTAGAAATGTATTTATGACTCCCAATCCTTTTGATGTATCTTGACCAACTCCGTATACATTTGAAACTCTGAAAATATCATGATGTAAATTATATTTTACTTCAAAATAGTTCAGATAATTTTCCATTGCCAATTTATTTATACCATAAGGTGAAAAAGGTTTTTTATCTGAATATTCTGTTAGTTTCTGGCTGGAAGGCCCGTATATAGTGCCGGCACTTGAAACAAAAACAATTTTCTTTAATCCCAATTTTGAAACGCATTCAAGAAAATTAATGAAGGGCAATAAGTTTTTTTCGATCTCAAATTTTGGATTTTCCCAACTCGAAGATGGAATTGAATCTGATGCCAAATAATAAACCAAATCTATATCTTTAAAATAACGTTCAATTTCTTTTGTGTTATTGAGATCTAATTTATGATAAAGAACTCTATTTGAAAATTCATTTTTATCTGACCTTCCAAATAAAGAAACCTTTAATTGTGACTGTTGAATTAAAACGTTTGTTAAATGTTTTGCAATAAAACCATTCGCTCCAATTATAGCAATGTTATTTAAACTCATACGTTAATCGTTTTTTCAATAACGGTATAAGGTCTATTCCTTACTTCATCATAAATGCGAACAATATATTCGCCAATAATTCCTAAACAAATTAAAATGAGTGAGCTGAAAAAAGAAATGATAATTGCTAATGTTGCAAAACCTTTTACTTCAATGCTATGAACAAGTGATTCATATATCACTAGGATAGAATAAACTGTTGCAAATACCAATCCTAAAACTCCCAAAATAGTAATCACACGAATTGGAACTGAAGAAAAAGAAAAAATTCCATCTAATGCGATCTTCATTAATTTTTTTAAAGTATAACCCGATTCGCCATCAATGCGAGCAGCTCTTTCGTACTCTACTCCAACTTGTTTAAAACCAACCCATGCTCTGATGCCTCTTAGAAAAGGGTTTTTCTCCTGAAGCTTTAACATGCTGTCTACCACTTGTCTTTTCATGACACAAAAATCGCCACTATCTAATGGAATATCTGTATCACTTAAACTTTTCAATATTCGATAAAAACTATTGTAACTTAATTTCTTTATAAACGATTCTTTTCGCTTTTTCCTAACGCCATAAGCAACATCATTTCCTTCATCTAAATATTTAAAAAAAGCTGGCAATAATGACGGTGGATCTTGAAGATCGTCGTCAATAATTGCAATGTAGTCACCCGTACATATTGAAAGTCCGGTTTTAACAGCTATCTGATGACCAAAATTTCTTGATAGTTTTACACCTTTGATGTAAGAATATTTTTTATTTAACTCAATTATTTTCTCGTAACTTTTATCTTTACTCCCATCATCAATCAATACCAATTCTAAATCCCAACCCGAATTTTTTCTTTCAGCATCAATTGCCTCTAACAAATTGTTCATGAAAGCCGATGAATTGTAAATGGGTACTATTATTGATATTTTCTTATCCATTATTTAGGCTTGCCCTAGGGATTTGACAGAATTTAAAAGTACTAAAAAATTGAACAATAAAAAAAATAAATGCACTTACAGCGATTTACTGAAAGCCCTGTTTCAATTAGTGGAGCAAGCTAAAAAGAGTTTCAATTGAGGCTAATAAATTTTATCTTTACCTTTATTTTAATATATTTGACACTCTAATAACCTAAGATGAAAGTTGTTTTACTCGCCGGCGGATTGGGCACAAGAATATCTGAAGAAACCACCATAAAACCCAAACCAATGATTGAAATTGGTGGCAAACCAATTATTTGGCATATTATGAAAATATACGCACAACATGGATTCAACGAATTTGTTGTTTGCTTAGGTTATAAAGGCCATTTAATAAAAGAATATTTCATTAATTATTTTTTATACAATTCAGATATTACTGTTGAATTAGAAAAAAATGTTGTGGATGTTCATTTTACAAACTCCGAATCATTTAAAGTTACTTTAGTTGATACGGGGTTGGATACAAACACGGCAGGAAGAATTAAACGCATTCAAAAGCATGTTCAGAACGAACGTTTTATGTTAACTTATGGTGATGGAGTTGCAGATATTGACATAAAAGCACTCGTGAAATTTCATGAGAAATCAGGTAAGTTGGCAACCTTAACTTCTATTCAACTACCTGGAAGATTTGGAAATATTGAAACAAATGATCAGGGTTTAGTTTCTAAATTTCAAGAAAAGCCGGAAGGAGATGGCGTTTGGATCAATGGTGGGTTTTTTGTTTTAGAGCCTGGCATTTTCAAATATTTACAAGGTGATATGGAAAAAATTCAATGGGAAAAAAAACCATTGATTGATATTGCAAATGATGGGCAACTTTCTGCTTTCAAACATAATGGTTTTTGGAAATGCATGGATGCCATGCGTGATAAAATTGAACTGGAAGACCTTTGGGAATCTCAACATGCGCCTTGGAAAATATGGTAAACCTTTTTGGTGGTATATACAAAGACAAAACCATTTTACTAACAGGTAACAGCGGATTCAAAGGATCTTGGATGTCATATTGGCTTACTAAAATGGGTGCGCAGGTAATTGGATTTTCAAAAGACATACCAAGCGAACCAAGTCATTTTAAATTTTTAGAAAATTCTTATTCAGAATTTATAGTCGGGGATGTAACCGATTTAAAACACCTTGAATCAACCTTTAATAAAAACAAAATTGATATTGTTTTTCATTTAGCTGCGCAATCACTTGTTCGTTATTCATACAAACATCCGATTGAAACATTTCAAACAAATGTGATAGGAACTGCAAATGTAATTGAGGTATGTAAACAAAATAAATCTGTTAAAGGTATTGTAGTTGTTACGAGCGATAAATGTTACGAAAATTTTGAAGATGATCGTCCATATAACGAAACAGATCGCATGGGTGGATATGACCCTTACAGTGCTTCTAAAGGTTGTGCTGAATTAGTTGCAAGTTCATATCGGAGATCATTTTTTCCTTTGAATGAATACGGGAAAAAACACACTTTTATTTTAGCAAGCGGAAGGGCAGGAAATGTAATTGGCGGCGGTGATTGGTCAGAAGATCGGTTGATACCCGATATAGTAAAAAATACTGCGAAAGGTTTGCAAACAGAAATTCGCAATCCAAAAGCAACTCGTCCTTGGCAACATGTTTTAGAACCAGTCTCCGGTTATTTATTATTGGGTCAAAAAATATTAGAAGGTGACGTTACTATTTCTGATGGATGGAATTTCGGTCCGGAAAATAATGAAACACTTTCAGTGGCGGAAGTTTTAAAAAAAGCAATCAATATTTGGCCTTCAATTACATATAATACACCGCCACAGTATGATATCCCACATGAAGCAAAATTGTTGCGCTTGGATTGTACAAAAGCCAAAACAATTTTAAATTGGCGGCCGGTTTGGAATACAGATACGGCTATCGAAAACACGATTTTATGGTATAAAAATTTTCATGACCACCACACTTTAAATACAGAAATAGATCTTCGCAATTACATAACGAAGGCAAAAGAATTAAAATACGTTTGGGCAAAATGATGTTCGAAGAAACAAAATTAAAAGGGGCATATGTTATTTCTTTAAATCTCTTACAAGATGAAAGAGGTGCTTTTGCACGCACATTTTGTAAAAAAGAATTCCAACAAATTGGTCATAACAAAGAGTTTGTGCAATTGAATCATTCATACAATACCTATAAAGGAACAATTAGAGGAATGCATTATCAAATACCACCTTACCAGGAAATTAAATTAATTCGTTGTATACGTGGTTCCGTTTTAGATGTAATAGTTGATCTAAGAAAAGATTCTCCAACTTATTTGCAACATGTATCAATAGAAATTTCATCTGAAAATAAAAAAATGGTTTATATGCCTGAAGATTTTGCGCATGGGTTTCAAACGCTTGAAGATAATTCGGAACTTATTTATCATCATACAGAATATTATACACCGCAAGCCGATACTGGTTTAAGGTATGATGATCCGGCTTTAAAGATTAAGTGGCCATTAGAACCAAAAATGGTGTCGGAAAAAGATAGAAATTATAAATTAATCGATCATAAATTTTAAAAGAAATTAATATGCAATGTCGCTTTTGTAAACACGAAGTTAAAACTGAATTCGCAGACCTGGTTAATAGCCCTGCTTCTAATTCATACTTAACCTATCAACAACTAAATGAGCCTGAAGTTTTTTATCCATTGAAAGTTGTTGTTTGCGAAAAATGTTTTTTAGTTCAAGTTGATGAATATAAAAAATCCTCAGACATTTTCAATAGTGATTACGCTTATTTCTCTTCATACTCTACAAGTTGGTTAGCGCACAGTAAAAAATATACAGAAATGATGATCGCTCGTTTTGGTTTCAATGAAAAATCATTGGTAACAGAGATCGCTTCTAACGATGGTTATTTATTACAATACTTCAAAGAAAAAAATGTTCCTGTATTGGGAATTGAGCCAACATCAAATACCGCAGCAGTTGCCATAAAAAAAGGTATTCCGTCCGTAGTCGATTTTTTTGGTATACGATTAGCCAAACAATTAGCGGGTGAAGGTAAAAAAACTGATTTGCTTTTGGGAAATAATGTATTAGCTCACGTTCCCGACATTATGGATTTTGTTGGAGGGATGAGTATTCTCTTAAAAGATAACGGGATTATTACAATGGAGTTTCCTCATTTGTATCAATTGGTTTTAAATAATCAGTTCGATACAATTTATCACGAGCATTTTTCGTATTTATCATTTTCATCTGTATCAAAAATATTTGAAGCTAATAATTTAGTAATGTTCGATGTAGAGGAAGTTCCAACACATGGTGGTTCTTTACGCATATTTGCAAAACACAAAAATAATGCATCCAAACCAATTGAGGTTACTGTTGCAAATATGCTTAAAAAAGAAAAAGAAGCAGGAATGCTTTCTCTGGAATACTACAAAAACTTTCAGGTAAAAATCGAGAGTATTAAAAATGATTTGTTAGAATTTCTTCTCTCTCAAAAAAGAGCCGGTAAAAAAGTGGCTGCTTATGGTGCCGCAGCAAAAGGAAATACATTATTGAATTATTGCGGAATTAAAAAGGATATGATCAGTTTTGTGGTAGACGCCAATCCAAATAAACAAAATAAATTTATGCCGGCCAGTCATATTCCAATTGTTACAGAAGATCATATTAAAAAAGATAAACCCGATTATATTCTTATTTTGCCTTGGAATATTAAAGATGAAATTGTAAAACAGTTGTATTATGTGCACATATGGAACTGTAAATTTGTGGTGCCAATTCCGAAACTTCAGATCCTTTAAATTCTAATGAAAGTTTTAGTTACAGGCGCTACCGGATTCATAGGCAATTATGTTGTTCAAGATTTATTGAAAAGAAACATCAATGTTATTGCAACATCCAATGATCTTAGTACTGCTCAAAAAAAACCTTGGTTTAATAGTGTTCACTTTATTGAACATGATATTTATAACATAGACTCAGAAGATTTATTTCAAAAATTCAATTCGCCAGATACTCTTATACATTTGGGCTGGGGAAATCTTTCTAATTTTAAAAGCCAAGATCACCTTGATAAAGAGTTACCAGCACAAATAAATTTCTTGGAAAATCTGATCATAAATGGGTTAAAAGATATCACCTGTATTGGAACCTGCTTAGAATATGGATTGCAAGAGGGTTGTTTATCAGAAGATATGGATAGTAAACCTACTATTGCGTATCCTATTGCTAAAAACAGATTAAGACTTACCGTTAAGAAGATGCAAGATAATTTCAACTTCAATTTTAAATGGGTCCGTTTATTTTATATGTATGGTTTCGGGCAAAATGAAAAATCAATTTTACCGTTTCTTGAAAAGGCTTTGGCTAATAATGAGCGAGGATTTAATATGAGTGCTGGGGATCAAATGCGCGAT
>Ga0206968_10190_pt1 | contig 17091 bp, 12 predicted proteins | sample Alteio_BWOrgHeat_22_FD_153254 | JGI IMG/M metagenome (GOLD analysis project Ga0206968, IMG submission 153254) | Enriched cells from forest soil in Barre Woods Harvard Forest LTER site, Petersham, Massachusetts, United States -... | ecosystem: Environmental > Terrestrial > Soil > Temperate forest >... | reverse complement strand
CCTTGACGAGGGCCCCGGTATTGAAGAAGGCGTGAGCGGGGTCGTGATTGATCTGTTCGGTGTGTAAGGAGCGAATAACGCAGAGATCGTCGGCGATGGTGGCGATGTTCGGGAAAATGTCAGCGATTTCCAGTCCGGATTGGCCGCATTTCGAGAAACCGCAAAACGGCCCGCGCGCCTTGAGGACGGTGTTTTGCAATTGCGCCAGCTGCTGCCCCTCCGTGAACGATTTGGGAAACGGCTGACCATCGAGTTTCTTCAGCATCGGCTTGTAATCGAAGGATTCAACATGCGAAGGCCCGCCGGCCATGCACAGGTGGATGACGTGCTTGGCGCGAATCGGCACATGCGGTGGATTAACAACGCCGCGCCAACGCGTGTCGGCTTGGGCTTGTGAATGCCGCTGGCACAAAGCAGCCATAGCTATGCCACCCAGCCCGTAGGCCGAGCGCTGGAGAAACGAACGGCGCGTTATATCCCGTTGGAATTCACAGGGATCGAAAACAAACTCCTTCATCGTTTGGTCCTCCCGGGCCTATTTCCGGGTCAATATCTCGTAATCGTCTCATGCAGGTTCAAGATTACTCTGCAAAGGTTTGCCCAAGCCGCGAACTCCCCAGCGTCAAGGTCCCTACGGCGCGGAGCTATGCCGGCCTGGTCCACTTTTTTCGCCTCGTCCGGGTGAGCGCGATAGTAGCCGCGCTGTTCGGCGAGAAAGGCGAGCAAGGAAGCCGACTCTTTGGGCTTCACCGGCCTATCGAGAGCAAGCTGGTAGGCCCGTTCAATTTTTTGGGCGTCGGTTGTTTGTGGCTGGCCCAGCAGGTTTTGGGCGAAGACGCGGGCTGCTTCGACAAAGGTCGGATCGTTGAGTAGCGTCAACGCCTGTTGAGGCGTGTTCGCGGCATTTCGATTGGAAATGCATTCCTCGCGCGCCGGGGCATCGAAATTAGCGAGCATCGGCTGCAGAAAGGTGCGTTGCCAGTGCATGTAAAGACCGCGACGATACTGCCGATCGTCTGTGTTGGATTGATAGTCGCGGTCGGGGAATTGCAAGTTCGCGTAGTAGCCGGCCGGCTGGTAAGGACGAACACTGGGTCCTCCGATGTCGAGCTTGATCAGGCCCGCGATGGCCAGGGCGTTGTCGCGAACGAACTCGGCGTCGAGCCTCCGAGGCGACTGTGATGCCAACAGGCGATTGTTGGGGTCGATCTCGCTTAGCTCCGGGCGCAGCCTCGACGACTGCCGGTATGTCGACGACAGCACCATCAGCTCAACCATATGCTTGACATTCCACTCACTCTCCCGAAATTCCATGGCAAGCCAGTCGAGCAATTCGGGGTGGGACGGGATTTCTCCCTGGAACCCGAGGTCCTCAACCGATCCGCACAGGCCCGCGCCAAAGAATAGTTTCCACAGTCGGTTCACTTCCACTCGGGCCGTGAGAGGGTTGTCCGGCGAGGTCAGCCAGCGAGCCAGATCCAGTCGGGTCAACCGGTTCTGAGACGTCTTGGCCGCCTGTGGCAGAAAGTGGGGCACGGTCGGCTCTACGACAGGGCCGGTTTCGTCTTGCCAGTTGCCGCGCGGCAAGACGCGCGTGACGAGAGGCTTGCTCGGCTGGGCAATCATCGTGAACGCTCGACCGTTGGTGCACTCGTAGATTTCTTTCCACATTTCTTGGATGCGGGCATGAGCAGCCGGGTCCCATGCCGTCCCTTCGAGATAGGCAGTGGCCAAGAGCGCCTTCTGGTCTGCAGAGCATGTGTCGGTCGCTTGGGCCATCGCGCCGGGAAGTCCGGCCGGAAGCTGCGGGTCTTGGGGATCTTCAAAAAAGAACGGTGACACCGCCAAACGCGCGCAGCCGACATGATCACTCTTGACCGACACGACCAGCCGATCCTCGGTTTCGAGTTGTATCGGCTTCTGGAGGAGCCAGACCGAAGTTTGAACCTCCTTCTTGTGCTTTCCGGAGGTCTTCCAGCCCGCCACCACGCCGAGCATCGGATAGCCGTTCGCATAGCGCTCTTCTTTGTGGTTCGCATTGGCGAAAAGGAAGGGCAGCGGCGTTAGCTTTTTCGACTTCTCAGACTGCAGGGTAGCCGAAAGTTCCACGAAAGGCGTAGCGCTGCCTCGGCTGATCGTTTCTTTATGGCTTTTGTGCGGCAAGACCTCGAGCCGAATGGCTGCAATCCAGCCGGCTCCCGGCCGCAACTCAATGTTTTGGCCTTCTCCTGCCTTCATGTCGGAGGCAAACAGCAAGCTGCCGTCGGGCTGGGCCGTGATCTTGGAATTGTCCGACTTCGCCGGCGGGATTAGCCACCCATGCGGCGAGCGCGCCAGAAATTCCCGGCAATCGTGGAGCCATTTGTCGAAAGCAGCTTGATGCGAACCATCCCCTTCGACCTTCTTGGCCGCAGCGCTGCTTATCTGCCCGATCTCGCGTCGCAGTCGATCCTGCCGCTTGCGCAAATACGGGCTGGTGACTTCGATTTCCGGAGGGAACGGATGATCATTGGACCATCCGCCCAGTTCGGGGTTGGGCGTGTACCCGTAATCCTGATAGACGCCCCATTGTTTGAGATCGGCGAAGAAGGCCTCTAGGGAATAAAAATCGCGCGTCGTAAAGGGATCATACTTGTGATCATGGCACTCGCAGCAACCCAGAGTCGATCCCAACCAGGCCATGCCGACCGTGCGAACCCGATCGGCCGCGTAGCGTGCCAGGTATTCCTTCGGCTGGGATCCGCCCTCGCGCGTCATCATGTTCAGCCGATTGAAACCGGTGGCGATGAGTTGCTCGGTGGTCGGTTTCGGCAATAAATCCCCGGCCAACTGTTCGAGCGTGAATTGATCGAACGGCTTATTATGATTGAACGCGTCAATGACATAGTCGCGATACGGAAAAATGCGCTGGTTTTGGTCGCCGTGGTAGCCGACCGTGTCCGCAAAGCGGACGACGTCCAACCAGGGCACGGCCATTCGTTCGCCAAAGTGTGGTGAATCGAGGAGGCGACGCACCTGCCGTTCATAAGCATGGAGTTCGGTGTCCTTCAGGAAGTTTTGCATCTCTTCTGATGTTGGAGGCAGACCAATCAGGTCCAAGCTAAGCCGGCGTAGCAGCGTGCGCTTGTCGGCCTCCGCCGAGGGTGCGATTTGCCGGGCCTCTAGCTCGGCAAGGATGAAGGCATCGATGGGATTGCGCACCAAGTCTTGTCGCTGGACGCGCGGCAAATGGGGGCGCGTCGGCGTGATATACGCCCAATGATCCTGGTACTCGGCTCCTTCGGCAATCCAACGTTTGAGTATTTCCTTCTCTTTCGTGGAAAGCTTCTTGTGCGATTGCGGCGGCGGCATGATCTCGGTTTCATCTTCCGCAAATATGCGCCGCACCAGCGCGCTGTCGTCCGGCTTCCCCGGAACGATCGCCGCGCTGGCGCTTTTCCTTGGCTTCGTGGCAGACTCGCGCAGATCGAGCCGTAGCTTGGCCTTGCGGTTCTTTTCATCCCGCCCGTGACATAGAAAGCAATTGTTCGATAGAATCGGCCGAACGTCGCGGTTGTAAGTAATCTTTTCCTGCCCCTGGCTAATCCCGGTCGCCCGACCTGCCAACACTACAGCGGCACCAACCAAGCAGGTCAGTCTCGCTCGAGAAGTCATAACCAGCCCTTTCTCGATTTCCTAGCGACTACGATTGACTTTTCCCGTAAAGCATAGGGATGCAAGCAAGATAAAGCCCCGGACGGGTCCAAAAAGAAGCCGTCCGGGGCTCTCATAACCCGGTGAGTCTGTCCGCCGAGAGCAAACCTCAAAATAAATTGTAGGCCGCTCAGTATATTTCAGCCAGGCGAGTCTGTGTAATGGTCGACCATTGCCGGCCTAGGATCACTTTCCAACGCCTTGTAGGTGAATGGTTTCGAACTTGATGTCGGAGTAGTGGATGGCCAAAGTTGTCGTTTTGTCCCCTTTTTCTGAAACGACGATCTCGGCCTTCGGGAACATCTGGCCTTCAACCAGGTGGAATCCTTGGGTCGTGTAGCTTTGCTTTTCCAGTTTGTTTCCTGTCGCCGCGTCCCACCAGCTCACCGTAAAGGCCGCGGGATAGACGCGGTGGCCGTCCGGCCCCTTCTCGAATTCCGTAACGTCGATGGTGAAGCGCTTCCCGCCCATGACACGATTCACCTGCACGAGCTTGCCATCCTTCACGCGTTGGCTGGAGTTCATAGAGTCTCCAAGGAGTAGGATCAGGGGACCCCGCGCATCGTCCTCGACAACGATAACGGATTCAGGCTGGGGGCGTCCGGGCGCACCTGGAGCGGGCCCAACGCGGTGCATGATCGTGGAACCGATGTGGTCTTTCACTTCGGCAGGAACTTCCGCTTCACCCTCGGCCGTGATGCTCAGTCCGCCGCGTTTGTGCAGCACAGAGCGAAACGTCCCCGCTCCGGCCTTGCCGTCTTTCTCCCAGGTGAACTTGCCGGACACGGCGCTCACTTCCGGGTTCCATGTATAGCGGGTCTTGGCGGCTTCTTGAAGCAACGCAGCCCCGCGCGGGTCACCCTTGGATGAGGCTTGCTTCTCATCGGCGGCCCATAACCCGGTTCCCGCCAACCAAACGACGCCGACTACCCCTATGTGTAGTTTCATGCCCAATACCTCCGAGGTGCGAATGTGGTCTTCCCTGATGGGAACTTTCATGGACCGCGCCTTCTAATCAAGCAAGCGGCTGATTCTACACCCGTCAAGCAATGCATACAACCAATTTCCCGACTGACGACCTCGGGATTCGAATGGGACTCGACCTTTAGGCATCGTTATGGGGCATTCCGAACCGCGTCATGGCGAAACAGACGGGCTTGATCCTTTCCCTGCAGGCTGGTATAGGTCTTCCGCTCATCTGACCGGAGACTTGGGTCCGTTTGGATCCTCCTCCTCTACCTTGCCATCTCATTCACTCAACCACCAAGAATGGAGAAAACAGTGAAAACACCAGTCGGCATGGTTATGTTGTTGAGCTTAACTCTTGGCGCCCTCGCTGCCAGTCCGGTCATTGCAGGAAACAAAGAAACGGCCATTGTGGAGGAGTCTTGCGAGGTTGTGGACGCTCTCGCCGCCATCCCACTTAAGGGGATTCCGCCCGCTCTGTTCAAGGACGCTCAGGGCGTTGCAATCTTTCCTGGCGTAATCAAAGCGAGTTTTATTTTCGGCGGGCGTTACGGCCGGGGGGTGTTTCTCGTACGCGAAATGGGCAACTCATGGGGCCCGCCGTTGTTCGTCACCATTACAGGCGGAAGCTTCGGGTTGCAGGCAGGCGCTCAATCAACCGACCTCATCCTCCTCTTCAAAACCAGAGCCAGCGTCGACCGAATCTTAAAGGGGAAAGACAAAGTCACACTTGGGGCAGACTTAGCTGTGGCGGCCGGTCCGGTCGGGCGCCAAGCCGAAGCTGCGACGGACGCCCAGCTTAGAGCCGAGATCTATTCCTACTCGAGGACCCGCGGTCTTTTCGCCGGGTTCTCGCTTGAGGGTGCCGCTCTCCACGTCGATTCGTCCGCCACAGAGGCGTATAAGCGCAGTCTGAATGCAAGTGTGTTAGACCCACGGACCGGGAAGATGGTGCCTCTAACCCCACCGGACTTTCCGTTGCGGCTGAAGCTGGCCTCTTTGAGTGCGACAGAGGTTCCGCCGGCGATCGTCCCACCACCTCCTGCGTTTCGAGCACCTATTCAATCGCCCCCACCATTGGGGCCGCCTTCTCCCATTCCCCGGCAGAATTGAAACCTAATCAGAGGTGCACGGGAATCTAGGAGTCATGAGCCTTAAGGAACTACCCATCCGGCAGGCGAGTCAGACCATTTGGGTCATGATCCTGACAACTCTTTCAGCTCTATCGGCTTCGCGAGCTGACTCTTCTCCAAGAATCGGCCGATCCGTCAATGAGAAGATCAAATTCCATTCGGCGGCCCGAGTGGATTCTCGATTTATTCAGGTCCACCCTTTACCAACCGATCAAACAAGCGTGATTCGCTCGTCTGGACAGGCGCGAGCGATAATTCTGATCCACGGGTTACAAATCCATCCGGTGAGCAATCTTGAGGTCCTCAAAGCAACGTTCAGAAGCTGGCAAATGGCAGACAGCAAGCTCGTGAACACGCTGGCATCGGAAGCGGATGTTTTTGCCTTGGCCTACAGCGAAAACGTTCCCCTTGAACGGATCGTGAGCGAATCGCTTTTGAAGGTGGAAATCGGCAACCTGAAGGATTTGGGATATACCCAGATTGTTTTGATCGGCCGTAGTGCGGGAGGCCTGATCGCACGCGAGTTTGTCGAAGATTATCCCGATTGCGGACTGACAAAAGTAATCCAGGTTTGTGCACCCAACGCCGGGACCAGTGTGGCCCATCTGGAGTCCGGCGTTCGGACATATCAGCGTCCGTTTCTTCACTGCCTAACGAAGGAAGGTCGAGCCGTCTGTCTGCAGGAGCGAGCCGAAAAGAGAATTCCTCCGTCCATTGAGTTCGTATGCGTGATTGCCGATGGCTTGGGCAGCGGTGATTTTTTGATATCCAACACTTCTCAATGGCCGAAAGACCTTCAGGATCAGGGGATTCCCGCCGTGGCTTTGCACACGAATCATTTCGCGATCATGCACAGCAAAACGCAGGCTCAGAAGATCGCGGAAATTGTTCGAAACGACATGCCGCGTTGGAACGAGGCCCAAGTCATTTCGATGAAAAAGAGCCTGAAATAAGCGCGCAGGAAGTTATAAGAATGATTGCGTGCGATGCTAAACCCTTATGCAGTCCGAAGCCCGTAGCCCCATTCAGCAACTCACCAAATTCGGACCCGTTCTTTGGCTGGCAGCCAGAGTTTGTCACCTTCTTTCACTTCGAATGCTTCGTAGAACTCGGTCAAGTTTCGGACTACACCGTTGCATCGGAACTCCGGCGGCGAGTGCGGATCAATCGCCAGTCTGCGGCTCAGCTCCGGGTCACGGAATTTCGAACGCCAGATCTGAGCCCAACCGATGAACAGCCGCTGGGGGCCGGTTAGGCCTTCTATCGTTGGCGATTCCTTACCCCTTAGCGAGATCATGTAGGCCCGGTGGGCAATCGTCAAACCGCCTAGATCACCAATGTTTTCTCCAATTGTAAGTGCCCCGTTGACGTGCTGGCCGGGAAGTTGACGCGGCTCGAATGCGTTGTATTGTTCGATAAGGGCCTTGGTTCGTTTCTCGAACTTCGTCCTGTCCTCCTTTGTCCACCAATTCTTAAGATTGCCGTCGCCGTCATATTTCGATCCCTGATCGTCGAAGCCGTGACCGATCTCGTGACCGATCACCGCGCCGATCCCTCCGTAATTGACTGCATCGTCCGCCTTGAGATCGAAGAACGGCGGTTGCAAGATGGCCGCTGGAAAGACAATCTCATTCATGCCTGCATTGTAATAGGCGTTCACGGTCTGCGGCGTCATGCCCCACTCAGCCCGGTCAACCGGCTCGCCGAGCTTGCTGAGTTGGTAGTTCAAGGCGAACTCGGCCGCTCGGCACTGGTTGCCGATCAGGTCGTCGCGCTGAATGATCAGCTTCGAATAGTCCCGCCATTTGTCGGGATAGCCGATCTTGGGAGTGAATTTTGCTAGCTTTTCCAGAGCCTTGGCTTTGGTCTCTGTGGACATCCAGTCGAGGGCTTGGATGTCAACACGATAGGCTTCAATAAGGTTTGCCACCAACACCTTCATTCTTTCCTTGGCTTCGGGCGGGAAATATCGTGCCACATAAAGCCTACCGACGGCCTGGCCCAACGCTCCTTCGACTAGCGCCACTCCGCGCTTCCAGCGAGGTTGGATCTCAAGTGTGCCCAAGAGGGTCTTGCTGAAGAACTCGAAGTTCTCCAACACAAAGGGCTCCGACAACAGAGGGGCGCGCGCATTGACCAAGTGCCATATAAGGTAAGTTCTCCAATCCTCAATTGAGAAGAGGTCGACCGTCTTGGCCAAATTGGTCATGAAGCTCGGCTCGCGTACAATCACTTCCTTGATTTCTTGACCACCTATCCCCGTGAACCAAAGATCGAGATCGAGTCCGTTAGCCAAGGTCTTCAGTTGAGCGCGCGTTTGCTTGTTGTAAGTTTTTTCGGCATCGCGAGTGCGGACATTGTCCCAATGACCTTTCGCGACGGCCGTTTCGATAGCCATTACCTGCGTGGCCGCTTTTTGAGGGTTGGGGACGTTTGCCAACGACAGCATTTTTCCGATGTGAGTGACATAGGCCTTTCGAATGCCATCGTATTTCGATTCGCGGTAGTAAGACTCGTTGGGAAGGCCCAATCCCCCCTGATCGATATAGGCGATGTATTCGTCCGACTTCTTGGAATCGGTTCTAACCGAGATGCGGAAAAGACCGGGAACCCCAACTCGTTGAAGAGACGCCAACTCGCGAATAAGCTCGGCTTTGTCCCTAATAGCCGCAATCGCTTCGAGTTCAGTCTTGATCGGTGAATGACCGAGTTTGTTCGCTTTAGCCTCATCCATGAAAGAGAGATAGAGGTCGCTGATCTTTTGCGCGTCCGGATTGTCCTTGGCTTTGGCGGCGTCCTCAATAATGGTCAGCACCTGTTTCTCGGAGCGGTCTCTAAGGTCCATGAACGCGCCGGTTCCAGGCCGATCGCCCGGAATTGTGGATTCTTTGAGCCACGTGCCGTTTACATTGCGAAAGAGATCGTCTTGCGGTCGAACACCGGAGTCAAAGTTGTTCCTATCTATACCGGATTTGAGAACAGGCCCCTCGGCAGTCGCAGTCAAAAGGCCCAAGAAGAGGACTACGACCAGGCTGAACATTGCAGAATTGCTGATTTTCATGCGACATGTACTCGAGCTAAACTGCCTCAAGATAGCGACACACTCTTAATATAAAGACGACTAATATGCTCATCCACATTCTAAGCGACATACCTCTGAACGAGATCGCCGTTCGCAAGCTGGAAGCATTGCCAAGCGTAAAGGTCGGCAGGTGTCGCCGCACGACGCCATGTGGGACCTGTCCGACAATTTGTTGCCAGGACCGGAGATCATGCTGTGCAAACTCCCGCCCCGAAACATTGACAAGCTGGATCGCTTGAGGATGATCCAACTCAGTTCGGTCGGCTACGAACATTTACGACATTTTTGCTTCGGCGATCGGCAGGTACGCGTCTGCAATGCTCGCGGGATTTTCGACACGGCCGAAGGTACGCTGAACTAGCGTTCGGCAAAAGATTTGTGTCGAAAGCCGATGGAGGGATTTGAACCCTCAACCCCCGCTTTACGAAAGCGGTGCTCTGCCATTGAGCTACATCGGCGGCAAACAGGTTGGATTCTAGTTGGCGCTCTTGGCAGTGTCAATTCGGGAAGAAGTGTCGGCCGAAAGTTGGAAAAAAGGGATTCTTCTCTTGGTTTGAGCCGTTAAAAAACTGATGACGCGATCAAAATGATCAAATTGATTCCGAGAATCAAAGCTCCACCCATTGCTTGCCTTGAAACGAGAACGTAAACTGAACGGGCAATTCGCTTCGGCAAGGGATGGTTATGTCGTCACATGCTCGGATCATACGCCGGAAGCCTTGGGAAATGATTGCGGGGGCCTGGCTGTTTGCCTTGGCCGGCGCTCTCTTACTCTTCGCGAAATGGCTGCCCGTTTCCTATCAGCTGGGACTGTGGGGACTTTGGATTGTCTTCCTGGCATTTGTGTTCCGGCAGGGGTGGATTCGGCTTTTCGGGCCGGTGTTGTTTTATGACTTGGTTCGGACCGGACGCCGCACGCGCAACATTCTTCTGCGCTGTGTCTATGCTTTCTCGCTCCTATTTATTTTGTACACGGTGTATCTGGAGTATTCCGCCAGCATCCAACAACTCCCGCAAAGAGCAGGCTATTTCGTTGATTTCGGTGAACGGAACCTGATGTTGGCCAAGGAAATGGCCAAATTCGCCGAGTCGTTTTTCATCATGTTCATGGAAGTGCAATTCGTGGGGATTTTTTTGCTGACCCCGGCGTTTGCGGCCGGCGCCATCGCCGAGGAAAAAGATCGGCGGACTTTGGAGTACTTGCTGGCCACCGACTTGGACGATCGAGAAATCGTCTTGGGCAAACTGACATCTCGGCTGCTGGGCTTGGTGCTATTGGTCCTGACAGGCTTGCCTATCTTGAGCTTGATTCAGTTTTTCGGCGGCGTGGATCCGGATTTGGTTCTGAGCGGTTTTGCCGCGACGGGACTGACCATGCTCAGTCTCGCCGGCCTGAGCATCCTGGTTTCGGTCTACACGAAGAAGTCGCGAGATGCCATCGTACTCACCTATCTCATCGTGGTGGCCTACTTGGGAATCTCCAGCATGAGTCGATGGCTCATCACCACTCCTCGCACCGGAGGGGTCCCGATTATTCCTGAATCATGGAGCGATCTGCTGGAATGGTTTAGCTCCGGCAATCTCTTTGTGGTGATCCATAAGCTCCGCGCGGCTCAAAGCAAAGGAATCTTATTAGATCAGGTTCTTCCGGGCTTAATAGGCAATTATGCGCTCATTCACGGGCTGGTCGCTTTAGCCGCCACGATTTGGGCCGTGGCTCGAATGCGATCGGTGGCCATGACCGAGACCATTGTCCGAAAAAGCCGCGCCGGCCGATGGCAATGGCTGCCCCGACCCGCTGTGCGAGGCAAGCCCATGATGTGGAAGGAAGTTATTTTGGAGGCCGGCCTCGGTTTCAACCGATTAGGCCGGATCGTGGCGGCTCTCATCATCCTGGCCAGTTTCTTGCCGGCACTTTGGATCGTTTACCCCTACGCGGTGGGCAATGTCCCTTCCACTCAACCTTGGATTCATGTGGAGGAGGCGGTCAATCAATGGGTCCGATCCGTTGGCACCATTGTCGCCTCATTAGTTCTTCTGGGCATCGGAATTCGAGCGGCCGGCGCTGTCAGCGGTGAACGAGAAAAGCAAACGCTCGACAATCTCCTGACCACCCCCCTGGCGACCAAGGAGATCCTCTTCGCCAAGTGGTTGGGGAGCATGCTCAGCGTTCGCTGGGCCTTTCTTTGGTTGTGTGTGATCTGGAGTTTAGGCGCCTTGACGGGCGGGTTGGACGCATCCTGCCTGCCCTGGCTTGTGATAACCTGGTTTGTCCACGCCGCCTTCATGGCCTCACTCGGATTATGCCTCTCCACGGCTTACTCCAGCACTCAAAGGGCGAGCATTTGGGTGTTGACGATATCGGGCATGCTTTACGGGTTGCCGCTGCTTTTTTCCTATTTTTTTCGCAGCCTCATGCATACCGGACTCGAAGTGATGGCGATCGTCCCGCCTGTGGCGATGAATTGGCTCGCTTTTCGCGCCTACGATCTGGACGTGAGTTATATCCGTCTGGAAAGTCCGATGGGCGTCTTGGTGAGCATTGTGATTGGATTGATGATTTGGGCGGGAACATCCTGGTGGCTGTGGAAGTTGACGGTGAAGCGATTCAACATTCTGGCCGGCCGGCGAAAGATTCAAATTGTGGATAAGACTTTCGCCGCTCATTATCCGAAGTTTCGGCCGGCGCTCAGCTCGGAAAAAAACTTCTTGACAGGATGTTAGACGATTGGGCCTAATCTGGGCATCGGTCTTGGCATCTCCCATGTGATCTTGAGGCCAACAATGAAATTGGAAGTCCTGTGTCCGGCCTGCAAAAAGCAGTTCCGCTTCTCCGATCGGAGCGACTTGGAGACGGTGGCATGTCCTCACTGCGGCGACGAAGTGAATAAGAATCTCGGCACCCTCGTATCGGACGAAGCAGCTCAGGCAACCAAAGTCAAATCTCAGGCGACGGAAACGCAGCGTTGTCCTCACTGCGGCAAGCCGATTCCGATCAAAGCCCGGAAGTGCAAATTCTGCCGAGCTTGGATCGATGAAGATGACGACGAAGAACAGGCCACGAGCGAGTATGTCCCCTGTCCCCGCTGCGGCGCGCGTCGCTCGGAGCGAGTGGTTTTCACTTTTTGGGGCAGCTTCTACGGCCCTGCCTTGTTTACCCATGTGCAATGTCCCAAGTGCTTTTACAAGTACAACGGCAAAACAGGCAAATCGAATCTCATTCCGGCGATCATCTTCGTCCTCGTGCCTGTATTTTTGATCTTAGCGGTGATCGGTGGTCTGGTTCTTCTGGTTATCAATCTCGGGCGAGGGCCGTAGTTGAACCATGGGACTCCCCCCTCCGCCCGCCAATACAATTGGCGGAGAGGGGTCTCATTCCCGAGAGAAACGCCGATTTTTTCGCTTTGAGGGAGCTATTGGCGGAGAGGGGTGCCCTTGCCCGTTTCGGATAGGGACAGGGACCAAGGGCACGGGCTTGGGGCAAGACTTCACGGTGGCCAGTACATACGGGCTCATCATGCAGCGAATCACGCGAGAACAAAGCCGGAAGTATGCCTTTGATTGGGAAGACGAGCCTCTCTTACGCGTCCAGTGCGGCGAGAGTTTTGAAATCGAAACCCATGACGCCAGCACAGGATACTTTCAATCTGAAAAAGACAAGGCTATCCCGGCATTGCGGCCCGGGTTTAACCGGTCGCCCCCATTGGCCAATCCCATCGGCGGTCCGGTTTGGCTCGAAGGCGCTGAGCTGGGCGATACACTCGTCATCACCATCGAAGATATCTTGGTGGGTGATTTCTCTTGGATTGCCGTAGGACCCAAACGCGGGCCGCTGGGGGAATCGACCCGCTGGCCGGAATTGTCGGCCGATTACACCACGAAGATCTTTCGGCATTCGCCCGGGCCAAGCGGCACTTTTCGAGACGGCGTTCTCCGTTTCAATGATCGCATCTCCTGGCCAATCACGCCGTTTGTCGGAACGATCGGCGTAGCGCCGGAGCGCGAAGTAACCACCAGCATCGACGGACAAGGCGAATGGGGCGGGAATCTCGACATTCGGGACGTTAGCGGGGGCAATCGGATCCTATTGCCGATTTTTCATCCGGGCGCGCTCTTCTACCTGGGCGATGTCCATGCCAGTCAGGGCGACACCGAGTTTACCGGCACCGCGGCGGAGACCCAAGCCACGGTTCGCCTGCATCTCGACTTGATCAAGAAAAAGCGAATCCCTTGGATGCGCATCGAAAAGCCGCAGTCCATCGTTGCCATCCACGCCAATCGACCATTAGAAGTGGCCGTGGAGACGGCTACTTGATGGATTGGCTCATTAGCGACTTCCGATTCAGTCCCACCGATGCCTATTGCCTGGTGAGCACGTGTCCGGATTTTCGCATCAACGTCTATCAGATGTGCAAGCTCGGAAAATTGAGTTTCGTCGCCGGCGCCGAAATCCCGAAACGGTATTTGCAGTAAGAATTCATCACAAAGACACAAAGAACTCAAAGAAGAAACACGAAAACACGAACGAAAGAAAACTCGAAGAAGAAAAAGCTGAGAAAAATTAATTCACCGGAATGCGCTCTTTTTCCGAGTTTCCTTATCTCGTGCTTCCGTGTTCCAATTCTTCTTTCTTCTTCGGTTTTCTTCCTTTGGTGTTTTCGCGTTTCTTCTTTGTGCTCTTTGTGCCTTTGTGGTAATAATCTTTATTTCGGAGTTCGCATGAAGTATCCCATCCTCACGCCCGAAGCGGTGCGGAAAAGTGTGGCACGCTTGCCGCGAGTGGATCTGGCTCACCTGCCGACGCCGTTTGAGGAAGTGCCGCGCTTCGCCGAGAAGCTCGGCGGCGTGCGCGTCTTCATCAAGCGCGACGACTGCACGGGGCTGCTCTTCGGGGGCAATAAAACCCGGCACAACGAGTTTCTATTGGCCGACGCCTTACGCCAAGGCGCGGATGTCATTGTCTGGGGCGCGGGAGTGCAATCAAACAACTGCCGGCAGACCGCCGCCGCCTGCGCCAAGCTGGGGCTCGAATGTCATCTCTACCTGACGCGGGCCAATCACGACGCCGACGTCCAAGGCAACCTGCTGTTGGACTACTTGGCCGGGGCGAAAGTGGAAATCGTCGACCTACCCATGGGACCGGAGATGAATGCCTTGCTGAAGGCGAAGGCCGAGGAGCTTCGAGCGGCCGGGAGGCGACCCTATTATTGGGAGCCGACTTCCGGCCGGCCCATCGCCGCCGTCGGCTATGTCTTGTGCCTGGCCGAAATTGCCGATGACATTCGTGAGCACGGCTTGCATCCGTCCGCAATTTACATTTCCTCGGCGGGCGGGACGGGCGCGGGAATGGCTTTGGGGCAAGTCATCCTAGGTCTTTCGTGTCCGGTGCGATCCATCTGTCCGATCCGCTGGCCCTGGAAAGTGCGCGAGGACCTTGCCGAAGTCGCCAACCAGACCGCGGCCCTCATGAACCTGCCTCACCGTCTGGCCGCGGAGGACGTCCACACGACAGAAGAGTACATTGGGGCGGGTTACGGCGCTGTCACTCCCGAAGGATGGGAGGCCATGGACTTGCTCGCCCGAACGGAAGGCATCATGCTCGACCCCGTCTACACCGCCAAGGCGATGGCCGCTCTCATCGATGACGTTCGCCGGCATCGAATCAAAGCGGGCGAAACGGTCATTTTTGTGCACACCGGCGGCACGCCGGCTGTCTTCGCCTATCGCGATGAGCTGATGGAGCGGCACGCTCATCGGTGATGTTCGACGTACCAGCGAATCTGTCGAGCCAGGCCGAGCAGCACGTCGATCTCCATTTCCGACGGTTTAGCTCGTCCGATCAAGTGCCGCAAGGCATGCATGAGAGCATCGGCCTTGGGTCCGTAAAGAAAGTGAATTTCTTCCAGAGCATCGCGCAGATCCGAGAACATTCGTTCTTGAACTTCGAAAGTGCTGTAGCTGAACTCATGAGACTTCAACTCCGAAGTCTCACGACTTCGGCTACATCGTTTGAGCCAGGCGCGACGTAATTCATACAGACAGATCGCCACGGCTTGTGCCAGATTGAGGGCGAGATAACCAGGGTCCGTGGGAATGTGAATGAGATAATGACAGGAGGCAATCTCGGCATTCGTGAGCCCTGTGGCTTCCGGTCCGAAAACCAAGGCAATGGGCGTGTGGTCTAATTGCTCGACGAGAAGAGGAATAATCTCATCGGGAGGCCCCATGGATTGTCGTCGAAATAATCCGCCGGTGCGCGCGGAAGTGGCGGCGATCAGCGTGCAGTCTCTCACTGCGTCGCTCAAGCTGGACGCCACTTGGGCCTGTCTGAGAACTTCTTCGCCGTGAGTGGAAAGCTTGCGAGCCTCCAGGTCAGCGGGGTCTGCCTCCGGTTTGACCAGGACAAAGTCGTCCAGGCCCATGTTTCGCATGACTCGAGCGACGGCGCCCAGATTGGCGGCGATTCGCGGCCGCACCAAAACCACTCGGCAGTTTTCGAGCTTAGTTTTTTCCAATTCTCTCCAGGGCCATCTCTTTGACGCGCTTGAGGTCCAATTTCCCGCTGCCCAGAACCGGCATTTCCGGAATGAGGAAGAAATCCCGCTCGCCCGGCAGTCCCAAATTGGGCAACCCTCGTCGAGATAAATGCTGGCAGAGTTGGCGTATATCCATGCCGTTGAGCGGCAGGTGCAGCACGACGACGCGCTCGCCCCTTTTGTCATCCGGCACGGAAGTCACCGCGCACATGCGGTCGACGACTCCCAGGATCGAGTTCAATTCTTCTTCAATTCGCTCCAAAGGAACCATCTCGCCGCCGATCTTGGCGAATCGAGCCTGTCGCCCGGTAAGGGTAATGAAGCCGTCTGCATCGAATTTGCCCATGTCGCCGGTGACATACCAGCCGTCGCGGATGGCGCGCTGAGTAGCCTCGGGCTTGCCCAAATATCCCATCATCACGTTGCCGCCGTAGATGAGCAGCAGGCCCTCTTTCTCGGCGGGGAGCGGTTCGAACGTATCCGGATCGACGATGCGCGCGGCCACGCCGGGGATGGGTCGGCCGATGGTTCCAGGTTTATTGCCTAATTGCCGGGCGCCGGTGCCGGACCAATCCGGCACATTGGTGGCGGCCACCGGTGAAAGCTCGGTGCAGCCGTAACCCTCCAGAGGCATGACGCCGAATTTCTCATGGAATTCTTGGGCCAAGGATTGCGGTAGCTTTTCCGCCCCGCATATCAAGAACCGGACGGTGGAGAAATCCCCCGGCTCGCACCGCCTCAGGCAAAAACGCAAAAAAGTCGCCGTGCTCATAAACAAAGTACAACGATAGGTTCGGCACAACTGACCGATCTCGACTGCCTGCCGGGGATCGGGATAAAACACCACCGAGGCGCCGACCAGTATGGGAACCCAGATCGTGATCGTATACCCGAAGCTATGAAAGAGCGGCAAGATGCCCAGCAGGCGATCTTTCGGTCCTACGTCGATGGCCTGAATTACCGATTCCACGTTCGCCGCGAGGTTTCGATGGCTGAGCATCACTCCCTTTGGATCACCGGTGCTGCCGCTGGAAAAAATGACGGTCGCCAAATCTTCCGACGTGTGCCTGCCAAGCCGCAACACCCAGCGGTCCAGAACGAAGGCCGGCAACAAGAGAACGGTCAGAAACGCGCGCAATCTTTGGAGTGAAGTCACTTCTTTGCGAAAATCTTCCAGATAGACAAGCTCGACATCCGGTCCTGGATCTAACTTCATCTTGGCCGTAAAAAGTCGGGCCGTGAGTACATGCCGGATGCCACACTGCTTGATGGCCGACCGGACTCCCTCCGGAGAAGAAGTGTAGTTGAGATTGACCGAGACCTTTCCCAAAATGGCCAGAGCGATATTGGCGAAAGCGCCTCCGGGACTGGGCGGCAGCCAAACGCCAACCATGGGAGTGTCGCCCAACAAAGCTTGCAGCTTCTTTGCCAAAATCATGGCGGCGGCCAGCACTTCACCGCATCGAAAGACTTTCTTGGTGTTCGAATCGATGATGCAGGTCCGGAATGGATGGCGTGCGGCCATACGAATGAATTGGCGGTGAACGGGCCGGCGTTTGCTCGCGGCGGCAATGGAGCAATCGGCCGAGAGCTTTTGAATGGCCTGACGCACTTCCACGGCCGTGACGGTCGGCGGCATCGGTTGGCCAAAGGCGATCCGAACCGGATAAGGCAGTTTTTG
>Ga0206968_10189_pt1 | contig 17141 bp, 8 predicted proteins | sample Alteio_BWOrgHeat_22_FD_153254 | JGI IMG/M metagenome (GOLD analysis project Ga0206968, IMG submission 153254) | Enriched cells from forest soil in Barre Woods Harvard Forest LTER site, Petersham, Massachusetts, United States -... | ecosystem: Environmental > Terrestrial > Soil > Temperate forest >... | reverse complement strand
CTACTGGAGGATTAGGTTGCGTAGATCTTAAATGCCCATTCTCAAGTAATAAAGAAAGATTTAAACCACCTGCAACAGTACTTGTTGGAACACCTGCTTTTATGCCAGGACCTGCACCATTGTTTATACCATATACACCAGCTGCATTTACATCACTTGAACCGGTATTTCCTATAACACCATTTCCGGCTCCAGTATTATTGCCATAAACACCACCAAAATAATTTAACGAAGAGGTTGCAATGCCATAAACTCCATAACCCGTTCCATAATTATTTCCCTGAACTCCTGTAGTTACAATTGCCGGATTTGTACCTGTAACCCTTCCGTATACGCCAGCACCATTTCCTAAATTTTCGCCATACACACCCGGAGAAACAGTTGAGTTAGTCGTTCCATATACACCGCTACCTCCATTTAAAGTTACATTATCCCCCCTAACTCCTGAAGCAGCAGTAGAAGTTGCATTTGTTTTTCCATATACTCCATTTGCATTTGCAGAATTTGGAGCAGCGCTAATGATACCCGCAACACCTGCATTTCCATTATTATTTACACCTTGGACACCTGCGGCTGATGAGGAATTCGAGATTCCCATTACACCATTAGCACTTGCGCCAGCACTTCCATTACTTTGAAATCCATAAATAGCAGGACCTCCACCATCATTTTCACCAAACACACCTGCAGCAGTTGCGCCTTGGCTATTTGTTTTTCCACTTACACCATGTGCATTTGAAGAAGCGGAACCTGTAACATTTTCGCCATATACACCAGGTGCAGAAGATGAATTTAATCCATACACGCCCGCTCCGGTACCGGCATTTATTCCTTTTACACCTGCAAACAATGTACTGGTTGATGCAACAGATCCTATAACCCCATTACCAGTTCCTGTTGAAGCATAAATTCCATCTAATGAATTAAATGACCCGGTATTTACTTCCAATTTTGCAGTAGGATTTACTGTTCCAATTCCAACCTGATCATTATTTGTAACTAAAAAAACATTATTTAAATTTTTTGTCCACGGGCCATTTCCATGTGTAGTGTCCACGTTTATTGTATAATTATTTGTACTCCCAGTCGTAATCGTAACATTTGTTCCGGCAACATAATTAGGAACAGCTAAACTATAATTATTCACACCCAAATTTGTTACTGTTACGTTTGGAGTTGCACTGATAGTAGTTGTTGCAGCGTTCTTCGCTTTCTCTGCATACAAAGCATATGGTACACTCACTAACTGTTGGCTTCCAATGGATGCATAACTACTTCCTCCATTTGGATCAATACTTACTTCTAAATAATACGGACCTTGTGACCAATCAATTGTTGGAAAGCCTGAAGTGTTTATGCTTCCTATTTGCAAATTAAAAATTCCAAATGAATTAGTTGCTACCGTATGAGGTTCTGTAAAAACTACAGTACCGCCAGAAGAACCTTGATGTATATTTAAATTAACGCCAATTGTTCCAACAATTGGAATTCCTACAGAATTTCTGGCGACACCTTGGTAATTAATTAAAGCAGCCGGACTCTGAGAATAAACAACAAAACTCACCACGAAAAAAAAGAAAATATATAAGTATTTCATTTGAATTTATTTTTGTTAAGTAAATATAATCCATTTTGAGGACACTCTAAAACAATAATAATAATACTTACTTTTACTCTTACAAATTTAACACTCACTATGCAACAAGCTTATATTATAAACGGAATTAGAACTGCAATTGGAAATTTTGGCGGAACACTTTCTACAGTTAGAACAGATGATTTGGCCTCTTTTGTTTTGAAAGAATTAATGTCAAAAAACCAGAACGTTAATTTTAATGATGTAGGTGATGTTATTTTAGGTTGCGCAAATCAAGCAGGAGAAGATAATAGAAACATCGCTCGCATGTCATCTTTATTAGCTGGATTACCAATAAGCGTTCCCGGTGTTACAGTAAATCGTTTGTGTGCTTCCGGCTTAAGTGCTTCCATTGATGCCGCAAGAGCCATACAAGTTGGAGATGAAAATTTAATGATTGCCGGTGGTGTTGAAAATATGACACGCGGACCATTAGTAATGAGTAAGGCATCAAGTGCATTTGGAAGAGATCAACAATTATTCGATAGCAGTTTTGGATGGCGTTTTATTAATCCGAAAATGAAAGAACAATTTGGTGTAGATGCAATGGGCGACACTGCAGAAAATGTTGCCGAGAAATATAAAATTTCTAAAGCAGATCAAGATAAATTTGCGTTGTGGAGTCAGCAAAAAGCAACCAAAGCAAATGCAGAAGGAAGATTCGCAAAAGAAATTAGCACATTAGCAATTCCACAAAAAAAAGGTGATCCAATTAATTTTGCGGCAGATGAATTCATAAAACCAAAAACAACTTTAGAAGGATTGGCGGCATTAAAACCTTCTTTCAAAAAAGACGGAACTGTTACAGCAGGAAATGCAAGCGGATTAAACGACGGCGCAGCAGCTATTTTATTTGCAAGTGAAACCGGAATTAAATCCAGCAACTCAAAACCTTTAGCACGAATTGTTTCAAGTGCTGTTGTTGGAGTAGAGCCAAAAATTATGGGTATTGGTCCGGTTGAAGCCAGCAACAAAGCTTTGAAACGTGCAGGCTTAACTTTTAAAGATATTGATATTATTGAATTGAATGAAGCATTTGCCGCACAAGCATTAGCATGCACACGCTCATGGGATTTAGCAGATAACGATGAGCGCATTAATCCTAATGGTGGTGCAATTGCACTCGGACATCCATTAGGAATGAGTGGTGCACGTATTTTATTATCAGCTGCAATTCAATTGCAACTCACTAATAAAAAATATGCATTAGCAACAATGTGTATTGGCGTTGGACAAGGTTATGCGGTTGTGATTGAGAGATGTTAGGAATTTGAGCCTTACACTTAATTATTTGGAACTTCAGCATGGTTCACAGATTCGATTAAAGAGTCAACTTGTCTTTGGTACTTATCGAACCATTTATTTCCATTGCACTTATTTAAGATGTTCTATTACTCGTTCGTTATATTTTTTTACTTTTCCAATTAGAATTGAATCCGCCACACAACCACGATTTTCAAATTCAAAACCATAAGCTACCTTTAAACTATCTATTTGTTTTAAATTCGAAAATTATTTGGAAGAGGGAATTCCATCCCGTAAGTAATAATACGGCATTTTCCATTTGAAATATTCTTATCAAGATTAAAACTAGAATCCTTTTCTGTACATGAAAAAATAGAAATAAAAATAATTTTCAGTAAAAGATTTATTTTTTTCTTATTCATTAGACCCTTTTTACAACCAAGTACAATGAATTTACAAATCCCTTACTTCCACTCAGGTAATCTACCATAAGTTGCAGGCATTTTATAAGTCTCAGCTTTAACTTCAATTTGTTCTACCATTAATTTGAGATCTTTTATTTTTGAATAATAGGTTGAGAAAATTCCTTTCAGTTCTTTGTATTTCTCTTCCATATCTCCTGTGCTGCCATAACTTTGACTCCATGTGCTGGAAACCATGCCTTCCATGTCGCCAACAAATCCAGGTGGTGTTTCAAATTCTCTTTTTGCTAAACTGTTATCGCCGTTTAATTTTAATTCTAATTCATACGTTTGTTTTTCAAAATCAGAAATATCTTTTAATAAACCAATTGCATTCATGTTACTTTGACTCAAGCCGGCCTTCAAATATTTTATTCTGTTTTTTAAAGAACTCAAATAATCACTCGAACCTAAAACAACTCTTCTGAATTCTGCAATTTCTTTATTCAATGCATTTTGTTTCACTTGATCTTTCACAGCTAAAACTGATGCATTTAATGTTTTCAAATTGAAAGCAGATTTGTCAGTTAAGTTCTCCGTTTTATCTTTTGTAACTTTTACAATTTGTGCAAAATATTTTCCTGGTACAGCGGCAGGACCTTTATCCGCTTCGTAATACGGGTTATCTAAATCAGGCACATTAAAATTAATTGGTGATGATAATTCATATCGTCCATCCCAAAGTGCTTGTTGCATTCCTTTTTTATGATCAATTTTTATTTTTCTGATCTCGTTATTTTGTTCATCTGTAATTACTAAAAATACTAACGGACCTTCTTCAATATCCTCTAATCGGATGCTATCTTTACTTGGGTAATATACCGGCTGATTGCTTTTTATTTTCTCTTTCTCAATTTCTTTCCGTTTATCTTTAATTGATTTGTATTCTTCATTCAAATAAAAATTAAACACAGCACCTACCGGTGGATTTTTCGCAATGTAAAAAGATTCTCCTTGGAATGATTTTCCTTTATGGCCGTATGGTTGCGATTCATTAAATACTAATGCATCATTAATTGGGAACATATTATTCTTTTTCAAATCATCTTCCTTTATGTTTTGTAATAACGAATAATTATCCATCACATAAAATCCTCTACCAAAAGTTGCAATTACTAAATCATTTGCATCTTTTTGAATTGCAATATCACGAATTGAGATAGAAGCCGGCATACCATTAATTAATTTTGTCCATGATTTTCCGCCATTCAAAGTAAAATAAAAACCAAACTCTGTTCCGCAAAATAATAAATCCGGATTTTTATAATCTTCCGCAACACAATACACAGAACCTTTCTCTGGTAAGTTAGAAGAAATACTTGTCCATGTTTTACCTTTATCAGAACTCTTTAATAAATAGGGTTTAAAATCGCCTTGGCGTAAATTATTAAAAGCAGCGTATACAACACTTTCATTATGTTGCGATGCAACTAAATATTGAACTAACGTTCCAAGTGCTTGCCCATCTAATTTTAAATCAGGTACACCGGCAAACTTATCAATCTTATTCCATTTTGTCCCGCCATTTTCAGTCACTTGAATTAAACCATCATCTGTACCAACATAAATTAAATTTTCATTTTTGGGTGATTCACAAAGTGAAGTAATATTTCCAAACATAGAAGTAGATTGATTTTTTGCAACTGCATCCATACTCCATACTTTGCCCATTACAGGTAATTTATTTCTATCAATTCCTCGTGTTAAATCAGGACTAATTGCTTTCCATGAATCACCGCAATCGTTACTCCTAAATAATTTATTGGCTGCGAAATAAATTCGTTTGTGATCAAAATTACTGATCAATAAAGGTGAATCCCAATTCCATTTAAGTGCAGACTCACCTTGCTTTTCCATCGGTTTCACAGAAACCTGTTCACCGGTTTTCCGATCGAAACGAATTAAACCACCATATTGCCATTCACTATAAACAATATTTGGTTCAACAGGATCTACCCTACTTTGAAATCCATCACCACCAACTGTTACAAACCAATCAGCATTTGTAATTCCACTAGCACTAATAGTACGAGCTGGTCCACCTAAAGTATTATTATCTTGTGTACCACCGTAAACATAATAAAAAGGTTTACTGTTATCAGTACAAACTCTGTAAAACTGTGTGATAGGCAAATTAGCTTTATAGTTCCAGGTTTTAGCACCATCAAAACTTTCATACAAACCACCATCACATCCCATTAATAAATGTTTAGTGTCATCTTTAAAAATATGAATCGCGTGATTATCTACATGTTTATTTTTTTCTCCTAAAGGGTTAAAACTTTTTCCACCATTTATAGAAACCATGGCATACGTATCTAAAGAATAAATTTTATTTTCATCTTTTGGATCAGCAAAAATTTCCTGATAATAATTACCGGCTGTAGCCCAATCAGATTGCTTACTCCAGCTTGCACCCCTATCTTCACTTTTGTATAATCCTTTTCCTTCAGTTGCTTCAACTATTGCATAAATAATATCTGTATTCGTTCTCGGAATCGCCAAACCAATTCTTCCCATATCATTTGCAGGTAAACCATTAGTTAATTTATTCCATGTTAATCCCGCATCAGTACTTTTATAAATCGCACTTTCCGGTCCACCACTAATATAAGTCCACTCATGCCTTCTGCGTTGATGTGCAGTTGCATAAAGCGTATTCGGATGTTTTGGATCGATATGAATTTCATTGAAACCAGTATTATCACTTACAGATAAAATATTTTTCCATGTTTTTCCTCCATCTGTTGTTTTGTAAATACCTCTGTCCCCGCCTGCGTTCCAAAGTGGTCCGTATGCTGCAATATAAACTATATCTGAGTTTTCCGGATCAATTGCAATCATCCCAATATGTTCTGATTTTGCTAAACCTAAATTTTTAAAAGATTTTCCCCCATCTTCACTTTTATAAATTCCGTCACCATAACTCACCGCTCGTTGATTATTATTTTCTCCGCTACCAACCCAAATAATATTTGGATTAGTTCTATCAATTGCTAAACAACCGATTGAATAAACACTGACATTATCAAAAATAGGTTCGAAAGAAGTTCCGGCATTACTCGTTTTAAAAACACCGCCAGCACCGGTTGCGATATACCAAATACTTGGATTAAAAGGATGCACTTTAATATCAACAATTCTTCCTGAAGTAACGGCAGGACCAATACCACGCCATTTCATAACAGAGTAAGTTGATTCATTCTCTATTGGTTTTTTCTCAGGAACTTTTTTCTCTTCCACTTTCTTTTGAGAAAATGAGATGACCGAAACAAAAAAAATGAGCGCAAAACAGAGATTGTATTTTTTCATTTTCGTAAAATTTTGAATAACAAATCTAACGTTTAATGCTTAGCAAACAAAACCACTCAACTTGCTATATTAACCGTTCAGATCACCAAAGATCGTAGTCTAAAACCGTATTTTCCATTCGATAAGTTGGGGACTGTTTTCCGTCGGAGAGACGATAAACTTCTTCAGAAACAAATTTCTGTAATTCGCTCAATGTTACTTTTCCATCTAAATTTTTATCTGCCTTATAATTAGATAGACCTTCTAAAACGCAATGCGTAAATAAACCGTTATTCCATTTCTCTCCTTCAAAGGCCGCTTCTGTTCCACCGGCCGAAGAAATAATGGTTGCTCCCGAATTTTGACGGAGATCAGAAAATATTGCTTTCGACATTTCTAATGCAGTTGATTGCGCGAATGTTGAACCTGCAAAACGCAAAGCACGCGTGGTGTCTTTTTTATTAGATTCATTTTTTGAATCATCATACAAATCATCTTCATCTACCTCGCCACTAAAGCACGCATCAATGAACATTAGTTTCCGGCTCGGTTTCATTTTCTGAAATAATTTTTCAAATGATTTATAAGCGACCGAATTTATTTTTGGGTCAGTGAAATCGGTATAATAAGTCGGGAAATAATAACTCAAGTCATCATCCAAATAACCATGGCCGGCAAAGAAAACCATAACCACATCATTGATACTTGCATTCGCAAAAAAAGTTTGCAACGAACTTAAGGAGTCATTGCTAAACGATTCATTGAACATCTTCTTCACTTCAATTTTATTGAAGGATTTTGAATTTGACATTGTATTAGCCATGTCACTTGCATCTTTCACAGCATAAGACAAATTGTACTTGTCATTTTTGAATTTCTCACTTGCGATAACCACTAAATATAAATTAGGCTTTACAACTGTTGTGTTATTGTAAAAACGAGTAATTCTCGGACTTTCAAAACCCAGTTCATCTTTTACAATAAATTCGAAACGGTTAATGCCTGATGATGTTTCAAATAATAAAGATTTATCAAATTTATTTTTCTTCTCATTCGTTATCGATTCCGAATAAATCAACGAGCCATTATTAAATACTTCCAATTTTGAAAGCCTGTTCTTTCCCTTATTTGCACTTACATTAAAATTAACCCAATTTGGTTTATCCGGTTTCATAATAATAGATTGAAAAGAAGGTAGATTAGAAAAACTCAATTCAACATCAGGTTTAAAACCCATTAACTTCATTCGTTTCAAATAAGCAGTTTCGTAAGCTTTAATCATAGCACTATCTTTACAGCCAAAGGCTCGCAATACACGGTGTGGTTGATTTAAATAAGCATCAAACTGCTCGAAACTGAAAATTTCTGATTGATATTTAAAACGAATACTTTTTATAAATTCTTTAGAACCCAAATAGTGCATATCAGATGTTACTAAAAAATATTGTTCATCATTTGCATTAGCTAACTGACCAATTACCTTTTTTTGTTTGAGATCAACAAAAGTCGCTAATGGATTAGTAATGCTCGTAATAATAACACGTTCTAATTCTTCATTGAAAAATAATTTAGGTGAAGAGATTTCTAAATCAGATAAGTCCATGATTAACTCCCCCTTTTCATCAAATATTTTTAAATAATCTCCCAAGTAATTATCCAAGGCAAAATATTTTCCATAATCACTCGTCGTATGATTTGTGATAATTTGTTTTGTTTGTGCAATTGATTTAGAATATAAAATCTTCCCGCTTTCTATATCATACAAAGTGTACATTACTTCTTGAATTGAATCATTATTTGGTATATCATATTTAATATACCAGATTCCAATCGTTTTACCATTATCTTTTATTTTAAAATCATAAGGATAATAAGTTTGAGCATAATCATTCGCAATTTCCTTTTTATCCAGATCAATTTTAACTACGGCATTAACAGGCATTTCTATTTCGTGACCATTAATTGTTTTTTTAGTTTTAATTTGAGAAGTAGTAAAAACAAATTTATGATCAGGACTAATAATTACTCTTGTATTAATTGACCAGGAATCATTTTGATATACTACATTTTTTGTTTTGCGATTGACTATTTTAAATTTTCCAGATTCAGGAATGAAAACCAAATCATTAGTGAAATCAACTAATTTATATTGTGGTGAAATGGAAAGGGAAAATAATCCATCATACTTTTCCTCTTGCAATGTTTTTAAATTCACAATATGTAAACTTGTTTGATCGCAATAATAAAATTCGTTATTCAAAAAACCAGAAGCATATGCGAATACACCCTTCTTAATTGTTTTAATAAATTTCTTTTTATTAATATTATAAAGAGATAAGCCCATTTTTTTTACAGAAGTACTTCCAGAATTCACAACCAATTCAGAATCGTTCAGAAAATAAACACCCATAATAGATGTGGTATCATTTTTAGATGGGTCTTTTAGCTCTGCGTATTTTGTGAAATTATTAAGATCCCAAATAAATGCAGATGTGTTACTATTTGTAACTAGCCATCGATTATTAGGACTCATTTTAGCAGTATAAATTCCGGTTGTTAAAGCTGGTCGCTCCGAAATTAAATTCATTCCATTTGGATCAAAAATTCGTAATGATCTAAATTGAGAATAACCATTACCAATCATTCTATTCCCCGCCTTTGAAATTTTTATATTAAATAAAAATCCGGCTTTATAACCTTGGGTTTTTTTCGTTTTCAGATTAACAAACTTTATTTCTTTTGAAGTTGCATAAACGGCCATTCCTGTTTTAGAAAGAAAGTCTATATCATAAACATACTCATCAGATGCGAAATTAATTGTGTCAGGAACAGAAATGGCCGGACGTTTGTTTAATTGATCGATATATTTCTTTTCCACATGAAGCTCTTTCTCAAATTTTATTTTTGGCACTCTTACTTCATGAACGATACCACCATTGTCTAAATTCAAAATAAAATATTTGTCGGCTGCGAAACAAAATAATAAAGAATCCTTCACTCTTAATTTAGTTGGAGTACCCATATCCTTAATGATCTCAGTTGTTTCTGATAAATTTGATACAGATTGTTTAATTATTGAATTTACAGTTCCTGAGATCATTGCTAAAATAACTGCATTTCTACCTTCAAAAGATGCGCCATGAATAACATAATCACCCAATTTAAAAGAATGAGTTGATAAAACGGTTTTGGTTTGAAAATTATAAATTAAAGTAAATGCCGCAATGCTGATATATATTTCATTGGGCTTATCAGTAAAAAAACATGCTGAAAATGGAACTGATGAATAGTATTGTGCATTAGGAATACCTTTTAGAAGATCTGCTGAAGCAACTTTAGAAACCAATTCTAACTTCTGATTAATAAAAGAAAAAATAAGGAGTTCGTTATTTACGGAAATAGAAACAAATTTTCCGTCTTTACTCATCGCCAAATTTTTTGCTCCGGAAATTAATTCATATTCGTCAATGATCTCAGATGTCTCGGTGTTATAAACTGCCAGTGAATTACCACAAGTCACAAAATATTTTTCATCGGGAAAAAATTGCGCAAAATCATAATAAGTAAAACCGATTTCTTTGGGTAAAAGAATTTTAATATCCTTTAATTGTGAAAATAAACCTGATGAGAGTACTAGACTTATTAATATTAACCCAATTCGATTCATCTTTTTATTTTCTGTATTAAGCACTTAAAGATACAGATTTCTATTTATTGGCAAGTAATGGTTTTAAGGGTTTTTGATCAAAATTTAGGTTATCCTAAATATTTGTTTAGGTAAATAAAATTTATTATTTTTGTATATGCCTTTTTCAGCTACAGAAGAAAATTACATCAAAGCCATTTACGCTTTAACTCATTCTTTAGGGGTGGAGCACGCAAATACAAATCAACTTTCTTCACGCCTTAATAATAAAGCAGCCAGCGTTAGTGATATGTTGCAACGTTTGTTTGAAAAGAAATTAATTGATTATAAAAAATATCACGGTGTAAAATTAACGAAGAAAGGTTTTTCTGTCGCCATTCAAATTGTACGCAAGCATCGTTTATGGGAAGTTTTTTTAGTTGAAAAACTAAATTTTAAATGGGATGAAGTGCATGAAATTGCGGAACAATTAGAACATATCCAAAGTGAAGAATTGGTAAAGCGCTTGGATAAATTTCTTCATTTTCCTAAACACGATCCACATGGAGACCCTATTCCAGACATAAAAGGAATTGTACATGAACTAAAACAGGTGGAATTGAATACGTGCAAAGTAAAAAATAAAATGATTTTTTCGGGCGTTAAATTACATACAAAAGAATTTTTACAACACATCTCTAATCTCGGGTTAAAACTTAGGGAAAAAATAGAAATTATTCACATTACAGATTTTGATGGTTTAATTGAAGTGAAAATAAATTCTAATAAAAAAACAATTCATATTGGCAGTAAAACTGCTTCACACATTTTGGTTGAACTTCTATGAATAAATCACTGGAAGAAGTAAATGCTTCTGTAAATACATCCGATAAAACAAAATGGCGCAGCCTCTTCGCCTTTTTTGGCCCCGCTTATATGATCAGTGTTGGTTATATGGATCCAGGTAACTGGGCAACCGATATTGCCGGAGGAAGTCAGTTTGGTTATAGTTTAATTTGGGTATTGATCATGAGTAACCTCATTGCACTTTTACTTCAAAGTCATTGCACCCGTTTAGGAATTGTATCCGGAAAAGATTTAGCCCAAACAAGTCGCGAAAGTTTTCCACCCTTCGTTAATTTATTTTTATACGGTTTGGCTGAAATAGCGATTGCAGCATGTGATCTGGCAGAAGTTATTGGAATGGCAATTGGAATTCATTTATTATTTCCTAATGTTTCAATTCTTGCCGGTGTTTGTATAACAGTACTTGATAGTTTTGTTCTTCTATTTTTATTAAACAAAGGCATTCGCAAATTGGAAGCGTTTATTATTTCTCTTGTTGCATTAATTGGTGTTTCATTTTTTATTCAACTCGTTATTGCTAAACCCGATTTGGGTGAAATTGCAAAAGGGATCATTCCCGGTATCGCCAATCAGGACGCGCTCTATATTGCAATTGGTATTATTGGCGCAACAGTAATGCCACATAATTTATATCTGCATAGTTCGCTTGTTCAAACACGGAAATTCAGAAGAAACGAAGTAGATATTAAAAAGGCTTTGCGTTTTAATTTTATAGATAGTGCAATTGCTTTAAATCTAGCTTTGTTTGTGAATGCTGCAATTTTAATTTTAGCTGCTGCTTCTTTTTTTAAAAAAGGAATAAATCACGTAACCGAAATTCAAGACGCCCATCAGTTATTAGCACCAATGTTAGGTAGCGGACTCGCTCCTATTCTATTTGCAGTTGCTTTAATAGCGGCCGGACAAAGCTCAACCATAACAGGTACTTTGGCAGGACAAGTAGTAATGGAAGGTTACTTAAATATTCGTTTGCAACCTTGGATCAGAAGATTGATAACTCGTTTAATTGCCATAATTCCCGCTCTTTTAACGATTATTTTTTTGGGTGATGGCAGCACCGGGAAGCTATTAATATTGAGTCAGGTTATTTTGAGTTTACAATTAGGCTTCGCCGTTATCCCCCTCATTCATTTTGTAAGTGATAAAACAAAAATGGGAGAATTTGCTATTTCATTATGGCAACGAATTGCTTCATGGATAGCTGCTACAATTATTATTGGATTAAACATGAGATTGGTTTATGGTTTTTTAACCGACTGGATTTATACGTCAGAAAATCCTGTTCTGACAAGCTTTCTGGTGATACCCTTTTGTGTGTTTTGTTTCCTTATGCTTCTTTACATAACTTTTGTTCCATTGTTTGCAAAACGCCACCACCACAAACACAATGTTATTCATGAAAAAATCACGAAGTTAACATTCAATAAAATGGAAGCTTATAAAAAAGTTGCTGTCTCGGTAGACTTTAGTAATAGTGATAATAAAGCCATTAATAAAGCAATTACTGTAGGCGGTAAAAGAGCAACCTATCTTTTAGTTCATGTATTGGAAAGTGCCAATGCGGTTGTTTATGGAGAAGATGCATTCGACATGGAAAGAGAACAAGATTATCAATTCCTAAAAAAATATGCTAATCAATTAATTGATGAAGGCTATCATTGCGAATTGGCATTAGGTTTTGGAAATCCGAAAACAGAAATTCCAAATCTCATTCATAAAAATAATTGCGACCTGCTCGTAATGGGTACTCATGGTCATAAAACATTTAAAGATATTTTATTAGGTGCTACAATTGATAACGTAAGGCATAATATTACTGTTCCTTTGCTTTTAGTATAAATATTGTATTTAACAGCTTTAAAAAACAATTTTGTTTACATTTGTTTTCAAATAAATATTATGAAGACAAAACTACTTTTATTTTTCGGCTTATTTTTTGGGGTTATTTCTGCGCAGAATTTAACAATGACTCAAACCGGTTATGAGCCCGCAATAGGCGATATCAATAGTGTGTATCCATTAGACACATCATTTTATACGAGTGGTTTACCAAACAATATTATAGGAAATAATGTTACCTGGGATTTTAGTAATTTAGCTGTTTCGCAAACAATTGCATCAGCAAGTTTTGTTGATCCGAGCACTTTAACTGTAACAGTTCCTGTTGGAAGTACGTTTGCGGAAGATCAAAATGGGTCTTATACTTTCTTTAAATCTACTACAACGCCCACAACTCAAACTGAATTATTATCAGTAAAAATTAATACAATTGCCTTAACATTTACAAACACAGGCATTATAGCCCGTTACCCAATAAGTTATGGTTATACTTTAAGTGATCCGGTTGCGGGGTCAATTACTTTTTCTATTTCCGCAAACTTTACAGGAAATATTACTACAACAGCTGATGGTCAAGGCACATTGAAGATGCCGCAAGGCCATACATTCACTAATATTTTGCGTTTAAAAAGCGTGCAAACTATTACCGCAACTGTATTTAGTTTTCCAATTGGTACAGTTAACCAAACAACATACAGTTATTATCATTCCACAGCCAAGTTCCCTATTTTAACTGTAAATAATACAGCAACAACATTTAGCAGTCAAACAACCAACGCAACAACTGCAAATGGAAATGCTGCTTTTCTTGATGTTGGTATCAAAACTAATTATTTAAACTCGGTTAACTTTGGTATTTATCCAAACCCTGCTATTAATTCGGTTTTTATTTTATTAGAAAATAACCAAGTAGCGGAATCTGTTTCAATTATTAATTCAATAGGACAAAAAGTTAAAAGCTACAATAATGTTAATCAGATAAGTGTTTCCGAATTACCACGCGGAATTTATTATATGGAAATTAAATCAAATGGTTTTTATGGGAGAAAACCATTTGTAATAACTAATTAAAGAGTTTCAGAAATATTGATTGATGGTTTAATTTCTGGGTAACGAAGTTTTATTTTCAAAAACATCTTTAACCAAAACTTTAAAAATAATAGATAGAAAATTTATTATTTCAAGAGTGTTACATGGCCTTTGAAATCTTTTTTGCCAACGTTATTATCACCTATTACCTGAACATTATAAACGTAAATGCCATCTGCGGCTTTCACACCTTTGATAGTACCATCCCAGCCTTTATTAATATCTTTATTTGAATATACTAACGTTCCCCATCTATCAAAGATCTCCATATAAAAACCTTCTGATTTTAAGCCTAACCCTTTAATAGTAAACACATCGTTAACACCATCATCATTCGGTGTAAAAGTATTTGGTATATAAACTGCAACATCTTCATCAACGATCACGATCTTGAATACGGTATCAACACAGCCATACTCATTAGTTACTACCAACATTACAGGGAATTTACCATTGCTATCGTATATTTTTACCGGCGTTTTTGCTGTTGATGTATCTAGTTTACCAATATTTGTACCATTTGTAAATTCCCATTGATACGTTAATGTTTTACCATTTCTTGTAGTTGGTATAAAAGTCACCTGGTTGTTTGTTGTATTTGGGTTTTGTGGATTCCAGGTAAAATCTGTTCCTGGTTTTGGAAACACTGTAATTGGAACCGTATAATTATATATGCCTTTACATCCATTAGTACCTGTTGCAGATACCGTCAAATAGTGTTGACCAGCATTCAAACATATATTCAAACTGTCACCGTCTACTATTTGAGTATTATCAAACTCGTAAGTTACTTGTGAAGCCTGGTTTCCTGTATGCGTATTATAGATCATACACAGTGGCTCACAAACATTATTTTCAGGTAAATTTAAGTTCGGTACCGGTGGTTGATTTACTGTTAACGTAAAACTGGTTTGAATTACATAATTTGGACACGCAATATCATATGCGGAAATATTATAAACTGTTGTTCCATATGCTTGACCAGTTTGCACACTTCCTGTTCCATTTGTAATATAAATTGCGGGATTCCAATTATAAGCATAGTTCTCGCTACCTTGTGCAGCTCCCACAACAAAATTGATTGGATCGTCTTTACATACTGTTTTGTTGTTTGGCGTTAATGTAAAAATGATTGGTGAAAGTACACTTACATTTACACTATCGTAAGTTTTACATCCATTTAAATCTACTTCCAAAACATATACTCCTGAATTACCGGATGATAAACTCGGAACAAATAAGGTTTGCGCATTCGAGGTATAGCTTGTTGAACCCCACCAGTTATATGCCGTTGCGCCTGCTGGTCCGGTCAAAGATAAATCTGCATTAGTACACAACATTTGATCTGGCCCTAAATTAAATAATATGATAGGATTTACTATTAAATCTGTTTCATTGCTATTATAACATGTTATATTTCCATTTGAAAACGACGCAGTTATAGTATAAACACCACTCATGCTCGGAGTTAAATTCGCAAAAGTTACATTTTGAGAAGTTAATGAAAAACTGTTCGGTCCACTCCATACATATGACAAAGCGCCTGATGCATTCGCTGTAAGATTTGCGCCCTCACGTTGACAAACTGTAATGGTTGGTGTTACTGCAATGCTTGGTACCGGAATAACATTGAGTGGCTGCCATGTAGAAGTGCTACAGGTTGAACTGCCTACACCAAAAATTGCTTCAACAGAATAATTACCACCTGATACCGGTTGAATATTTGGAATTACATTGATTTGATTGGAAGACATAAAACCATTCGGACCATTCCATTGATATCCGGACGCACTTGTGGCTGACGCGGAAAAATTTGCGGTTGTGCCCTGACAAAGATTTGCAGGTAAAGTTAAAGTAACAGGTGATGTTGTAATAATATTAATATCTGTTGTAGCAGTACTAACACAACCCGTTGAAGATGTACTAACTACTGTATAATTTGTTGTAGTTAGAGGGCTAAAAGTAGGATTCTGAATATTCACATTACCCGGTGTCCATGTATAAGTTGAATTATTTGGTGCTCCGCTAACTGTAAAGGTAGCTGAGCCACCTAAACAAATTGTTGCGTCATTAACAGTTAGTGACGGTCCGGGCACAACGGAAACCTGAACTACGCTTGTGTAACTGCTCGGCCCGTTACAACCCATTACTGCTGTTGCAGTATATTGTGTAGTAACACTTGGACAAACACTAACTGTTAATCCATTTGCCACTGGTCCATTTTGATCAGCCCAGGTAACAGTATAAGTTGATGGTCCTGATGGGGTAAAACGCCATGCTTCATTATTTGCAATCCAGGTTCCAGGAAAATTTCTTCCCGGTGCAACTACGGCTGTATTTCCTGGCGCATTTTGTATACCAACTATTCCTGCTCCACTATTCCAGTTAGGACAATTAGGACTACTTTGAATTAATACATCAATAATATTTGTTGATTCAAAAAGTACAATTTGAAAAGATTCAAACTGATTAACACAACTAAAAAAAGGAGTATGATCCCAATAAACTACCAAAGCTCTGCATGGTGCAGTACCCGTTACATACCAATGAACATAATTAACTAAAGTGGTAACATCGTCTCTGAATGGACCACATATGCTGTTTCCGGGAAGATCAAATGTGTTTGGCAAAGGTGTTGTTATTTGCCAGTTCGAAAATCCATTAGCATTAGCCGTATTAAAATTTAAATAACCATTTGAACTTGCTACAACCTGATTGTAAGAATTTCCCCAATAACAAAAGCTAAAAGGAATGTTTATAATTGGTCCAAACCCATCATCTACGTTATTTACAGCCAAACTACCTCCTGAATATGGATAGCTGTAATAAGGAATAGAAGTGCAAACGTAAGTATTTGTTTGACCTATTGGCGAAACACTGGCCACCAAAGTTGCGCATGCTCCATTGCATATGTTAGTGCTTGGTCCGGTAGCAACCTGCGCATTTATACTAGGGCATGGTTGGCCAAAAATAGTTGCATAACAAAGAACAACAAATAGTATAATTAGAGAAATGTTTTTCGTTTTCATATATTTATTATTTGATGCTTAATTCTATTTCTCTGAATTTCAAAACATCTAATACATCT
>Ga0206968_10140_pt2 | contig 17155 bp, 18 predicted proteins | sample Alteio_BWOrgHeat_22_FD_153254 | JGI IMG/M metagenome (GOLD analysis project Ga0206968, IMG submission 153254) | Enriched cells from forest soil in Barre Woods Harvard Forest LTER site, Petersham, Massachusetts, United States -... | ecosystem: Environmental > Terrestrial > Soil > Temperate forest >... | reverse complement strand
ACATGATCGCCGGCTTTTAACAATGACGCCATGCTAATATACATTGCTGCCATACCAGATGCCGTAGCAATTCCGTCCTCAGTGCCTTCAAGCAAACAAAGCTTCTCAATGAACTCGGTGCTGTTAGGGTTGGAGAAACGAGTATATATATTTCCCGGAACTTCATCGGCAAAGAGAGCTCGTGCTTGTTCTGCATCTTCAAAAACAAAACTGGATGTTAAATACAATGGAGTAGAATGCTCCCGAAAAGGAGTTCGTTCGTTTTGTGTACGAACGGCATCAGTCTCAAAATTTCTTTTCTTCCCGGCCATGGTGTTAGTTATGCGTTTAAGTATTGTAGCTATTTGAGAATTTCAAAACTGTAGGTCACTTTCGCGGTCTTCTCCAGTGTTTTTGCCACCGAGCAATATTTTTCCACCGACAGGCTCACTGCTTTTTGTGCCTTATCCTGATCAATATTTCCGAAGAGTTTGTAGTGCGCATGAACTTCCGTGTAAAGCGAAGGCGTAACATCTTTTTGGCGTTCGCCGGTCACTGTAATCTTGATGTCTTTAAGTTCTTCGCGTTGTTTGCGTAAAATACTTACAATATCAATAGCACTGCAGGCTCCCATTGCGGCAAGTAACGTTTGCATTGGCCGCATGCCGCGGTTGTGCCCGCCATCGGCAGGTGAGCCATCCAATAGGATTTTGTTCCCAGTGTCGTTCACCGCTTCCATGTTGAAGTCATTATCCAGACGGGAGAGTTCGATCTTTATCATTTTAAAATTGCTGAGTTATCTTTCTTTAACAATAAACTTCCAAAAATCATTGCTGCAAAACTAACAATTGTAGCTGGTAATAGACTGGGCCAGCCCGACTCATAAATTTCAAATATCGCCCAAGTGACAGTACCACATACCATTGCCAGTAAGGCACCCATACTATTAGCTCTTTTCCAATACAGGCCCATCACCAGCGGAGCAAACAAAGAGACCAAACTGAGGATGGAAGATTCGCCAACCAAGTGGTAGATATTGGTACGCAAACAAGCCATCACCGTTGCAGCAACACTGAAGCCCAGCACACATAAACGGGTTGTAAGCAGCAATTGTTTATCGCTCAATTTATTATTCATTAGTGGCCGGATAAGATTCTCCGAAAAAATCGCTGCCGGCGCCAGCATGGCTGAGCTCGTCGTGCTCATGATTGCAGAAAGTAACGAACCAAAAAACAACACCTGAATAAAAATATTAGTATGCGCCAGAACCATACGCGGTAAGGCCAGTTGTGCTTCGCCTTGGGAAAAATCGGGGTATAAGTGTTTTACACAAGTGCTGATAAACAGAGGCAGCATTGCCACACTTAAATAAAGAGCGGCTGCGATGAAACACGAGCGTATTGCCACCTTCACCGAGCCAGACGACATGACGCGCTGAAATACATCTTGTGATGGCAACGAGCCAAGCCCAAGCACTGACCAGGCACTGATGTAAACGATGACTTCTTTAAATTCCGGCTTAGGTAAAAACCGAAAAGTCCCCGCAGGCATTTCATTAAACACTTTTACAACGCCACCCGATTTTAAGGCGAGAATTACAGCGAGTGTCACCAAGCCAATAATAATAACAATACTCTGAAAAAAATCGGTGACTGAAATGGCCCACATGCCGCCAATGAAAGTATAAAATGTAACTACGCTTGCTGCGATGACCGCACCCTGCCACACCGGCAAGCCTGTAACAATATTGAGGATAAGCCCCATTGCTACTAACTGCGCTGCGATATAACCCACATAAGGCGGAGCCAGAAAAAAGCTCGCTACAAGCTCTGTGCGTTTGCTGTAGCGAACTTCAAAGAAATCGCCCAGCGTAAGCAGGTTCATATTGTACAGCTTGCGGGCGAAAAAAAGGCCAAAGAGAATTAAACACAACGCACCGCCAAACGGATCTTCGATAACAGAGTACAAGCCACCTTTTAAAAATTCGGCAGAGGCGCCAAAGACTGTTTCTGATCCAAACCAGATAGCAAACAACGCAGCTGAACTAAGCGCCAACGGCAGGCTGCGGCCAGCCAACATAAAATCAGCAGCGTTTTTGACCTTCCGAGAGGCCACATATCCAATACCGATTGTCAGACAGAGATAACCGATGATGGAAAATAGCAGCAAGTGGTTAAGGCTTGGATTAGCTCAGGATCATTAAAAACCTCAAATCAGGCCGGCTTATTGTTTTCTTTTTCCTGTCTGAAACGTGCGGGTAATATTAAACCCAAAGTGAACATCGCCCTTGCCCAAATTACCGTCATTGGGGCCGCCCGTTTGTGTCACGATAGTTTGTGTATTCAGCCCAAGGCTATTTGTGAATACCAATTGAAATACGTGTCCTCCGGTTTCAATATCTACACCCAAGCCCGCTGAATTATAGTACGGTGAATTTGAATTGGCATTCAGTCGGGTGTAATATTCACCAATCAACGAAAAACTGCGGGTTAACCTATAACGGCCGCCAAAGGCAACGGCATAATCATCATTATTCTCAATCGATTTATTGACGGCGTTTCTGTGTACAAAAATGGGTGTGACCTGAGCCGAGAATGTAGATGAGAATTTCCGGGCGAAAAGAACTTCGGCAACGTAACCCATTCTGTCTGATGTGCTGGGAAGCGGGATACCCAACTGGGCCGCGTCGGCAGCATTGGGAAACGCCTGATAGGTGACTGTGCCTATGGCTGTGATCGTAACCGGAAAACTATTTGCTCCTGTGCTTTGTCTGGCGACCTTATACCGAACATAGCTATCTACCATTTTATTACCACCATAAAAAGTCCGGCCAACAGATACACCAAGGCGGTCGGTGATTCCATACTCCAAACCAAGCCGAACAATTGCGTAGCCATCAAATCCGAAAGCATTATAACTTCCTGAATTAATTTTATCAAAACGGTGCGCAAAAATGAATTCGAGTTCGCCCTTGCCTTTCGTCTCCACTGATTGTCCGTTGACGATACGGGTTCCCTTAAAGGTTTGGCCTACGTAGCTGGTTTCCGGCTTCTTATTTTGTTCCAATTCTTTCATCAGGTCGTCCTGAGCCTGTAAGCTTACTACTGACATTAAAAATAAAATCGTAAAAATGTTCTTCATAGTGCGGTATAGTTAAATTCTACTGTTACTTCCACTTGCTCGGCAATGTTCTTCCAAAGCAGTTGGGGAATCTTTATTTTATAATCTACGAGTTTCACCATAAACTTGGCCTTCATAGTGATTTTGCCACCGGCATTTTCAATGGTGCCAGGAATCGTCACGTCTTGCGTTACGCCGTGAATAGTGAGCTTGCCAACGGCGGTAGCCTTTTGTGCGCCGGTAGCGGGCGGTTGATAATCAGAAATTTTTCCCTGAAATGTTGCCTTGGGGAACTGATCTGATTCCATGTACTTTTCATTGAAGTGATCTTTCATGAGCGATTTATCGAATTCAAATTCTTTAATAGGAATAGAATAGACAATCTCTCCGGTAGCTTCATTGAATATGCTACTGGATTTGGTATTGGTAGCAGTGATGTCTTCAATAGCCGCATCGGAGAAAAATTTGACTGTGCTTTTTTCAGCTGTGAACTTTTGGGCGTGGGTAAGAACAGCAATTACAAGCCCAGCTACCGTCATCAAAATCTTTCTCATAGCATTGGAATTAAAATCCCAATGTACAAAAAACAGGGAAGGCTAAAAAGATATAACAGGTGAGGTGGCAACGGTGCACGGCCAGAGATAGAAGTGGAAAGCACGAAGTGAAATGGACTGGTGTAATGGGCGGACTTGCAGCGTCCCGAGTCTTCGGGAAGCCCGGGCCTTTGCGTCTCGCATTGACGGGCCGCCAGAAAAAAACAGGATGTCCTAAAAAGAAAATCCCCCAAAGTCCTTGACCTCAGGGGATAATCTTGTCTATAGTTGGCTTTAATCTGATGCTAAAATATAGTTGGTCACATAGCTGTGAAACTGGGTGTCGGCAAAATGAAGATTTCGCTGTTAAATAGTCGTTTTTAGCGATGAATTGCTTTTGCCGAATCGGGCTTGATTGAATCTGCCTTCAAAAATTGCTTTTTAATCCGCTCTTTAAGTTGAGGTTTTGATCCGGGGAACGTAGTGCGTGTGCTGATGTCGTAACTGGCGTAAAAAAGCAGCAGCAAAAAGATCACTGAAAGAAAGGCGAATATTTTTTTTGAGCGGTTCATGTTAAGCAAATGTAAAGCCTGCTATTGATTGAAAAAAGAAAAGCACGGAGAAAGGCGCTTTAGTTAATATTGCACCTTCAAACCATGCAATACCTCTTTCCTAAGGATTTTATTTTTGGCACCAGCACAGCCGCCACGCAGATTGAGACTGCCTTTGATCACGATTGGCAAGGCGTGAAGTCCAAAGATGGGTACGTTTTTGATCGCACCACCGACCATGAGCTGAAGTTAAAAGAAGACGCTGAGTTGATTGCCGCCCTTGCTCCTTTTTACCGGATGGGGCCTATGTGGAGCAAATTGCAGCGTAGTCCTTTGGGAGAATTTGATCCGGCTACGGTAAATGAATATCTGTCATTATTAAATGATCTCCGCCAGCGTGGAGTAAAAATAATGATGGTATTACACCACTTTACTAATCCTAAATGGTTTGCCGCACTAGACAGCTGGGAGAAAGAGGAAAACATCTATTTGTGGGTAGATTTTGCAAAGAAGGCCGTTGATACTTTTGGTGAATATGTGAGTCATTGGAATACATTCAATGAACCCAACGTGTATGCGAGCAATGGATGGATAACAGGTTTCTTTCCGCCATTTAAGAATAACCCAGTGAAGGCGGCTATAGCCGTAAAAAATATGGGCAAAGCGCACGATCAGGTCTATGATTACATTAAATTAAAATTCCCAAATCAGCCTGTTGGTATTTCGCACAATGCAATTGTCTTTTCGGCTGAGAATGTTTTGGGCTGGTTTCCGGCCAGGCTGAGCGACTGGTGGTTTATGGAATGGGTGCCGAAGCATTTTGAAAAGGTGGATTTCTTTGGAATGAGCTATTATGCCCGCGTTCCGCACGATCCGATGCCAATCACCTATATCGATACGCCTGAGAAAATGAAACAGCTTGGCCGCAGGCATGACGACATGTGGGAATATCATCCCGAAGGATTACGCACCTGCATTGACCGCTATTGGAAGAAATACAAGAAACCAATCATCATCACTGAAAATGGAGTTTGTGATGAAAGTGATACACTTCGACAACAAGCTATCATCGATTACGCCAAAATCTTGCATCAGGCCTTACAAGACGGAATTGATATACGGGGCTATTTTTGGTGGAGTACATGGGATAATTTTGAATGGCATCTGGGGCCTACTCGCAAGTTTGGATTATACGAATGCGATCTTGAAACGAAAGAGCGGAGACCGCGCCCAAGTGCTGAGATTTTTAGAAAGCTGGCACATTATAAGATGATAGTGGAAGAAAGCCCAGAAGTATTATCGATGGAATTTTAGTCCCGTAAATTTAGGTACTCTATACTGTTCCGACTTACTTTCTTTTATTGTCTCATCATAATTGCTTGCCAAAAATGACGCGGAGGTCATAAAATTAACAAGCGAGTCTTATTATTTTTTGCAAGTGACATAACAACCTTACATTTTTGTGAGTTTTGCTGGTTTAGCATTTCATAATCTTACAAAACCTATGAAGCACCTCAGTTTAAGCTTGCTATTTTTACTCTTGTTAGTTACATCTTGCCACGACTCGAAAGACCCGGGTGTAGTTCCTATCACGCCTCCTTCATCTTCACCTCCTTCGAATTCAGAATTACCAGCACAAGGAAGTGATACCAATCATAATTTTACAGTCCTTACGCCTCGCGTAATATCGAGTAAGTATGATGGCCCTGTGCTTTTGGAATTCAGGTCTATCGATGGCAGATCCAATTTTATTCTGAACGCTGTCTGGGGGGAGAATATTCCTTTGCGGGATGATGGCCAAGGGGGAGACAAGATAGCCAATGATGAAATTTTTTCTGTTACCCTCGATTCAAAAAAAATCTTATCCAACTTGGCCTCAATCAGCACTTGCCGGCCATTTCTTGGCTCCATAAGTATTAGTGTTATAGCTGGATACTCCAATGTATTTGCCGAGGTATCTACTGACTCTATCCCACAACTCACAGTAGAAAAAGTAAACGATCAGGTTCAAAAGACTCCTCACCTGGTCAATATTATAACCAAAGGATCAACCGTTTTTGATGATGATCAACTCATCAATAACTATACAAATATCTTTTATCAGCATTTCGGCGATGACTACGACTTCATTGTGATCATATTTCCCGGCTTTAATGATAATCGACATCATAATATTGTGAAGCAGGCCGTGACTGGTCTCGGAATGGACGCAGTCGACATGTCTGGTCAATTCGGGTCTTCCGGTAAGCTTACCGGCATCAGTGTATTCCCAAACACTACGTTTCTTGATGGCGCGTCTGTGGGATACCAACATGAACTCGGTCATCAGTGGATCAACTACCTTAGCGGGCCTTTTGCAGTAGGACAACCGCATTGGCCAGTTTCTGACCTGGCCAGTGGCATCATGGGTTACTCAGGTCCTGGCGGAGAAGGCTTATCTTTTCCATATGACCTAGTACAGCAAGATGCAAACAATTGGAAAATTGTACAGAATACCAGCCCTACAGTTTTTAATGACTTAGAGTTATACCTGATGGGGTTACAGCCAGCCAGTCAGGTAAAAGATCATATTATTTTTAACGACCAGACACAGGCTATAGAACCAGGTGCGATTCTTCAAGGGCCAGTAACTAAAGTGAGTGCAACCGATATCGTTACTTTGGCAGGCATTCGAAATCCCGATTACACAGCTTCACCGAAGAAATTTAATATTGCAACGATTATCGTATCAAGTGCTTTCCTGAGCGACATGGAAATGTCTTTTTATGATTATTTCTCTGCACGTGCAGAATTGAAGAAGGCAATTGTTGCAAGAGAAGGATTCTCAATTTATGTTTCAAGACCATTTTCTCTTTCAACAGGAGGTGCCGGAGAACTAGTTACAACATTGGTTAATTAGCTTCTTAAATAATTTACAGAGGTCGTGATAAAAAATTGAGTTAATCTTTCAAAATCCTCATCTCTACTCTGCGATTTAGTGCCCTTGCCTGCTCCGATTTATCTTTGGACAGCGGTTGAGTTCCACCAAAGGCTTTGGTTTTAATTCTGTCTTTAGCTATGCCCTTTGAGCTTAGGTATTTTTTAACGGCCTCTACACGATCTTGTGAGAGTTTCATATTCGCCTCGGCACTACCCTGACTATCGGTATGGCCTTCGAGTTGAATTTCCACTTTGGTATTTGCCTTCATCATGGCAACGAGTTCATCAAGTTCAGTAAATGATACCGGCTTGATCACTGCCTTGCCCATATCAAAAATCAGGTGATCGAGCCTGACGGTCTGGTTGGTGGGCGTCAGTTCAATATCGTGGGTGATTTTATTATTGGAAGATTCTTTCGGATCAACAATTACTGTACGAGGTATAAATCCTGTGGCGCTTGCGGTAACCTGATATTTGGACGAACCAAAAATTGAAAATAAGAATGAGCTGTCGTTGAAGGAACCCGTGAGGCTGCCGGTAGGATAGCTTTTGTAAACGGTTTTTGAAAAAATCCCTTTACCGGAAATGGTTTGTTTTACCTTTCCTTGTACTATGATTTCATCAGATTGTGAATAAACATCTCCGAGCATTAAAGTGAGGAGTACCAATTGTATAAGTTTCATTCCAATGGGGTTGAGATATTATTCTTAATTAAAGTCAAATAAATCCTATAAATCTAAATCTATCGTTTCCCCTGGGCTAAATCCTTTTGTGTCTTCGCCTTTCTCTTTAAACATTTCACCCTCCACTTTTATCTTCTTACTCTCTACCTTTTCATTTTCTTCTTTTTCCTTTTCGAAGAGGTCGGCTTGCTCGGCTTTTGGTCTTTGGTTTTTGCTTTTGGCTGGCTGCCCGTTGACGAGCGGCTGGCTTTGTTGCTCTTGGCTTGCTTCGAAGAGGCTTGCTTGCTCGCCCTCCGTTGGTTCTTCCCATTTTTTTTTTGACGGTTGAGAGCCTTTTCCGGTTTCAACAGTCATCATTTCGTTTTCTTCAACACCTTCTTCAAGGCCGGTGTCTTCCGGCTCCTCCACCGGTTTCACTTTGGTGACCTTATGTTGCGACAGCCGGTTGCCAAGTGCCTTCCAGCCCTTTACATCAATAATATCCTCAAGGTTGACAACTTCAGTTTCTTTATCCTTGCCTTTTCCTTTCACTACTTCAGTTTCCACCTCGGGGTTATCCGAAGTTGTGACAAACTCAAGCCGCGAACCGATTCCTTCAGTAATGAAATTGAACTCCTTATCAGGCGTCGTTGTCTCAATCTGAAAACGCTTGACAAAATGTTGCTTGCTCTCACCATCCCAATACACGGCCGAAATAACTTTCTTAGGATTGAATTTTTCGATCAGCAAGGTTTTGTTTTCCGGCTCAAACCGGGTTGTCAATTCATAATTTGAAATTTTATAGTTACCCGATTTGGTAATCGAAATAATCTGGTCATCACCATCAAATTTTCCTACATGCCAGCCTCGTTTGTCTTTGTTTAGTCGGCCGCTTGCTTCGTCAAACCATAATTCAAGTCCGCTGAGTGTAGAGCCTTTTGCTTCTTTAAAATCAACTTTGCGCACTGGATATTTTGTAATTGTGTTTCCGCGGGCGCCGCGACCCTTGATTTCCATTTCAGAAAAATCGAAATCGAAAATCTTCTTTCTGGCAGTACTGCTTTGGCTCAACTTCACTTCTACAATTTCGGCTTCTCCATTCGGGTTGGCACTGAGATAATGAACTTTGCTATTTGGGTTTCCCTGATCGAGATTATATTCTTTATCACGAATGATAGCCGGCATAGCAAACCGTTTTGCAAAAGTCTTTCCGCTCTTGCCATCGCTATAAATCAAATTGTAAACCATGCGTTCGTCACCTTTTTTCCAGATGCCAACATGCAAAATATCTTTGCCCATAAACACTTTTTCGCTGATACGACTGATTTTCACTTTGCCGTCACGGCGAATGGCAATCACATCGTCCAACTCAGAGCAATCGGCAATGAACTCGTCTTTTTTCAGTCCCCAGCCTATGAAGCCGTCTTCCTTGTTTACGTACAATTTCTGATTGTTTGCAATTACTTCAGTTGCCGTAACAGATTGGAAGCTCTTTATTTCAGTTTTACGCTCACGACCCTTTCCGTATTTATCTAACAAACTTTGATAGTAAGCGATTGCGTACTCAGTCAAATGTTTGAGGTGATGAAGCACTTCCTTCAATTCTTTTTCAAGGTCGCGCATCAGTTCATCAGCCTTGAACGAATCGTATTTAGAAATCCTTTTAATCCGAATCTCCAACAATCGGAGCATATCATCACGAGTGATCTCGCGATAGAATTGTTTCTTATAAGGCTTCAGTCCTTTATCTGTGGTGGAGATGACATCTTCAAACGTTTCGCACTCTTCAATGTCGCGATAAATTCTTTTTTTCGATAAATATCTTTTCAAGTGAAGAAAATAAAATCTTCTCCATTAGTTCACCGCGTCTTATTTCCAGTTCGCGCTTCAGCAATACCACCGTATTCTCGGTATTTACTTTCAGGATTTCGTTTACTTTCATGAACATTGGCTTGTCGCCAACAATCACACAGGCGTTTGGTGAAATGGAAACCTCACAATCGGTAAATGCATACAGTGCATCAATGGCAATCTCAGGCGAAAGTCCGGGCTGAAGGTTCACGAGAATCTCCACGTCTTTGGCAGTATTGTCAACCACCTGCTTGACTTTAATCTTTCCTTTTTCACTTGCTTTCACAATGGATTCCATCACCGAGGTGGTGGTGGTTCCAAAAGGAATGTCTTTGATCGCTATCGTTTTCTTGTCAATGATTTCTACTCGGGCACGAACTTTTATTTTTCCACCACGATAACCCTGATCATATTCCGAAAAATCGGCAATACCGCCTGTTGGGAAGTCAGGATAGATTTTAGGGCTCTTTCCTTTCAATACATCAATCGATGCCTTTATTAACTCGCAAAAATTATGAGGCAATATTTTTGTGGACAAGCCAACGGCAATCCCCTCCACACCTTGTGCCAGCAGCAAAGGAAATTTTACAGGGAGAGTTACTGGTTCCTTTTTTCTTCCATCGTACGAAAGCTGCCACTCGGTGGTCTGAGGGTTATAGACTACGTCCAATGCAAACTTGGAAGGCCGCACTTCAATATAACGAGGGGCTGCCGCAGGATCACCTGTGCGCACATCTCCCCAGTTTCCTTGTGTATCAAATAAAATTTCCTTTTGACCTAAATTGACAGTGGCCTCACCAATGGCAGCATCGCCATGCGGATGATACTGCATCGTGCTTCCGATTACGTTGGCCACTTTATTAAAGCGACCATCGTCCATTTCTTTTAGCGCATGCATGATTCTGCGTTGCACGGGCTTAAAGCCGTCTTCAATACGCGGAACAGCACGCTCTAAGATTACATACGAAGCATAGTCGAGAAACCAGTTTTCGTACATGCCATCAATAGCGATGGAGTGGACTACTCCGTCTTCTCCTTTTTTCGCCTTAACAGGTAAATTCTTCTTTGCCATTATAGTTTAAGCTTCAACTTCTTTTTCTTCGAGTGGTTCTACCTTGTCCAATTCAATCCGCAAGTTGTCAATAATAAAATCCTGACGGTCGGGCGTATTCTTGCCCATGTAAAATTCGAGTGTCTTGATCAAGTGCTTTTCTTTATCAATCAATACAGGCTGAAGGCGTATGTTCTCACCAATGAATGTTCCAAATTCTTCCGGCGAAATTTCTCCCAATCCTTTAAAACGCGTGATCTCAGGTTTGCTCCCTAATTTACTCACAGCATCTTGTCGTTCTTCTTCGCTGTAGCAATAAATGGTTTCTTTTTTATTTCGAACACGAAAGAGCGGAGTATCCAAAATATAGACATGCCCGGCCTTCACCAAGTCTGGAAAGAATTGCAAAAAGAAAGTCATCAGCAGTAATCGAATGTGCATACCATCCACGTCTGCATCAGTTGCTACAATCACCTTGTTGTAACGCAAACCATCAAGTCCATCTTCGATATTCAGCGCATGCTGCAGCAAATTGAACTCCTCGTTTTCGTAAACTACTTTTTTGGTGAGTCCAAAGCAGTTGAGTGGTTTACCTCTCAAACTGAAAACGGCCTGCGTTTCCACATCACGCGATTTAGTGATCGAACCGCTGGCCGAATCTCCTTCGGTTATAAAAATCACCGACTCTGTTCCCTTCTCTCCTTTTTGATCATCAAAATGAAAGCGGCAGTCGCGAAGTTTTTTATTGTGAAGGTTTGCTTTCTTTGCCCGTTCGTTGGCAAGTTTTTTTATACCGGCGATTTCTTTGCGCTCGCGTTCGGATTGCAATATGCGCTTGAGTACCGAATCGGCCACGGTTGCATTTTTGTGCAAGTAGATCTCCAACTCTTTCGCTACAAAATCACCAACAAAGTTTTTCACCGAAACACCTTCTGGCGCCATGTTGATCGAACCAAGTTTTGTTTTGGTCTGCGATTCAAACACGGGTTCCTGCACTCGAACAGCAACCGCTCCGATGATACTTGCACGGATATCGGCTGCGTCAAAATCCTTTTTATAAAAATCCCGCACGCCACGCACTATTCCTTCGCGGAATGCCGCTAAGTGTGTACCGCCTTGCGTTGTATTCTGACCATTGACAAAAGAATAATATTCTTCACCATATTGATTGCCATGCGTCAGTGCAACTTCAATATCTTCTCCTTTAAAATGAATAATCGGGTAGCGTATTTCTTCAGGGTCGGACTTTTGTTTTAACAGATCAAGCAGTCCATCTTTCGAATAAAACTTCCGTCCATTGTAATTAATTGTAAGACCGGCATTCAGGAATGCATAGTTCCACATCAAGTCATCCAGATATTCGGGAATGAAGTGATAGTGCTTGAACATCGTATCATCCGGTTCAAATTCTACCAGTGTTCCATTCTTATCGGGCGACTTTGATTGTTTAGGGTCGTTGGTGAGAACTCCCTTTTTAAACTCGGCCAGTTTTGTTGCGCCATCGCGAAAAGCTTGCACTTTAAAGTAATTAGAGAGAGCGTTCACGGCTTTCGTACCCACTCCATTCAACCCCACCGATTTTTGGAACGCACCAGAGTCGTACTTGGCGCCTGTATTTATTTTCGAAACAACATCGACTACTTTTCCCAGCGGAATACCCCGGCCATAATCGCGAACCACGACTTTTTGGTCGGTAATCTTAACGTCAATTATTTTACCATAGCCCATCATGTGCTCGTCAATGCAATTGTCGATCACTTCTTTTACAAGCACATAAATGCCATCGTCTTTGCTTGAGCCATCGCCCAGCTTGCCGATATACATTCCGGGGCGTAAGCGAATGTGCTCGCGCCAGTCGAGCGATCTAATGCTCGATTCATTATATTCCATACTATCCTTCGCCATGCTGCAGTTACGTTTTAGAAATCAGAGAGCTAAAAAAATAAAAAAGTTTTATCCAAAAAATAGAACGGACAATACTTCATTAAAGAAAGGAAAATTTTATCACACTTCATGCTTTGCCGATAGAATACCACTTACAACTATAAACGAAGGGAATAGTAATAAAGCGTTGATATTCAAGGAAGGAAAACAAATTATCAAACCAGCTGTTTATGGAAAAATTTTTGCACTATTCGATATACAGGCCAGCTAATTGACCACACGATCAGCAATACCAAGCTTCCATAAATAATGAAGCCAAGGCGCGCATAATCAAACTTTTCACCACTATTATAAAGGCTAATAAAACTCAGGCCAATTACAAAGAAAAGGTTGATACACACAACGAGGCCATAAAACCATGCCTTAAAGTTGTAATCTTGCTCCGGAAAAGTTCTACTGATGACGAATACCAGCATATTAGAGACAGCGATCAGGGCAAGCGCTACATAAAACAAACTCTCTTTAGACAAGCTTACAGCCTGTGGATTTTCGTTGATCACAACGGTTTCGGGCAATGAAGCATACACGTACATAAAAACCGCCAGTACACCCAACAGAGAAAAGAACCAGATTACTTTGAAGATTTTTATTGCCATGTACTACTTTTGAAATTAATCCGTCTGCAAGTTAATTTGAATTGAGGGTAAAAACCGAACGATGAAAAAATTATTTATTGGATTTATTATTATTGCTGCTGCGTGCAGCAAACCTTTGCCTACGCTAGATGGCATCGACCAGAGCCATTGGAAGGACGACAAAAACGGATGCAATCACATTCGTGAAAAATCATTTGACCTTTTGACTTCACAGAAAAATAAACTGAAAGGGCTATCTGAAGATCAAATAATTGCTTTACTAGGCCGGCCCGACCAAAATGAGCTTTATAAGCGCAACCAGAAATTTTTCTATTATTATATAGAGCCTTCTGCAAAGTGCCAGATGTCATTACAATCACCTAAAAGATTGTCGGTTAGATTTAATGCTGTAGGATTGGCAAAAGAAGTTGTGATTGAATAAACTTGCACAAATATTTCAACTTTTAAAGTTTTAAATCATGAATAACATCGCAGTGATCGGCTCGGGTACAATGGGAAACGGAATTGCTCATGTCTTTGCTCAGCATGGATATAATGTTTCACTCATCGACATATCTGAAGACTCCCTGAAAAAAGCGCTGGCGACTATCGATAAAAATTTAACGAGGCAAGTTGAGAAAGGAGCTATCAGTGCTGAAATAAAGCAAAAAGCGATAGCAAATATTTCAACCTCTACGTCAATCAAGGATGGAATTGCCAATGCCGATTTGATTGTTGAAGCGGCCACCGAAAGCATCGACCTGAAACTTAAAATTTTCAAAGAAATGGATGAGGCTGCCAAGTCAACTGCTATCTTATCGACTAACACCTCTTCTATTTCGATTACAAAGATTGCTTCGGTTACCAAGCGGCCAGAAAAAGTAATTGGTATGCACTTTATGAATCCCGTGCCCGTAATGAAGTTGATAGAAGTCATCCGTGGCTACTCCACCAGCAATGAAACTACGGAATCGATAATGGCACTTTCAAAAAAACTAGAGAAAATACCAGTTGAAGTGAATGATTATCCTGGCTTCGTTGCCAATCGCATTCTCATGCCAATGATCAATGAGGCAATCTATTCTTTGTATGAAGGTGTGGCTGGCGTAAGTGAAATAGATACTGTAATGAAACTTGGTATGGCGCACCCGATGGGCCCATTGCAACTAGCTGATTTTATTGGCCTTGATATTTGCCTCTCTATACTGCGTGTTCTTCACGACGGCTTCGGCAATCCGAAATATGCACCATGCCCTCTACTTATAAATATGGTGCAGGCTGGCCATAAAGGAGTAAAATCAGGTAGCGGATTTTATCAGTACAAAGCCGGAAGTAAGGAATTGGCAGTTGCTGAGCGGTTCTCTAAATAGATGTAAGGCATTATCACAACCTCTCGTTGAATTCTTTTGATTCAATTTAAACTTTTAAGAAATAAAACGGTCTTATTAAAAATTTAACATACCATGGAAACTTTCAATAAAAATTGGCTTGCTATTCTTTTGATAGTCATAGTTTTCTTTGGACTCGGATTTCTCACAGGCCGGGTAACAAGTCACCACAAAATAGGTAGGTACATGGCTCATAAGATGATGAGGCATTCAAACAATGGCCAAGGAAAACATCATCGCGGCAAAAAATTTATAAAATCAGATTCACTAAGAAACAATGCGGGCGAAAAGGCAGGAACTGAGAAACAGAAAGTAGATTAGCCTCCAATAGCCAGATTTGGAATTGGCGCCACATCCATAGAACAAAACTTCCCGGCTAAGAATTTATAGTGTGCTGCCATTGCGATCATTGCAGCGTTGTCGGTGCAGTATTGAAATTCGGGAATAAAGATTTTCCAGCTTAGCTCCTTAGCAGTTTGTGCCAATTCGTTTCTTAAACCTGAATTAGCCGCAACTCCCCCGGCAATAGCAATTTCCCTTATGCCGGTCTGTTGAGCTGCCAATTTCAATTTCTGTAAAAGCATTTGTACCAAATGTCTTTGCAGGCTGGCACATATATCATTCAGGTTTTCTTCTACAAATTTTTCATTTTCTTTTTTTCGGTCTCGCAGAAAATACAAAAATGCAGTTTTGATCCCGCTAAAGGAAAACTCAAGTCCAGGCATTATGGTTTGTGAAAACTTAAAAGCATTAGCGTTTCCTAATTGCGCAAACTTATCAATTAGCGGTCCGCCAGGATACGGCAAGCCCATCATTTTTGCAGCTTTATCGAATGCTTCTCCCACAGCATCGTCCTGAGTCTCACCTATCACGTGCATATCCAGATAATCTTTGACGAGGACGATTTGGGTGTGGCCACCACTTACCGTTAAACATAGAAATGGAAAGGTCGGACGTTCATTTATGAAATGCGCAAGTACATGCGCCTCCATATGATTCACTTCAATCATCGGGATGCTGAGTGCAAGGGCCATTCCTTTAGCGAATGAAACGCCTACAAGCAACGAGCCCATTAGCCCTGGTCCTCGTGTAAATGCAATGGCATTTAATTCATCACCTTTTATATCAGCGGTCTGCATCGCCTCGTTAACTACAAGTAAAATGTTCTGTTGGTGCGCGCGTGACGCCAATTCGGGTACAACACCGCCATGTTTGTGGTGTATGGCTTGTGAGGCTATCACATTATTGAGTACCTTGCCCGACCGTATGACCGATGCAGAAGTTTCATCGCACGAAGACTCTATCGCAAGGATTGTTGGATGTAGTGGTTGAACCATGAACTTGCAAGTTATTAAAAACCGGATTCTGTTTTGGAGCAAGAAAATTTTCTTGTACACGATCTTCGCGTCACTGGCGCTATTCACACTTTCCTTCTTGATTTTACAATTTCCACAAGTTCAGACTGCACTTATTGGCCGTTATCTATCGGGGTTTTCGCAAGTCGTGGGGTTTCCAACAACTGTAGAGAGCATAAACTTGCGCTGGTACGATCGGTTGGAAATGAAAAATGTAAAAATCAAAGACACTGAAAATAATGAAATGATTACGGTGGGCACGCTTTCTGTGAATTTTGCATTGTTTAGCCTATTGAAAGACAACCAGATAAATATTGACGCTGCCAAGCTGGATCGTGCCGAAGTAAGCTTGTCAAAAATTGCGGAAGACGACACATCCAGAAATCTGAACATTAATGTCTTTATAAAAAAGATCAATGAAAAATTCACGTCGGGGGGGTAGCGGTCACAGCTCAGCAAAGTTAAACATCGGCAAGATTGAGCTCGATCATTCCAAACTTATTTACAACGATGCAAACAAGGACACGATTCAGGACGGCTTTGATTACCATCATTTTAAACTGGATGTCAGTGCCGGTAACATATCTGCATTTCAGATCATCGGCGACACCATTCAATTTGATGTAGCCTCTCTTCAAATATTTGATCAGCAAACTCAGCTAAACATAAAAGACCTCAGCACCTACTTTCGTGTTTCACAGAGCTCCATGGAGTTTTTGAATGTAAAACTTAAGGCGGGCAATAGTTTTATTTCAGACACTGTCATCTTTAAGTATCAAAGCATGGATGACCTCAGTGATTTCAACAACAAAGTGCACTTCAATGCTAAATTGAAAAACACCATACTCGATCCGAATGACCTTGCATGGTTCACCTATGGGCTTCCTCCATTGCCGCAGCCACTTGAATTGAGTGGTTCGCTCAGCGGAAAAGTCACCCGGTTCGTTTTTCGTAACATGAATCTTGCCATGGGGAACACCAGGATTGTCGGACGGCTAAGCATGGACGGAATGCCTAATATCAATGAAACATTTATCGATTTGAAAATCAGAGAAGGTATTATTAGACAAAGCGACATTCATTTCTTAATGCCCGAAAATATTTTCCGATTGGTGAAGCCACTGGGTAACACAAAAATTCAGGCGGAATTTACCGGCTTCATCAACGACTTTGTCTCTAAAGGAAGTTTGGCCACAAGCCTTGGAAAAATAAAAACGGACGTGAACC
>Ga0206968_10186_pt1 | contig 17226 bp, 11 predicted proteins | sample Alteio_BWOrgHeat_22_FD_153254 | JGI IMG/M metagenome (GOLD analysis project Ga0206968, IMG submission 153254) | Enriched cells from forest soil in Barre Woods Harvard Forest LTER site, Petersham, Massachusetts, United States -... | ecosystem: Environmental > Terrestrial > Soil > Temperate forest >... | reverse complement strand
ACAAAGTCTAAGAGAATTAAGACTACAAAAGCAATGTACAGCTTAGAGACCCGTGAACTGACGCACCGATTTTCGAAAAACGAGATCATACTCAAAGACATCAGCTTGCAGGTGACGGAAGGGAGCATCTACGGCTTTCTGGGGCCTAATGGGGCAGGCAAAACAACAACACTGCGATTGGTGCTTGGCTTGCTGAAGAAGCAGGCAGGCACAATTTCATTCTTTGGTCAGCCCTTTAATGAAAACAGGATAGGTATTTTAAGAAAAGTCGGGTCGCTGATTGAGAGCCCGTCGCTGTATGGTCACCTTACGGCTACCGAGAACTTAAGTCTGCTGCAGAAGATTTATCAATGTCCCAAGACTCGTATTCAGGAAGTTCTCAACCTCGTCGGGTTGCCGGATACGGGCAACAAAAAGGTCAGTCAGTTTTCGCTGGGAATGAAACAGCGTTTAAGTATTGCAGTAGCATTGCTTCACAGTCCTGCGCTACTGATCCTCGATGAGCCGACCAATGGATTAGATCCCAACGGCATCATCGACATGCGTGAGTTATTAAAAAAGTTGAATCGCGATCATGGAATCACAATTGTTATATCAAGCCATCTGTTGCCCGAAATAGAAAAGCTGGTGACACACGTGGGCATCATTAATAAAGGAAAGATGATGTTTCAGGGAACCCTGAGCGAGTTGAAGCAAAAAGAGCAGCAATCCTCAGTAGTCATTGACACTAGTGATGAAGCGAAAGCAATGCAGATCATCGGCAATAACGGCATGGCACCTGAGATTAGAAACGGAAAGATCACACTGCCAATCATGGCTAAAGAAAGAATAGCGAGTGTAAACAGGCAATTGGTGAACGATGGAATAGAAGTGTATGAGATGAGCATCATTAAAAATGATTTGGAGGCAATCTTTATGGACCTGATCAACAACTGAGCTATGACAATTTCTTTTGTAAACAGTTTGCAAAGCGAATGGATTAAGCGGAAACGTAGTCTTGCTTCGTGGCTTGCCATTGTCGGAGGCTTTTTTACTCCTTCAATAATTATCGTGGCAAGGATCGTTCACTCCGACAGACTGCCCGCGCTCTATGAAGCTTCGGGATTTTGGAAACTTCTTTGGAGGAACAATTGGGAATCGATGGCTTTGTTCTTATTGCTGATAGGCGTGATACTGGCAACGAGCCTGGTAACTCAGATGGAGTATAAGAACAACACGTGGAAACAACTACATACCGTTCCTTTAAGCCTCACCACGATTTTCTTTTCCAAGCTGGTGATCATCCTTGCTATGATGCTTCAATTCTTTCTCTTGTTTAATATCGGCATTTACTTGTCGGCTGTAATTCCTTACTTGCTTTTCCCAGGCGTGTCCTACCCGAAAGAATCCATTCCCTTTATGCTGTTCTTAAAGGAAAACATGTATTATTTCGTTGACTGCCTGCCCATCATTGCACTGCAGTACCTGATAAGTTTGAGATACAAGAATTTCCTGATTCCAATCGGTGCTGGCTTCATGCTTTGGGTTGCTGCACTTGGTTCACTTTCGTGGAAATACGGTTATGTCATCCCTTACACGTATGGCATGTTCAACTTCCTGAAAGGCGAGGTGGTAAGCAAAGCAAGCGTTCCTGCAGTAAACATCCACTGGATGGCGGTGGGCTACTTCATTGCAATCACTGGTGCAGGATATGTGCTCTACGTTACAAAAAAGGAGAAAGGCTGATGACCAGTTGCTTACGATTTCTTTGGCAGCACGTATTTTGCAAAGACGAAGTAGTAACCTGCCGAAGAGACACTTGATCCAATGAACATGCCAACGAGGATATCGAATGGATAATGTACACCCAGATAGATTCGTGAGGTAGCGACTAAAGACGCCCAGAAGAAAACAGGGACAAAGACAAACCATCGTGGGTACAGCAGAGTCAATGCCATTGCCGATGCAAACGCTTCCGTTGTATGCCCGGAGGGTAACGAATAGCCTCCTCCTACGCTGAGTTGCGCAATGCGTGAATCTATTTCATATGGCCGCGGCTCTGAAAACGTTTTCTTCATCACATAAGAAATCAATCCGGCTACTGCAATACTTAAGATAATATACAGCAACGACAGCCTGCTTTGCTTTTTGCCGGATTCGCGCCTGAATTCCATGGCGATCGTAACTGCTACCGGTATGCCAAAGCTTATATAACTGATCGAGTCAGAGATAAACTGAAAGAATGAAACGGTACGTGTAGCGCCAGGGTCTTGCCAAGCTGCAATAAAATCGAGCTGCGGGAGGCTGGGTGCAATGCCAATGCAGATGAGGATGCCGCACAGATAAATAAAGATGGTTGAAAGCTTAACAGGTTGACCGGGTAGCATCAGAGGTTGATTGAAATTTTGGCAAATATAAGGATCACTCAACTTATGAATTAAGGCTTCGGCAAAGATCAGGTTACGGACTTAGAGCCGGGCTCGCCTGGAGGCTTATTTTTTTTAAAAAGATGGGTATAATTTAACCTACCGACTCTAAAAATTACTTTCTTTGCCGGAGAATTGACATAAAAAACAACCACTATGGCAAAATTACGGTTCGAGGCATTAAAAAAACTGAATGAGCGGCTCAAAGTCCACGTTGATCTGCCCACACCCAACATTTCGCACTTCTTTGGCGAAAACGTGTTCGGCATGGAGCAGATGCGGTCTACTTTGGCGCCTGCTGTTTACAAAAAAGTAAATAGCGCTATCAAAAACCATGAGAAAATCGACGAGGCAACAGCCGATGCAGTAGCGTCTGCGGCAAAAAGCTGGGCAATGGCTAAAGGTGCCACCCACTTTACGCACTGGTTTCAGCCCCTTACAGGAGGAACCGCCGAAAAGCATGACTCTTTTTTTGATGCACTCTCAGGAATAGAGAAATTTAAAGGAAGCGAACTGGTACAACAAGAACCCGATGCTTCTTCATTCCCCAGCGGAGGTATTCGCAGCACGTTCGAAGCCCGCGGCTATACCGCATGGGACCCAACCTCACCTATGTTTTTGTACGGAAGGACTCTTAGTATCCCGACGGTCTTCGTTTCTTATACAGGCGAAACCCTTGATGCGAAATCTCCATTACTTAAAGCATTGAAGGCGGTAGACCTCGCCGCAACGCAAGTGTGCCAGCTTTTTGATAAAGACATACAGCATGTGGTAGCTTCATTGGGATCAGAGCAAGAGTATTTTGTGGTAGACGAAGCCTTATACAATGCCCGCCCCGACCTGGTGATGGCCGGCCGCACTGTATTTGGTCACGCTCCGGCTCGCGGACAGCAATTGGAAGATCATTATTTTGGTACCATTCCTTCACGCGTTTATGACTTCATGCGCGACTTTGAAATCGAATGCTGGAAGCTAGGAATCCCTGTGCGGACACGTCACAATGAAGTTGCACCAAGCCAATTTGAAGTTGCGCCTTTATTTGAGGAGGTGAACGTGGCCAACGATCACAATCTTTTGATGATGGATGTGATGAGCAGAGTAGGAGAGAAGCACGATCTGAAAATACTTTTTCATGAAAAGCCTTTTGCCGGAGTGAACGGAAGCGGCAAGCACAACAACTGGTCGCTAATCACTGACACAGGCGTGAACTTGTATGCACCCTCCAGCTCTGCGCGCGACAACTTACTCTTCCTTACATTCTTTATCACTACCATCAAGGCTGTGCACGAGCATGCCGACTTGTTGCGTGCCAGCATCGCCACACCGGGCAATGACTTTCGCTTAGGCGCTAATGAAGCACCTCCTGCAATCATGTCTGTGTTTATTGGTACTCAAATGACTGCTGTACTGGATGAACTGGAGAAGAAGGGAAATGTAAAAATCGAGAAGGGCGACAATATGTACATGAAACTGGGCATCGACCAGATTCCTGAAATCATCTTGGACGCAACAGACCGCAACCGCACTTCGCCTTTCGCCTTCACCGGCAATAAGTTTGAATTCCGCGCCGTAGGTAGCAGCGACAACTGCGCCACTGCCATGACAGCATTGAACCTGATCGTTGCTGATCAACTGGATAGATTCTTTGCAGAAGTAAGCAAGTTGATTGAAAAAGGAGAAGAAAGACGTTTGGCTGTCGTTAATGTCTTGAGAAAGTACATTAAAGAATCAAAGGACATTCGCTTTGGAGGCGATGGTTATTCTGACGAATGGGTTAAGGAAGCTGTCAAACGCAAGTTGAACAACGTGAAGAACATGCCGCGCGCTTTGGATGCGTACTTGACCAAGAAATCTGCAGAGCTCTTCGAAAAACATGCTGTACTTACTCATAAAGAAGTGGAGGCTCGCAATGAAATCAGGCTGGAGTCTTACATCAAGCGTGTACAGATTGAAGCTCGCGTAATGGGAGACTTGGCCATGAATCATATCGTGCCGACAGCCATCAACTATCAAAGCAAATTGATTACCAATGCCAATGGATTGAAGGGCTTGGGTGTTGATAACAAAGCAGTGATTCAAACGATCAAAGAAATTGCTGAACATATTGATACCATCAAGAAAAATGTAAGAGCGATGGTAGAAGAACGGAAGCGCGTAAACAAGATGACTGATACCCATAAGCGTGCGATCGCCTATTGCGATGATATCAAAGAGAAGTACTTCGAAGTAATCCGCGATGCCGTTGATGACCTCGAATTGCTTATTGATGACGAGGACTGGCCATTGGTCAAATACCGTGAACTGTTGTTCCTCAGATAAGAACTCTGTAAATGAAATGATAAGAGCGGTGAACAGCCGCTCTTATTTTTTGTCCAGTAGCTTGAGGATTGCTTCCCGTATCAATTCGGGATGTTGCCACGGCACGAAGTGATTCATGTCTTCTTTAATAATGAAATCTACGGAAGCGGCATTGACCAGCATTTTCTTTGCGAAGTCGGCATTGGCAGGTGAAACCAAATCATCTTTTTTTCCTTGTATTACCATTACTCGGCACGTAATGTTTTTCCAAAGAGGCAGCATTTCCTGCAACTCAGGTTTGAGTTTATAGATCTCTAAGTTTGACGCCTTGAAAGAGCGGGGTAAAATCCAGCTTAAAAACGGAGTAGCCAATGGTGCCCGGAACCATGTTTCATTCGGCTCCAGATCGGGATCGATAGAACCCGCGACAATCACCAAGCCATCAATCAGGTTTTGGTAATCCATTGCCATGCGTGCGACCACCGGCCCGCCCAATGAGTGCCCGACGAGAATCACAGGTTTATTGCTTTTATATTTTTCAAGAATAGGCTTGAGGTAGCCAGCCTGTTTCTCCAAGGATTTTTCTGCGTACCCAAAATCAGAATCTCCAAAACCAGCACGGTCAACAGAGATAACCTGCGCCCTTTTCAGAATAGCGGTGTCTGCCATGAAATTGATAAAGGCACTAAGCGACCCGGGTGATCCGTGAACAAAAATGACTAACGGTAGATTTTCATCGCCTACATGCAAGTAATTAATCGAACGCCACTTGTCAACCTTGTATTGGTGTAATGTGCCCTTCTTCTCTTTATTAGAAAAGAATTTATCGATTTCTGAATGGCTCATCCGGAATTGCATGCATGAATCCATGATGAGAAGGAGTGCGCCAAAAACAAAGACGGCGATTACTAGTGCTTTAGCTTTTCTCATCCGTGAAATGTTCACTGAACACGGAGAATCTTTTTGTACGTGACAGGATCGTTAAGTATTTCGACCGCTTTTTTTACTTCCCTATCGTTGTTGAGGGAGAATTCTGCAGCGCCTTTCTCAAAATAATAGCGCGACACAATCTCATGTTCTAACAGAGATTTGATTTGTTCTTTGAAGAGTGTGAAATCGGACTGGTGAATTTCGGCAATCTTCTGCTTTACCAGCGCTACCTGCTGCTTGATTAAAGGCAGGTATTTTTCGTGCGCAGCTTCGTCCTCCAGTTCTTTTAATCCGGTCTCCAGTGAAGTTGTGTACTCCATCTTTTTCCCTTTCATCCAGTTTACAAATTCATCGTATTCCGCAGCGGTTAGTGCGAAACTCTTTGGTGTAGCAATAGACGCATGAGTTGAAGCATAAATGGTTGCATAATCAAAAATGAACCCTTGGCGGGCAAGAGCTACAGCGATTCCGGCAGGTTCATCTGAGTTCAACACAACGTCAGGTTCAACTCCACCGCCATCATAAACTACTCTGCCTGCTGAGGTTTTAAATTCTTTCTTGAGAGAATCGGGTACTGTGCCAACACTTCCGTCAGCCCTGCGATGGGTGTAATCCAAAACCTGAATGCAACGACCACTGGGTGTGTAGTACTTTGCTGTGGTTATTTTGATATAAGAATTGTAAGAGAAAGGCTTACCCATTTGCACGAGACCTTTGCCATACGATTTCTCGCCAACAACTACAGCCCGATCATAATCCTGCATTGTTCCGGCTACAATCTCAGAAGCGGAGGCGCTTCCTCTGTTAATCAAAATCACTAATGGAATATTTTCATCCAAAGGGTTTCCTTGAGTTTCGTAATCACGTAGCTCGCTTTTGCCTTTGGTAGCTACGACCAATTTTCCTTTTGGGATAAAGAAATTACAGATATCGACAGCTTCGTTGAGGTGACCACCCGGGTTGCCGCGAATGTCAAGGATTATTTTTTTAGCCCCTTGCTCTTTCAACGCCTGAATTCCTTTTTTTAATTCCTTGCTACAATCGGAGGTAAACTCAGTAAGTTGTACCAGTCCTATATCTTGTGACGGAACCATACCAAAGTAGGGCACACTGTTGATTTTTATTTTCTCACGTTTGAATTCCAGGTCGATTTGTTTGTCTTGTCCGAAGCGCTTCACACTCACTTTTACAAGAGAACCGATTTGGCCTTTCATCAACCGGCTGGATTCTTCAGCGGTAATTTTGGATAACTCAACACCGTTAAGTTTCATGATTTCGTCACCGATCTTCAAGCCGTTTCTATAGGCAGGATAATTCTCGAAGATCATGTTTACTACCGTGCGATTTCCGATGTTGATGGTAGATGCACCGATTCCACCATATTGACCTGTATTTAATGTACGATAATCTTCTACCTCATCTTCAGGTATATAATTGGTGTATGGGTCGAGCGAATTAAGCATGGCATCGATTCCATTACGCGCCATCACGTTGGGATTTACATCATCCACATACAGTGAATTTACTTCCCTAAAGAGAGAACCGAATATTTCAAGGTTTTTGGCCAGTTCAAAGAAACGGTCTGCCGGAGGGGTGAATGACAGTAAAGTCAACCCCAGCACAGCAATTGAAAGGATAACCAGCTTTTTTTTCATGCAACGGATACAGAAATAGAAAACGGCTGCAAATTAAGCATGTTTCATAATTGGGCTAAAACTTGTCAGGTATTTGCACAATGCGGACCACAATTTCATGTGGATCGCCATCCTTATCCAGCAGGTTAAACTTAACCATCGGGTTGTCGCGGTTAATGTTGGTTTCCACCTGAATGATTTCATTGTCCTGAAGATGCTTTTCTATTTCCTTTTGAACGAGGAAAAGGGCATTAGCCAAATCCACTTCAAGTGGGCTTGGATTGTAGGAGGATGTCTTCATTTAATTCGTTAGTCGTTTTTAGTCAATCGTTAATTGTCATTCGAGTAATCTGCTGTACGATTAACGAAATCTACCACCGAATCAAGGCAGATGCCCATGTAAAGCCACTGCCAAATGCGGCTAAACAAAGTACGTCATTTTCTTTGATTCTTCCTTCGGCCCAAGCTTCGCTCAGTGCAATAGGAATCGAAGCCGCTGTGGTATTGCCGTAGCGCATAATGTTGTTATACACGCGGCTGTCACTCAAACTTAGCTTTTCCTGAATGTATTGACTTATCCTGAGATTGGCTTGATGGGGGACTAAAAGTGAGATATCTTCTTTGGTGAGATTGTTTTTATCCAACGCCTCGTTGATTACTTCAATAAATCGAACGACGGCATGTTTGAAAACCAAGTTTCCATTCATTACCACTTTAAAACCGGTAGTATCCAGAAATTGCTCGGGTTGGCGCTCGGCATGTGGTCGGCTGCTGCCTGGATCTTTCACATAAAGTTCTTCGGCAAAGCGTCCATCGGCATGCAGGTGCGTTGACATTATTCCAGGCTTATCCGACCGCTGCAAAATGGCTGCGCCCGCTCCGTCACCAAAAATTACAGCTGTGTTGCGTCCGCGCGTGGTAATGTCGAGCGCTGTAGATTGAATCTCGGCGCCAACCACCAAAATGGTTTTATACATGCCCGTTTTGATAAACTGATCGGCAACAGAAAGTGCATAAATAAAACCAGAGCATGCATTCTTTACTTCCAATGCACCAATTCCTCCCAAGCCTAATTCCCGCTGCATGATCACGCCAGAGCCCGGAAAATAATAATCGCTGGTGATGCTCGCGAACACTATAAACTCTACATCTTTTTCTGTCAGGTTAGCACGCTCAAGTGCCATGCGTGCCGCCTTGGCCGCCATATTGCCAACGGTATCTTTGGCGGGGTCGATCCACCGGCGCTCGTTTATACCTGTTCTTTCAACGATCCACTCATTGTTAGTGTCCATCAACGTGGACAAATATTGATTCGTAATTACGGTATCGGGTACGTGATGCCCCAAGCCAACTATTTTGGAAGAATACATATCACATTTTTAAACGGCCGTGAAGTTAAGGAAATGTTGCCGAATGGTTGTTAGGGTCAGAATGTGAGATTAAAAGTCAATCGGGCAAAAACATTGCTGTCTGTTTTTACAAACTGATAAGGGCCATACCTGTAAAAAATAGCGCCACCAAAACCCCAGTAGGCGACTCTATAATAATTTGCACGAATAATATTATTTAGCCCAATTCCGGATTCAATAAATCCCTTGTCAAAACTCTGGAGAACTAAACCCTGATGCGCATTCTGGTTTTCCAACTGGCCTATCCCCATGTTGTGATAGATCATAAGCTCGGGCTTAGAAAATTTCTTATTCAACAGTACGTTTCCAAAATTGTGGTTGAGAAATAACGATGCATATTTTGAGGCTGTGAATTCATACATGCCCATAGTTTGAAAGTAATCGTCCACTAAATAACTGGTTGAACTTGCACCGCGACCGTTGTATAGTTTCCCGTAAGGCGCCAATCCGTTGACCCATCCTGCTGCCAGAAAGAACCGAGTCTTGTTGCCGTTGCGGTGTTTGAACAACTGCTTGGCCGAAAAATCAAATCGGGTGTAATTAAAATTCTGTGTGTTGAACCATGGACCGGCCTGTGCAAATGAAAAGGTTACTACTGGAAACAGTTGCCCGAGGAACACCTTTTTTCCGCGCAAGCTCATATAGCTTTCAGAATGCACATACCTTAACGTAATTCCGGTTTCGGCAATCAGAAAATTGTTTGTCAATTCATTATTGAATAGAAGCTGGTAATTGTAGGTCGGCTGGATTTGATTTCGCGAAACGAATACAGAGGCATGAACATCGGGCATCAGCCGGTAACCGATTTCTCCCTTATAATATTCGATGCGGTCGTACTGCGATGAAACCCAAATACGCAGGTTTTCGGAGCCCGGCAACTGACCTTCGCGGTTGATGTGTGAAGAACCTGTTTCATAAATATCTTTTGCGTAAGAGAGACGCAGGAATAAATCTTTGTTCTGGTTGAAATTGAATTTCACCTCTCCACCATATTTCCATTGCTCATCACGAAAGCCATAGCCTGCATATCCTCCAACACGCAGCCAGCGGGAGAGCCTGTCGTTGGTGTAAAGCCCAGCGCCCAGACGGGTAGATTCAAACCGATTAAACCTGCTAATCTTGCTTAAGTCCAAATCCAAAAAGCCAATTGGGATCGCTTGTGTTACCAGCGCTTCAATCCCTTTGTCGAGCCACCGGACTTTTCGCATGACCGAATCCTCATACGAATAGGTTCTTATTTCTTTTTTATCCAACTCAAAATTCCGAAAGTGATCAAGGGTAGTTTTGTTTTCTTCGGCTTTTGGTAGTGTAAGTTCTACCTTCACGTCACCGAAAGAAGAGTTTTTTAGAGTCGGGTTGATCTTGATTTCTTTGAAAAAACTTCGGTGCTGGGCAATCATTGTTCTGCCGCCGAACCTGTATTTCCTAAACACCATGTCCGTATTCAGCTGCATGGGAAACCAATGCCCATCAACCTTTTCATAGTTTTGCTGGATTCGCATACCAATGTAAGCGAGCGAATCGGACGAAGACGCGATTACATTTTTAATGGCAAATCCATCGGTACAGATCGACAGCATTCCTTTGAGTCCGTTGAAAAACGTTCCCTTCTTTGGTTGATATTTAATAATAAAAACAGTGTCTGAGTTATAGTACGTTGTGTCGGCCAGATAGAAGTCATAGCGGCTGAAGGTGCCTTTGTTTATTGGATTGACATAGTCTTTTCCGAGTAGAGAAATATTGTCTTTGTAGAATGAAAACGGTTGGTAGTCGGTGGCTACGTTGGTGAATAGCGGACTTTTAAATCCTGATACTTGCAGTGCCAGAAGTTTTTCTTTTTCCTTATCGGGATTGATAACTTGTTTTTCAGTAACGGATTCGCTTAAAAATAAGTGTGTGGTTTGTAAAAGGCTGTCGAATGAGAGTAAGCGTTTCTGATTCTTCTTGAGCTTCACAGTGTCAGGTCGTGCCTTGAGCTTTTGAATGATTGAATCCGTTCTCCGTGATGAGCCACTCATCGTCACTAAAAACTTATTATAAGAGATGTATTGATACGATTTAAGATTGGCCGGATTGTGATCTTTCTTGTGTGCAATAGCTTGACGAATAATCCGGAAGGCCGGATTTTCTTCTTTGGTGCCGGTTACGACAACCTCCATCAGTTGGGTTGACCCCGGCAGTACGGCTATAATTTGATTATTCTTCAAGTAGGAGAGTGGAAGGATTCTCGTTTGATAACTCACGTGCGTTATATAAACCAAGCCCGTGTAGCCTTGAGGAATCGTTAGCGAAAAGTTACCTTCTATTTCCGTTGTGGTTCCGCTTTTGCCATCCTCAAGAGAAAGGTTGGCGAAGGCAACGGGCTGTAGACTTAGGCTGTCAATTATTTTTCCGCGGATCAACTGCTGACCAGAGGTCAAGGAACAAATAAAAAAACCAATGGCTGTAAGGAATAAAAATCGAAATGTCATGATCGCTCTAACGGATCAAAAGCAAAAAGTTTTCATGAGTTAAAGAACTATGTTAACAATTCTTCCCGGAACAATAATTACTTTTTTAGGAGCCTTGCCTTCGGTCCATTTTTGCACAGCCTCTGATGCCATCACAATTTTCTCCATATCGGATATGGGCATATCAAGTGCAAAATTCATTTTGGCGCGCACTTTTCCATTAATGGAAATTGGATATTCAAAGTCATTCTCTTTCAAGTATCCTTCATTGAATACAGGATACTTCGCATTTAATATCGAATCGGTGTGCCCCAGTTTTTCCCAAAGCTCTTCGGTGATGTGTGGCGCATAAGAAGCCAGCACAATTGTGAGTGGCTCGAGGATAGCACGTTTGTTACATTTCAACGATGTTAAGTCGTTAGCGCAAATCATAAATTCACTTACCGAAGTGTTGAATGAGAAATGTTCAATATCGTGTTCTACCTTTCTGATCACTTTGTGAAGCGCTTTCAATTCCTCCTTTGTTGGCTCTGCATCCGAAATGTTCAGGTTGCCGAGGCTATCGTGGAATAAATTCCAGAAGCGTCTTAAAAATTTATAGACACCATCAATGCCGCTTGTACTCCAGGGCTTGGATTGCTCCAGCGGACCGAGGAACATTTCGTACATGCGAAGAGTGTCGGCTCCGTATTTATCAACGACCTCATCTGGATTAACAACGTTGAAGTAAGACTTGCTAATTTTTTCATTAGCCGAGCCGCATACATACTTGCCATCAGCTTCACAAATGAATTCTGCATCGGCAAAATAAGCCTTCCATTTTTTTAAGTCTTCAATATTCAGGCCCTTGGATTCATCATAAAGATGAATGTCGACCCTCATTTCTTGAAAGTCACTCTTTATTATTCTTATAAACCCGTGTTCATTTGTTGCCCTTAATCTATTAGATAATTCAATCTCAAATTGTTCAATATAAAGATGATCCCCGTTAGTAGCCGATCCGTCAAGGAGCCTTTGCATGAGATTTCGTGAAATGAAAACGGATGGGAAATTTAGTACATCAAAATTAGTATCGACTGTTGATAAAAAGCATCTATAAACAAACTTCGACTCACCTGTGATCATCCCCTGATTAATCAACTTCTTAAAAGGCTCATCAAAATTGAGATAGCCTAAGTCGTGCAGGATTTTTACCCACAAGCGTGAGTACAACAAATGTGCTACCGCATGCTCTGAACCGCCAATGTACACATCAACTTGGTTCCAGTAGTCGAGCGCCTTTTTGCTAGCAAACTCTTTGTCGTTGTGCGGATCCATGTAACGCAGAAAATACCACGCTGCGCCTGCATGCGTTGGCATTGTGTTGCTGTCGCGCTTCGCATTCTCTGAGAAATTAATCCACTCTTTCAAGTTAGCCAACGGACCTTCGCCTGTGCCAGATGATTTGAAATTGTTAGAGTCGGGCAATGTCAGTGGTAATTCATTATCATTCATCGGATAAGGCATGTCATTGCGAAAGACTACCGGGAAAGGTTCGCCCCAATAGCGCTGACGACTCCAGCCTGCATCACGCATCTTGTAGTTGACTTGCTTCTTACCAATTTTCTTTTCTTCGAGTTTACGGATCACCACATCGATGGCTTTGTGCATAACCATTCCATTGAGGAAATCAGAGTTTTCGAGGATTGCCTCTTTGGTGGGATTGGGTTCAGTTCCATTGTACTGGCTTCCGATGATGTTGGTAATCGGAATATTAAAATGTTTGGCAAACTTATGATCACGTTCATCGCCACAAGGCACGGCCATGATCGCACCTGTTCCGTAGCCAGCCAAAACGTATTCGCTGATCCAAACTTCAATTTTTCGTTTGTTAAATGGATTGATCGCGTAAGCTCCGGTAAAACAGCCGGTGATCTTTTTCACTTCGGCCATCCGGTCAATTTCTGAACGGCTCTCTACATACTTCAAATATTTCTCAACTTCTTCTTTCTTGTCTTTGCTGGTGATCTCTTTTACGATTTCATGTTCAGGAGCAACTACCATAAAATCAACACCGAAGATTGTATCAGGACGGGTTGTGAATACTTTCAAATTCTTCACCGACGATTTTTCAGTTTTCAATTCAAAATCAATCAGCGCACCAACACTTTTGCCAATCCAGTTGCGCTGGATCTCTTTCATTGAATCACTGAAGTCTATCACTTCCAAGCCTTTCAATAACCTGTCGGCATACTCGGTGATGCGTAAACTCCACTGGCGCATCTGCTTTTTCACAACAGGAAAGCCGCCGCGATAGCTTACGCCATTGATTACTTCGTCATTAGCTAATACAGTTCCTAACGCTTCGCACCAATTCACATCCGTATATGCGAGGTAAGCCAACCTGTATTGCATCAAAATTTCCTGACGCTGCTTTTGGTTGAACGCTTTCCATTCTGCAGGAATGAACGTTACTTCACCGTTAGGTAATTTGTATTTTGAATTTGGAAATGGATATTCTTCGTTCCCTTCGTTTTCAAATATCCACGTGAGCGTGGTGATCCGTTCGGCTTTGTTGCTTTTGCGATTGTACCAGCTATCAAAAATCTGGAGAAAGATCCATTGTGTCCAGCGATAATATTTTGGATCGCAGGTTTGTACTTCGCGGCTCCAGTCATAGCAAAAACCAATTTTGCCAAGTTGCTTTTTATAATTCCGAATGTTGTCTTGTGTTGACTTGGCAGGATGCACTCCGTGTTCGATAGCATACTGTTCGGCGGGCAAGCCAAAGGCATCGAAGCCCATTGGGTGCAAAACATTAAATCCCTTTAGCCTTTTGAAACGAGCAACAATATCGGAAGCGATGTAGCCAAGTGGATGACCTACGTGCAGCCCGGCACCGGAAGGGTATGGAAACATATCCAGCACATAGTATTTGGGCTTGCTATCGTCTTCGCCTACCTTATAAACACCACGTTTTTCCCACTCGCTGCGCCACTTTTCTTCAATGCGCTTGATCTCGTCTTTGCTGTAATCGGCCATAAATCAGAAAATAGATATAAATGAAACAGCAAAAGTAATTCAATGCGAATCACAAGCAAAATGAAGCGAGAAAGGATTTACCTCACTGCGGTTTTATCAATTCTTTTAGGAGCGTCTTTGCCTTCAACCATGGACTTTGCACCAAGCGCGATTGCTTTAATGGTGCTTGTAATGTTGGCGATGTTCATCGACTCAAATTCGTCATCAACGGAATGGTAGAGTTTATCACTGTCGATCTGGTCAGTAGAAATGCTGTGTGCCGGAACGCCTAGCCTCGCCAGCGTAGCATTGTCTGACCGGTAAAACAAATCTTGTTCAGGGTAAGGATCGGGGTTGAACTGAAACTGTGTGCCCGTCACATTCTTTTGAAGAATTTCTCCAAAGTCGGATTTATCAAAACCAGTAATGAATGCGCTGTTCTGTCCCCACTTCGATGGCTTGCCAATCATTTCGATATTGAACATTGCAGTTACTTTGTCGGCATTGATTTGCTGTGAGAAATACTTGGATCCATAGCCACCGATTTCTTCTGCTGTAAAAGCAACGAAGATCAATGTGCGTTCATTCGTTTTTGTTTTCTTGAAGTAGCGCGCCAATGCGATCACGGCTGTCGTTCCTGAAGCATCATCGTCAGCGCCATTGGCAATAGAGTCACCGTTAACCGCTTTTTGAATCCCGATGTGATCGTAGTGGCCGGAGAAAACTACCATCTCCTCTTTTTTACTTTTGCCTTCGAGAACACCTACTACATTAGCCATCGATATTGATTCAACATTTTGGGTGGCCTTAACAGAATATTCAGTGGCAGTGCTTTTTCCGAGTACAAATACTTTAGTTGATTTTCGTCCGCTCGCGAAACGTTTTCCAACGTAACCTCTGAACTCCTTGAAATTCGCTTCAAACTCTGCAGGCACTAAAACGATGCACGAGGAAGTGTCTCGATAAATCTCGAAAGCCTTACCTAAGAAGTACTGATTTTTGTTTGGAGCGGAATTGTCAAGTGGAATGGTTTTTATTGTCAATCCCGTCTTTAGATCTACATCTTTTCGTTCAGAGATGAAAATGATGTTGTCTTTACTAATCTTATCTCCGTCAATAATTACTTCAATTGAACCGGGACTAACCCTTTGTTTCTGGAATTCCTGCCTGTAGCTGGTCAAGCCTGTCATATACGTCAGCCCGATTTTCTTAAACTCTTTCTCAATAAATGAGGCTGCTTTGAAAATACTCTTCGCATCTGTTGCCGAGCGGCCCATCATGTCATCGGCCGACAAGGTTTTAATGATGCGTGTTACATCTTTCTCTTTAATGTACTTGTCAACTTGAGCATTGGCAAACTGAGACGATAGGACAATGGCAAACAAAATCTTTTTCATGGTGATTACTTGATTACGAAATTTAGCTACTCAAATAAAGTTAAAACCGATTGTGATTTCAATCGATTTGCTTGTTTAAGAATGAATTGGGTTAGGTGTTAAATTGATCTTTATACAAATCCTCGTAAGTGAGCCTTGTACTTGGAGCGGGTTTACTTTTGATCAGATTGAGATGCATCGCCAACGCAAAACCCATCAACAAGAAGATAGTGATGTAACCAATGCTGAAAATAACCGGATCATAAGACGAAAAGCCTTCGTAAACAAAAATATCGTAGCCAAAAAGAGCGGAAGCCTTGCGGCGAATGCCCCTGCTTCGGTAGAAAATCTTCAAAAGATAGGTTTCAACAAAGATGATGCGATGAAATATTCAACTGCCTATGAAATTTATCAATCGGCAAAAGTGCAAGCTCAGCGCGAAGACGTTATGGACGGGTTTGGAAGCAATGGCGGTGAGGAATTCCTGAGCTACTTACAAACGGGAGAATCGATGATCATCGGCAAAGACAAAACCTGGAATCAATGGTATGATAATATTGCCGGCCGGATGCTGCGCATTCAAAATGACGATGGAAGCTGGAGCGGGCACCATTGCATTAGTAGTCCGGTTTTTTGTACTGCTACCTGCGTACTTATTCTGTCGGTGAGTAATGATGCCGATAAACTGGTCAGACAAGGGGAAGTAAAATAAACCTGGTGTGAACTCGTTCAAAGCCCGGCCACAAGGTCGGGCTTCTTTTTTATACAAATTATTGATAATAATGATGTTAGGTAATTAAAAAGTTATTATCAACTTTGTCTAACCCATCTGGCTTAAAATCCCAAACCAAAATTAAAATCCAGGTTAATATTTCGGTATGACCATCACGCTTAAGGCCTCTCCTTTTCTTGTCTTATTATTGATTACTCACGGCTTGTTTTCACAAACGACCAAAGCTGGCTTTTCAAACGGAGTCATCGATGCGCGCTCCTGGTCGCCACACAATTCTTCTTTTGCTGTCAATGGATCTTGCAAAGTCTTTGACGGCCTTCTGCTCACTCCTGATGAGTGCAAAAAGGCTTCTGCTTCTGCCAGAGTTGAGGATTTTCCTAATTTATTTAGAGCTACTCAAGGCAGCGGACCAGGTTTGGGCTATGCCACGTACACTATGACAATCTTACTGCCTTCTCACGAAAAGAATATGGCCATAAGCCTGCCACAGATATATTCCAGTTATCAATTGTGGGCAAACGAGAAGCTTATTGCAAAAAATGGCAAGGTTGGAAAAAACTCGGAAGAATGTATTCCGCAGTGGATGCCTCAAACCGTTCTCTTCGAGCTCCCGTCAGACACGCTGGTACTTGTTTTACAGATAGCGAACTTCCATCATGCGAAAGGTGGGATCAAAGAGCCTGTTTATATTGGTGAGGCGCCAGTGATGCAATTCAAGCGCACCGTTGCTACCGCCAGTAACTTAACAGAAGCTGCAGCTTTATTTATGATCGGCTCCTTTTTCCTGATCATTTTCTTTGGTAATAAAAGGAAAGTAGCGCTATACTTTGCCATGCTCTGCCTTACCTGGTCGGTGCGCTCGTTGTTTTCAAACCTCTATCTTTTTATTTCCTTTTATCCGGATTTCGATTGGGCCACAATGATTCGCATTGAATATATCGGCCTCTATCTAACCATGGCGTGGGCAATTCTGTTTTTGAGTCACATCTTT
>Ga0206968_10184_pt1 | contig 17278 bp, 11 predicted proteins | sample Alteio_BWOrgHeat_22_FD_153254 | JGI IMG/M metagenome (GOLD analysis project Ga0206968, IMG submission 153254) | Enriched cells from forest soil in Barre Woods Harvard Forest LTER site, Petersham, Massachusetts, United States -... | ecosystem: Environmental > Terrestrial > Soil > Temperate forest >... | reverse complement strand
TTCTATTTTACCAACGGAAAAAGAAATTAAAGATATTTTTAAAGATTCGTTTGTTTTATTTAAACCGCGTGATATTGTAAGTGGCGACTTTTATCAATTCAAAAAAGTAGGTGAATATAAATTTGCAATTTTGGCTGATTGTACAGGCCATGGTGTGCCGGGAGCTTTAATGAGTATGATAGGCAGTAATTTATTGAATCAAATTATTGTAGAAAGAAAAATTTTGGAACCGAATAAAATTCTTTCTGAATTGCATAAAGAAGTCAAAAGTACATTGCGGCAAACATCAGGTGTTCAATCTCACGATGGAATGGATGCTTCTGTTGTTCTTTTAAAAGGAAAAAAACTTTACGTTGCGTCTGCAAATCGTCCGGTTTATATTGTTCAAAACGGAGAACTAACCGAGATTAAGCCCGATAAACGTTCCATTGGTGGTTCACAATCATCTGATGATATCATTTTTATTGAAACTGAATTAACACCTAAAAAAGATATGATGTTGTATTTATTTTCTGATGGTTATGCAGATCAGTTTGGTGGTGATACAGGAAAAAAATTCAAAGTAAAAAACTTAGCTGAATTACTTTTAGCAATACATGAAAAATCTTTGGAAACGCAACACGAAGTATTGAATACAACTTTTGACAGATGGAAAAATTTACTTGAACAAGTAGATGATGTTAGCTTGATTGGAATTCGTTTTTAATTTAAAACTCACAGTTTTTTGGAGTGCGCGGAAATGGAATTACATCCCGGATGTTTGTCATACCAGTTACAAATAAAACCAATCGTTCAAAACCTAAACCAAAACCTGAATGCGGACAAGCACCAAATCGTCTTGTATCCAAATACCACCACAATTCTTCAGTAGGGATATTCATTTCTTTCATCCGAGTTTCCAGTTTTTCTAAACGTTCTTCACGCTGACTTCCACCAACTATTTCGCCGATACCCGGAAATAAAATATCCATTGCACCAACTGTTTTTCCATCATCATTCTGACGCATATAAAATGCTTTGATTTCTTTTGGATAATCGGTTAATATAACAGGTTTTTTAAAATGTTTTTCAACTAAATAACGTTCGTGCTCACTTTGCAAATCAACTCCCCACTTATCAATTAGGTAACTAAATTTTTTCTTTTTGTTATGGTTACTGTCTTTTAAAATTTCAATAGCTTCAGTATAAGTTACACGTTCAAATTCATTATCTAAACAAAATCTTAATTTTTCAATTAGAGACAATTCACTTCTTTCAATTTGAGGTTTTTGTTTTTCTTCTTCCAATAAACGTTGCGATAAGAATTCAATATCTTCATGACATTTTGTGAATGCATAAGTAATAACATATTTCAATAAATCTTCTGCCAGATCCATATTGTCATTCAAATCAAAGAAAGCCATCTCCGGTTCAATCATCCAAAACTCTGCTAAGTGACGAGTTGTATTTGAATTTTCAGCCCTGAATGTTGGCCCGAATGTATAAATATCGCTAAAAGCCATTGCAGCCAATTCACCTTCTAGTTGTCCGGAAACAGTTAGATTAGTTGGTTTCCCAAAAAAATCTTGCTTAAAATCTACTTCACCATTTTCAGTTTTTGGAGGATTGGCAATATCAAAATTGGTAACACGAAATAATTCGCCTGCACCTTCTGCGTCACTTGACGAAATAATTGGTGTATGTAAATAAACAAAATCTTTTTCCTGAAAAAATTTATGAACTGCAAACGCTAAAGCATTACGGACTCTGAATACCGCTCCAAATGTATTTGTTCTGAAACGTAGATGAGCAATCTCTCTTAAAAATTCTAAACTATGTTTTTTAGGTTGAAGAGGAAATTTTTCCGCATCGCTATCACCCAATATTTCTAGTGTTTTGCAAACGAGTTCAACTGTTTGTCCTTTACCTTGCGACGCAATTAAATTGCCAACAACACTAATGCATGCTCCGGTTGTTATTCTTTTCAAAGTTGTTTCAGGTGTAGAATTAAAATCAACTACAATCTGTAAATTATTATTACAAGACCCATCATTTAATGCAATGAATTGATTGTTGCGGAATGTCCTAACCCAACCTTTCACTAATATTTCCTGATTTGTTCCGGAAGTTTGTAACACTTCTTTAATTCGTATGCGTTTCATTCAAAAAAAATTGGATGACAAAGATGCAAAAAAAGGGGGAATAAGTCAAAATATAAGTTTTAGAAATTTGCTTAATCATATTAGTTAAGCGGTTTGGAGATAAATCGATTTGTCGTAGACAAAAATCATATTTTACACCAGGTTTGTAAATCTTTTGAAATCATAATAAATCTGCGTCCTCTGCGGTTCATTACGTCTTCTTGAAAAAGCGAAGCATCTTTTTTCGATTTGTATAGAAGAAAAGCTACTTCCGAAAGAAAAAGTACACGGCACCAATAAGAAAAAAGAATCCAACCAAGTGATTCCATTTAAGCGTATCTGTTTTAAAAATCAATAAGGTAAAAACAATGAAAACCGAAATTGAAACTACCTCCTGAATTAATTTGAGTTGCCACATACTAAATGGCCCACCATTAATATCAGACCCAATTTTATTTGCCGGAACCATGAAACAATATTCCAATAAAGCTATTCCCCAACTAATAAATATGGTTGTGATTAAGCCGGCATTTTTTAAAAATGAAATATCTTTATATTTTAAATGTCCGTACCAGGCAATTGTCATGAAGGTATTAGAGGCCAAAAGAAGTAATATCGTTATTATATTTCTTGTCATAATTATAGCCCTGTATACTTTCTAAATAATTTAATGGCTAAAGCTAGCAGAACAATTCCAAAAACTTTTTTAATGATGGCAATTCCGCCAACTCCCAAAAGTTTTTCGATCTTGCTCAAAAATTTGAGAACAAAAAAAACGATGATCACGTTTACTATGATTGCAATTATTATAGAAAGCAAATTATATTCTGCTCTTATAGAAAGTAATGTTGTAAGTGTACCGGTACCAGCTATTAACGGAAAAGCCAATGGAACAACACTTGCAGTTGCCGGTACATTATCTTTAGAAATTTGAATACCTAAAATCATTTCAAAAGCTACAATAAAAAGAAGAATGGAACCGGCAATTGCAAAATCGCCAACCGAAATGCCGATGATATCTAAAATTGTATTTCCAACAAACAAAAACGAAAGCATAATTCCCATTGAAACCCATGAAGCTTTTGCAGCATCTATATCTCCAACCTTTTGTTTCAAAGCAATTATTACAGGAATTGAACCTATAACATCAATTACAGCAAACAAAACCATTGTTACTTTCAAAATCTCTATGATATCGAATTGCAAATTCATTATTCAAAATTAAATAAAAAGGGAGAATGTCGAATGTTTAAGTTATCAAGTTTGTAACGTTAAAAATTAAACGCATTATAAATTTATTGCGTTAATTGCTTTTTTACATTTAAAGTTAATTGAGATCAATTTTCAAATATTTTCTAGTATTTAATTTATTAATGGAATTTGGATTTAGTCAAGTTCAAAAATCAAATGCTTTAACACGTATCTTATTTGTGTTTGACGCCAGCAATAGTATGCTCGCTAAGCATCAGAATATGTCCAGAATTGAGGGTGCCAAAATTCTCTTTCACAAATTTGTAGATAGTTTAAGTAAATTAAAAAACTATCAATTTGCTTTGAGGATGTATGGTCATACTGTTAAATATCCGCCAGGAGATTGCAATGATACTAAACTGGTAGTTCCATTTTCTGCAAAGAGTAATTTGGACTTGATTAAACAAAAAGTAGATGAAGCAAAACCTACAGGCATAACACCAATTGAACATTCCTTAACTGAAGCCGCAAATGATTTTCCGGATGCCAAAGCGAGAAACATGATTATTTTGATAACGGATGGAATTGAAGAGTGTGGCGGTGACCCTTGTGAAGCACGTCACAAATTAATGGAAAAAGGAATTGTTTTTAAACCTGTAATTATTGGTATTGGCTTAACACCCGCTCAAATTAAAACTTTTGAATGTGTTGGAACCTATTTCGATTTTGATGATGAAAAAGCATTCATGAATATTACAACTTTAATACAAACACAAAAATTAAAAAAGACATCTGCCCAAGTAAATTTATTAGATAGTAAAGGTAAACCAATGGAAACAGATGTGAATATGACCTTTTACGATATCCATAAAAAAAAGTACATGTATAATTACATTCATACTTTAAACAAAAATGGAAATCCAGATACATTATATATTGATGATTACCCAACTTATAAAGTTATTGCAAACACTATTCCACCAAAAGAAAGCGAAGAAACAAAACTTACTGAAGGAAAACATACAACCATCCCAATTAATACTCCACAGGGATCGATGGTTATTACAAGACCGAACGGCGTTTATAATTTTAATGAAAAAGTAAAATACATTGTGAGGCATTCTAACCAATTGCAAACATTACATGTTCAGTCAATTAATACCTGGGAAAAATATATAGTCGATACTTACGATTTAGAGATTTTGACCTTACCAAGAACTTATATTCCCGGAGTTAAAATTGAACAATCAAAACAAAATGAAATTGTTTTACAAAATGCTGGAATGCTTCAGGTTAAGTGTTTGGAAGCCGGTGATGGATCTATTCTTTTAAAAATAGCGAATCGTTTAGAGCGAGTTGTCAATCTTTCGAATGCAACTATACAAACGTTTTATCTTCAACCAGGAAATTATGTGATCGAATGGCGTTCAAAAACGCTTAAAGGAAGCATTTATACAATCGAAAAAAAGTTTAATATTCAACCTGATCAGGCTACAGTTGTTGAATTGTATAAGTGATAAAATTTCGTTTTTTATTTTCTTTTAATAATAACATAGAATTACCTATGTTGGGTAACCAAAATCTATAAAAAGTTGGCTATTTAAATTTGCTTTCAGAATAGTAAAAACTGGACGCAAATTAACATATAATATATTGTAAATCAGTATCTTAATCTAAAATTGTGAATTAGCCTCCAATATGTTATATTTGCACCCTTAATTAAAAAAACGTATTTAGAATTTAATTTTTATGCAAAACAAAGGAGCAATAAAAATATTCGCCTTGTTATTAACACTGGCCTGTATTTTTTATTTATCATTTACATGGGTTACACGTGGTGTAGAATCAGATGCTGCTGAATATGCAGAGGGTTTAGTTAATGGTATTAAGTACAAAAATGCTGCTAAGGAATTAGCTAAAGGAAACACCTCAAAAGAGCAAAGTATTTTAGATTCGATGAAGGTTTATATCGCAGATAGATACCTTGATTCGATGAAGAAGGAAGTTGTGTATAATTTATTGGTTGCAGAATATACCTATGACGACTGTAAGAAAAATGAATTGAATTTAGGATTAGACTTACGTGGTGGTATGAACGTAACACTCGAAGTTTCTGTTATTGATATCGTAAGAGGTCTTTCGAATGGTAGTACTGACGTGCAATTCAACAAGGCGTTAGATGAAACCCAAAAGAATTTAGGTGTCAATAATAATGACGATTTTATTACAGCCTTTGAAAAAACATATAAGAGAATAGCTCCAAACGGTAGACTGGCTCCTATTTTTCAAACGGTTGAGAACAAAAGCAAAATTTCTTATAACACACCAAACGATGAAGTTATTAGTTTTATAAAAGAAAAAGTAAAAGAATCAATTGGAAATGCTGAAAAAACTTTCCGCAGTCGTATCGATCGCTTTGGTGTAACGCAACCAAACATTCAAAAATTGGAAGCTAGCGGACGTATCTTAGTTGAATTACCTGGTGTAAAAGATAAAGAACGTGTTCGTGAATTACTACAAGGTACAGCAAACTTAGAGTTTTGGGAAACTTATGAGAATGGTGAGATAGCACAATTGATGGACAAAGCAAACTTTGCAGTACGTCAGGTTTTAAACCCTGAAACAATTGTTGCTATAAAAGATACAACAAAAGTAAAAACAGATTCCCTTAGCGTAACAAAAAAAGATTCATTATCAAAAGGTGATTCTTCAAAATTGGCTGCAACAAAAACACCTTCAATAAACCCTCAAGATACAGCCTTAAAGAATTTTATTAAACGTGCTCCTTTATATTCAATGTATTCGCCACTTCGTCCGGCTCTTACATATGACGAAAAAGGTCAACCCAAAACTTATGCTGAAGGTCCTGTTGTTGGTCGTTCATATACAAAAGATGATACGGCCAGAGTAAACAAGTGTTTAGCAATTGCTAGAGCAAAAAATATTTTTCCTTCGAAAGTAAAGTTCATGTGGAGTTCAAAAGCCTATGAACAAAAAGATGAAACTGGCAAAGTAATTTCTACCTACTATGAATTATTTGTAATTAAACAAACGGACTCAAAAGGTAAAGCCGCATTGAGTGGAGACATTATTACTGAAGCACGTAAAGATTACGATCAACGAAGTGGTGGTGTACCATTGATAAGCATGACGATGAATAGTGATGCTGCTCAAAAATGGAAAACAATTACCGGTGCTAACAAAGGAAAATGTATTGCTATTGTAATGGATAACATGGTGTTCTCTGCGCCTCGTGTTAATCAGGAGATCTCTGGTGGTCAATCACAAATTACCGGAAACTTTACCGACTCTGAAGCAGATGCATTATCAGCTATTTTAAGTGCCGGCAAATTACCAGCTCCAGCAAGAATTGTTGAAGAGAATATAGTTGGACCAACTTTAGGTCAAGAGGCTATCAGTTCTGGTTTAATGAGTTTCGTAATTGCCTTGGGTGTTATTTTATTATTCATGGCAGCTTACTATAACAAATCTGGTTTAGTTGCAAACGTTTCCTTAGTGTTGAATATGTTCTTCGTGATGGGAGTATTGACATCATTGGGTGCGGTATTAACTTTACCTGGTATTGCTGGTATCGTATTAACTATTGGTTTAGCAGTTGATGCGAACATTCTTATTTTTGAACGTGTGCGTGAAGAATTAGCGCATGGCAAAAATACTTCCATTGCAATTAAAGAAGGTTTTAAACATGCCATGAGTTCAATCATCGACTCAAACGTTACGTTATTATTATTAGGTATTATTCTTTACGCTTTCGGAAGTGGTCCGGTTCAAGGTTTCGCAACTACTTTATGTGTTGGTATTATTGCTTCATTATTCTCAGCGATTTTAATTACACGTGTTATTTTTGAATGGATGTTGGAACGCAAAATGGAAATTCCATTTGACACCAATGCAACTCGTAATGCTTTCAAAAATGTTTCATTTGATTTTGTTGGGAAACGTAAAATTTATTATGCGATCTCTACATTAATTATTGCTGCTGGTGTTGTCATGTATTTCAAACATGGTGGATTAAATTTAGGTGTTGATTTTAAAGGTGGTCGTACATATCAAGTTCGTTTTGAAAAAGACATGAACACGGAAGATATTAAAAAAGCATTATCAATTCCGTTTGCCGGTTCGCCTGAAGTGAAAACATTAGGAAGCGCGAATCAAGCAAAGATTACAACAACATTTAAAGTTTCTGATAATAGTGCAACTGCCGATTCAGATGCAGAAGCAGCATTAAATAAAGGACTTGCTACTTTGAATTCGAAATACGAAGTGATGTCGCAACAAAAAGTTGGACCAACAATTGCAACGGATATCGTTTATGGCGCGTATGGTGCAATTTTATTTTCTACGATCATGATGTTTATATACATCGTTATCCGATTCAGAAAATGGCAATATGGTTTAGGTTCGGTTGTGGCTTTGTTCCATGACGTGCTTGTAGTATTATCATGTTATACTATTTTTGATGGCATAGTTCCTTTCTCATTAGAGATTGGTCAGGATTTTATTGCGGCAATCTTAACAGTAATGGGTTATACAATGACAGAAACAGTTGTTGTGTTTGATAGGATCCGCGAAAGATTAGCTGACAGTGGTAAAGGAGATGTATTTGGTGAAGAACGTAATAAATTAATTAATTATGCATTGAACAGCACATTGAGTCGTACGATCTTAACTTCATTAACTGTATTCTTTGTGTTATTAGTTATTTTCATCTTTGGTGGAGAAAGTATCCGTGGATTTATCTTCGCTTTATTAATTGGCCGTGTAATTGGTACATACTCTTCATTGTGTATCTCAACACCAATAGTTGTAGATTTTGATAAAAGAAAATAAAATTATTTTTTAATAATTTAAAAATCCAGGCAATGCTGTCTGGATTTTTTTATGAATAATAGTTTGTCATTGTGAAGTTTATTTCGATATAATAATTTTACTATTATATAAAACTTCATTTCCTTTTTCAACTTTTATAAGATATGTTCCGTTTTTTAAATTGGAAGCATCCATAAAATCTTCTTCAATAGTTTTCGAAAAAACTTTTTCACCCGCTAAATTATAAATGGTTATTAAAGCATTTTTTATTTCGGTAGAATTAAAAAATATTTTTCCGTTGCTTGGATTTGGAAAAAATGAAACTTGATTTTCAGGATTAATTAAAATTGGTTTTAAACCTGTTCCGTTTGCAATAGCGGTTTTTGTAAAATAAATATTTATTTTATTTACAGGGTTTCTTATATCGCCCCAGGTTGCATAAACCGTATCGTTCAATAATTCGCAACATAAAAAATCATTGCCAGAACTATCCAATACTGCATTGTATGGCACCGTAATATTACTCAATCTTACATTTGGTTGAAACGTTACACCATTGTCCATTGAAAGTGCGCAATAAATATCTGATGATTGACCAATGCCTGTTCCCGATCCGTTTCTTCTATCACGCCATCCAACAATTAATTTGTTATCTTTTGAATAATTGATCCAGGCCATGTCTTGCGCTTTTCCAGAATTGTCATCATTTACTTTTAAAATTGTGCTCCAATTTAATCCGCCATTACTTGAAGTTGAAACAAAAACATCCGGATCATTCGCAGTTGCTTCACCAATTGCAACGTAGGCTAGTTGTTGTGCATTTAATGGGTTCGCAACCATATCGGCTCCTAATTTATATTTGTTGGATGAAGTTACACCCGGTGGATTAACGATGAGATCATAGTATTGAAAAGTGCCACCTTTATTATATGATTTAGCAAAAATAATTTTTGCATAAACAGATTGTGTATTTAAATAACTTGGATAGTTGATGCAAAGTGCGCCATCTGCAGCAACACATAATGCGGCCATGGGTTGCGTAATGGTTGGCCCAACTAAATGATTGAGAGTATCAATGTATCTGTATGCACTCCACGTTTGTCCACTATCTTTTGATGATTTAAGATATGGTCTGTTACCTGGTGGAGAAATCCAGGGTGCAGGTTTTGTGGTTATATAAAACATGCCTTGACTCGTAGTATTAGAATTATCTACTGTTAACCATGGACGATCGAGAGGAACTTTTGTTGGATCTTCTGTATTTGCATTCCATATGCGAGTTGGTATCGACCAAGTAATTCCTCCATCAGAAGAATTTGTAATATACACTCCACCTGAATCTGGATTTTGTCTGTAATCAACATAGCTTAAATAAACCGTTCCGTTATTTCTGAATTTCATGGATACGTCTGCTGAACCCCAAGTAGAATATGCATGAGGTTTGTAATGAGGATTTCCCCAAGTTAATCCCCCATCAAAACTTACTTGCGTTCTTATTGTTATTTTAAATGGTGAAGTAGGGCCAAGAGTCATGTACCCGATAATAATATTTTTATTATTGGTTGGGTTTATTGCCATAAAGGGTTCTCCTGCATAAAAAGGAGAAGTTGTGATTGTGGAATTAGGAGTAACCTGTGCGGACCCAATAGTTATGAAAGACAAAATAACCAAAATAATATTTTTAATTTTTTCCATTTTATAAATTTAATAATTAGACTTAATAAATGAAAAAAGTTTAATTGGTTGGTACTATTATTGCTTGTGTTGAGAAAGTTACTACAGTTGTGAAGGCTTAATTTACTTTGGGCGTGTCCCCGCAATTACTTTTTCGTTCTAATTAATTGCTGCGCGGGGTCGTGCTTTCCACTGCAAGTCCGCACCCAAAGTAAGCTTCGCTTTACTTTAGGTTTGCGGGCTTTCCGTTGCAATCACTCACGCTAATTTCTCAGTAATAAATTCATCAACCATGAGTGATTTTGTATAAACTAAATTGGATTTTCTTTTTCCTCCTCAGAATTTACAAGGAGAATCAACCTTCGTTTTACAAAATTTTATCGAAGTAAAAATTAATTTTCATCGTGAAGTCTGCGTGAGGGATAGAAGCGGAAATACTTTTTGTCCCGCAGGGCAAAAAGATTGAAGCGGATAGCCCGACCCCGCCCAAAAAATTATAAAGCACGAAAATCTAATTGCGGGGACACGCCCTCATCCTTATTTCATTATTAAAAGAACTAATTTTTATGTATCTTTAAGTAAACATTAATCCCATGAGGTCAGTATTTATTTTTGTATTAATAACTATCTCTTTTTCATTGAAAGCTCAATCGTTTTTCAAAAACACTACTAATCGAGCTTTAACATTCAAGGAAATTCAGCAGCAATTCGATGCCTATAAAAAAAGTAAAGATCTGTCGAAGGAAAAAAATTGGAAGGCATATAAAAGATGGGAAAATGAAATGCAATTTCATACAGACGCTAAAGGTGAACCGAATGGTTTTGATGATTACATAAATGCAGCAATTGAAATAGCCGAATCGAAACAAACCCAAGAAAGATCCGGAGCTGTAGCTTCTGTATGGTCGCCATTTGGACCCAATGTTCTTCCAAATAATTTAACTGGTTATATGGAAAATGGAATAGGGCGTATTAATTGCATCGCTTTTCATCCTACAAATCCAAATACATATTTTGTTGGAGTTGCCCAAGGTGGTGTTTGGAAAACAACAAATAATGGTGTAACCTGGACTCCACTTACTGATAATTTACCAATTACAAGAATCAGTGATATTAGTATTGACCCAACTAACCCAAACACAATGTATATTTCTGTTTGTGATTTTGAATACATTGGTTTTGGTTTATTTTTAAATGGAAGTAAAAGACAAACGCATTATGGACTGGGTGTTTACAAAACAACTGATGGTGGTATTACTTGGGTTGCAACTGGCTTAACATATCAACTTACAAATGGTGATGCATCTTTAATTAGACGTGTACTTATCAATCCAACTAATTCAAATAATTTGGTGGCTTGTGGAGTAAGCGGTCTTTATGCATCAACAAATGGTGGAACTACCTGGGTAAAAAAATTAGATTCATTATGTTGGGATTTGCAACCTGATCCTGTTAATCCAAATACTTTATATTTAGCAACAGGTTGGGTTTTAAATTCTAATGAAGGCACTGCTGGAGTTTATAAATCAACCGATTTCGGAAATACATGGACGATGTTAAACACTGGCATTCCTTTAACAGGCGGAGTTCAACGTGTTAAGTTAGCCATTGCACCATCTGATCCTAATTATATTTATGCGGCCTGTGTAGATAATAGTAGTGGTTTATTTGGAATTTATAAAAGTGTAGATGCAGGTTTAAACTGGACCTATATTCCACCAAATTTAAATGTGTTAGAAGCTGGTCAGGGAACTAATCCTGGCGGCCAAGGCAATTATGATTTGGGTTTTTTAGTAAATCCTACAAACAGAGATATTGTTTATATTGGAGGAGTTAATTTATGGGGTTCAACCGATGGTGCTATGAATTTTAATCCGATCTCGCATTGGACATTACAATATGGTGCAACTTTGCACGGTGATATTCATTCAATAAATTTTCAAGCATCAACAGGACAGTTTTTTGTGACGAGTGATGGTGGTGTTTATAAAACACCGAGTATGATTATAAGTAATTGGTCAACGAGTGCATGGCCTACAGTTTGGACAAAACTAAATAGCAATATTCAAGTTACTTCTTTTTACAGATTATCAAGTTCAAAAAGTTTAGTGGAGAGAGTAGTGGCTGGTGCGCAAGATAATGCTACTTTTTATTATAAAGCTGGTACATGGTCAACAATTTTTGGTGGAGATGGAATGGATAATTATTTGGATCCATTAGGGTCAAGCAATATACTTGGATCAAGTCAGTACGGAAATTTTTCTATTAGCACCGATGATGGAAATACAAGTAATGGCGTGAACTCTAATATTAATAGTGAAGCAGCGGAGTGGACTACGCCAATAGTTGCTGATTATAATAATCCGGGCGTATTATATGTGGGAAATGAAAATGTTGCGAAATCAACCGATGGAGGAAATAGTTGGAATGGACTAGCAACAATTTTTACGAATACTGTAAATTCTACCAATACAGAAATTAGCGCATTGGCTGTATCACCTTCAAACAGTTTGGTAATTTATGCAGGAAGAAGAGTGAGATACGAAATCCCAATGCCGGGTTTTCTTTTTAAAACAATTGATGGCGGTGTAAGCTTTACGAACGTTACAAATAATTTACCCGACAGTTTGTATTATACAAGCATGGAAGTTGATCAAACAAATTCGAATATTGCTTATGTTACTATGGCAGAATTTAGTGCGGGAAGAAAAGTTTTTATGACCACAGATGGAGGAAATACTTGGCAAAATATTTCTTATAATTTACCAAACTTACCTGTAAACTGTATTAAGCAAATTCCTAATACCAAAAACATAATCATTGGTACCGACCTTGGATTATATACACTGGCATTTGGTGCAGCCACATGGGTTAATAATAGTGCGGGTTTACCGAATGTTATCATAAGTGATATTGAATTTAATGTTCCATTAAATAAAGCATATGTTTCTACTTTTGGAAGAGGTATTTGGGAAACGAATTATAATGTTCTCACAAATTTGAAGTCGCCCGAAAAAGCAACCTTTAATTTTAAATTATTTCCAAGTATTAATAGTGGAAAATTTACAATGGAGTTTGAAAATAACGTAAGCAAAACAATTGAAGTTATTGATGTGTTAGGAAAAGTTGTTTACTCTAATAAATCAACCGAACCTCAATTAGAACTTAATCTTGATTTATTACCGGGAGCATATTATGTTAAGGTAACTACCAAAGAAGAAAAATTGAGTGTGAAGAAATTTATAGTGAAATAATTTATTTCTTCAAACCGTCCCAACCTTGAGCTGTTAATTCAACCACAGCGCCCGATTTGCTCACTAAATTTTTTCCTTTGGCTTCATTCGTAATATGACCAATGACTGTAAAATCCATTTGATTTTTTATTTTGTCGTAATCTTTAATGTCGATAGTAAATAATAATTCATAATCTTCTCCACCACTTAAAGCACACATCGTTGGATCCAAATCAAATTCACGAGCAGTTTCGTGTGTCAATGGATCAATTGGAATTTTTTCTTCATATAATTCAACACCAACGTTTGAACTTTTACAGATGTGTAATATTTCAGAAGCTAATCCATCACTAATATCGATCATGGATGTTGGTTGAACATTTAACTGAGCTAACAAAGTAATAATATCTTTGCGGGCTTCCGGTTTTAACTGACGTTCTAAAATATAATCTTTTCCTCCAAGATCAGGTTGAAGATTTGGATTCTCTTTATAAATTGCTTTTTCTCTTTCTAGTATTTGCAAACCCATGTATGCTCCACCGAGATCGCCACTCACACATAATAAATTTGTTTCCTTAGCACCACTCCGATAAACAATTTTATCTGAATCGGCTGAACCAATTGCCGTAATACTAATTACCAAACCACTTGTGCTAGATGTTGTGTCTCCTCCAACTAAGTCGACACCATATTTTTTACAAGCCATTAACATACCGGCATATAATTCTTCAACGGCTTCTAAACTAAAACGATTACTTATTGCAAATGCAACAGTAATTTGTTTTGGTATTGCATTCATAGCATACACATCGCTCAAATTTACCATAACACTTTTATAACCTAAATGTTTCAAAGGAACATAACTGAGATCAAAATGCACTCCTTCAACAAGCATATCTGTTGTTACAACTGTAAGTTTATTTCCAAAAAATAAAACAGCAGCATCGTCTCCAACACCTTTTACAGTTTCTAAGTTTTTTAACTCAATGTGTTTGGTAAGATGATCTATCAATCCAAATTCACCTAAGCTGGAGAGTTCTGTTCTTGTTGTGTTGTCAAAATCCATTCTTATTTTTTGTTCTTGGTATGTCACACTGAGCAGAGTCGAAGTGCAACTTTATATTTATAAATTATTATTTTAAAGTTTTATGCAAACATTTTTTGGCTCAGTAAAAAAATCAAATGCTTCAAAGCCACCTTCTCTTCCAACACCACTATCTTTTACGCCACCAAATGGCGTACGTAAATCACGTAGTAACCAACAATTGATCCAAACAATACCGGCATGAATATTATTTGCAATGCGGTGTGCTCGTGTTAAATTTTCTGTCCAAACAATTGACGCTAATCCGTAACGCGTACTATTAGCCATTTCCAAAGCTTGCTCTTCTGTATCAAATGGTGTAATTGTAACAACCGGACCAAATATTTCTTCTTGATTTGTTCTGCATGTATGATTTAACCCTTCAATAATAGTTGGTGCAATATAATATCCTTTACTTAATTCTCCTTCCAGTTTTATTTCTTGTCCACCGCACAAAATTGTTCCGCCTTCTTTTTTTGCTAATTCAATATAGCTTAATATTTTTTCTTGATGAGATTTGGAAACAATAGCTCCAATTTTTGTTTCTTCATTTAACGGATCGCCAACAATTAATTTTTTTGTTTTTGAAACGAAATCAGCTTTAAACTTTTCATAAATACTTCTTTCTACATAAATGCGCGATCCGCATAAACAAATTTGTCCTTGATTAGCAAAAGAAGAAAGCATTGTTGTTATAAGCATTTTCTCGTAATCACAATCCGCGAAAATAATATTTGGATTTTTACCGCCTAATTCCAAAGATAATTTCTTAAACATAGGCGCAGCTATTGAAGCGATGTGAGCTCCAGTTGTTGTGCCACCAGTAAAAGAGATTAAAGGAATATTTTTATGAGATACAATTGCGTTACCAACTTTTCCTCCTAAACCATGCACAATATTTAATACACCCGGAGGTAAACCCGCTTCAATACAAATTTCAGAAAGTAGATGCGCTGTCATTGGTGTAACTTCAGATGGTTTAGCTACAACTGTGCAACCGGCAGCTAAAGCTGGTGCAATTTTCCAGGTGAATAGATATAAAGGTAAATTCCATGGTGAAATGCAACCTGCAACACCAACGGGCTGACGTAAAGTATAATTGATCGCCGTATTTTCCATCGCATGTGCATGAGATGAATAATGCAAAATCCCTGTTCCGTAAAAATGAAAATTGGCAGCGGCTCTTGGTATATCAACTGTTTTTGCAAGTTTTACTGGTTTGCCATTGTCTATACTTTCAGCTAAAGCTAATTTGTCTAAATTTTTTTCAATCAACTCTGCGATTTTCAAAAGATACTTGGAACGTTTTTCCTTTGGTGTTATACTCCATTCTGCAAATGCTCCTTTAGCTGCTTGATAAGCTAACTCAACATCTTTTTCGTCGCTATCCGGAATGAGAGAATATACTTTTCCATTTGCAGGATTGTAATTATCCAAAAAGGTTTTTGAAACGGGCTCAACTAATTTTCCGTTTATATAATTTAATAATTTGTACATGGTAATTTATAATATCCGAAGGTACTAAAAAAGACGCTTATTTGATAATGCTTTTTAAGCGTTCGGTAATAGCTAATACTGCCGGACAGACCATTGTATTCTTTAAGGTAAGATCAATCAATTGATACATTTTTTTGCGATTTGTATGAGGATATTCGCGGCAAGCATTTGGTCTGCTTTCATAAATACTACAATAATTATCAGGACTTAAAAAAGCGCAAGGAGCCTGTTGTAAAACCGAATCTTTATCAGGATCCATTTTTAAATATTTCTCAAAAAAAGTGCCGGGCTTTAATTTTAATGCTTTAGACGCTCGTTCAATATCACGTTCGTAAAAAATAGGGGAGGTAGTTTTACAACAATTAGCGCAAGTTAAACAATCTATTTCTTCAAAAACTTCATCATGAAGAGTTTCAAATTTTTGATCTAGATCTTTGGGAGGTCTTTGTTTTAAGCGTTTGTAAAATTTTTCGTTTTCGGAATGTTGACGATTAGCTTTATAATTATGTTTGTCGAGATCCAAAGCTAATTGATATTAAAAAAGATGTAGGTTATTTTGCAACAAAAACAAAAACGTCTTCGTTATCCTTTTTCATAAGATATTTTTCGCGGGCAAATATTTCTAGACTCTCTTTATTTGTTTTGAGTTCTTGCAAATCAACTTTGTTCTTTTCAATTTCCGAAATATAATATGCTTGATCTTTTTTTAATTTATTCAATTTTTGAACCGTTTCATTTTGAGTAAAAAAATCGTTCTTGTCAAAAAAGAATAACCAGACAATGAGTGCTATTATCGTTAAAAAATACTTATTTTTTATGAGCTTGATGAAAAACATTTATCTTTATTGCTAATGTAAAGATAGTATCAGTTGTATTTGAAACATGTTTAAAAAGTTTATTAAAATACTATTGTTAGTTATTCTGGTTGGTAAAGTATACCCACAAGGTGTAACCGGAACCTTCAAAGCTTCTCAACTCAATTTCGAGCGTGTTAAAAAGGCCTACAAAACAAAATATACTGATCTTAAAAAGGAGGTAACTAATGCAGGTTTTGATATCAATGCAATTGAGGTTTATATTCGAGTTTTTAAACTTGAAAAAAAACTGGAAGTCTGGATGAAGAACCTGCCTACCGGAAAGGCAGGTAAAGGAGATGTAAAATTTAAACTTTTTAAAACCTTTCCTATTTGTGCTTCAAGTGGTGAACTTGGACCCAAACGAAGATCTGGTGATGGTCAGGTGCCCGAAGGTTTTTATGAGATTGAAACATTTAACCCTTCAAGCAGTTATCATTTAAGTATGAAAGTAAGTTACCCAAATAGCAGCGATAGATTAAAAGCGGAAGGAAAAACAGGAGGAGATATTATGATACATGGTAATTGTGTAACCATTGGGTGTATTCCGATTGAAGATGATCCAATTGAAGAATTATATGTTTTATGCGTTGAAGCTAAGGATAGAAAAAGCAAAATTAGAACTGATATTTTCCCTTGTAAATTCACAGATGAGAACATTAAAATGCTCAATAAAAATTTTTCTAAGGAGAAAAATGCTTTTTGGGAAACACTGAAACCAGCTTATGATTCGTTTGAAAAAAGTTATTCCATTCCAAAGTTTAACATAGATAAAAAAGGAAACTATCTCGTTGT
>Ga0206968_10182_pt1 | contig 17321 bp, 17 predicted proteins | sample Alteio_BWOrgHeat_22_FD_153254 | JGI IMG/M metagenome (GOLD analysis project Ga0206968, IMG submission 153254) | Enriched cells from forest soil in Barre Woods Harvard Forest LTER site, Petersham, Massachusetts, United States -... | ecosystem: Environmental > Terrestrial > Soil > Temperate forest >... | reverse complement strand
TTTTAATCTATCAAATATAACTTTTACTGGATCCGGTTCAGGATGTGGCACGCTTCTTCTCATTTCAGCAGAATTTCTTTTTGCCACTAAAATAGTACTGCCTAGAACCGCAATACCGCCACCCGCCACAATCAAAGCGGCTGAAAAACGAGTACCCAGCAAACGCCGCGTGCAACAAGTAACAAGACCAAAAACAGCAACTGCCAATGCGACCACAGTCGCCACAGCAGCTACCGTTCTATACGGACAACAATTGCCCTCTCTATCTTGAACCATGCTTGCGAAACAAGAAACTCGTGAAACCATAGTCAAAACTCCTGAAGTTATTAAAAAACAATTTTGTGAGCTAATATTATATTGTTTGAATAATTATTACAAGACTGATTTTACACGTTCGAGTGTAACAGTTCACCTCTCTCTTTATAGGACTAAAAGGACAACCACAGACAGGACAAACAGAGCCAATTGCAAAAATGGGGACCTAAGACGAGCTACGCCCTAAAAAAAGCTGACAGGGAAGTATAAGACAGGCACGCACACGCACCCTATTACCCATAAATGGTAAAATATGCGCATATTGCCCTGCAGGGATCGCTGAAGGCGATCGATATGTATAGCCTAGGCTGAAAGGGAGGCTGAGGGTCTCCCTGGAAGCCTAGGTAAGATAATAATATTTAAGGTAGTGCTGTAAGCACGTTATAATCTACAAACACATGTTAGATATTTGTAGATTGTCGAGCGCTTACAGCGCTCAATATATTTTAGGCTCATTACCTAGGTTTCCAGTCGCCTGATGCTAAAGCATCTGTCTCCCTCCAACCTAGGCTATAAATGTCGATCGCCTTCAGCGATCCCTGCAGGGCAAATAGAGCGGTAGATAACTGGATGCAAAGAGTTTAGGACAAACACGACTACGACTAAAAGACTGTTTGTCCTGTTTGTCGTTATCCTTTAGTCCTATAGAGAGTGGTAAACATTTACGTTCGAGTTTTTTTAGAATTTGCGCGCTGTAAGTGGTTACAGCACTCCAAATCAAGTCCTAAAGATTAATAAAAAGAGAGCTCTTCATCTAGACTAATGCCTATATCATCAACTTTTTTATTTATGTCTGATTCAGCCTTGGGCACGCCATAATAAAAACTACCTTCCTTAAATCTACCAACTAAATATCCCAAAGGATGACATCCCCATGAGGCAGAAAATCGATACAAGGCTCTAAGCGCATCTTTTAGTGTTGCACCCTCTTGCCAAAAGAGTCGCGTATGGAGGAGATCTACAGTTGCCATCTTTTCATGCAAAGGCGTCTCTGTTTCTGCAAAAATAGGGATCTTAACATATCTGCAATATTGGTATTTTTTTTCAGGTTCTGTCTCACAACCCCCTAAAACAACCGCAAGATCGTTATTAAAGGGTTCCTCAGCTAATGCGTCATTCCTATAACCTGCACAATAGTGCGGTCCAAGTAATATTCCTGAACGCTTCTCTAGCTCATCCAATGGTAAATCAGTTCCCAATCGTTCGAACAACACCTTGTCACTTATTTCTGATGGACGCGGAGTCAGTGAAATTCTAGGTCTTTCTAAGTCGCTTAATGACACAGACTCTTTAGAAATTTTTTGAGAACTTCGGTTGGCTACTAGAAGGCATCCTGCAATCAGTGCAACACCGCCGCCACCTAACATCATCGCAATTGAATAACGAGCCCGCAATAAGCGCTGTGTGCAATAAGTCACAGTCCCCAAAATAGCAACAGCTAACGCAATCACCGTCAGTACTACCCCTGAGCTCCTATATTTGCACCATTTACCTTCATGATCTTGAACTATGTTCACAAAAAAGCGAGAAACCGATGCAACCATAGCAAACTCCTTATTGCTCCCAAAGGGCAAAAGCTTGCGCATAATCGCGTGAATGAGAAATCGTTACCAGCAAACGCCCTTGCCCTACAATCTCTTGTAGGGACTCACTTAACACCACAACAGGCTTGCCGCTAACTTCAGAAAGAATTTCAAAATCTAGCCAAGAGCCACTATGCCAGCCGCCCAGGGCCTTCACCAGCGCTTCCTTAGCACAAAATCGACCCGCATAATGGGGCAACGGATCCCGATAACGCCCACAATAGGCACGCTCGCGATCCGTAAATAGTTTCTCCAGAAAGCGCGATCCATGACGATCCAACACTTCTCGAAAACGCCCCAGCTCAATCAAATCGGTGCCAATCCCCAAAATCATCGCTTATTGTACGGTGAAATAGGAACGCGCCCCCTCTACCTCTGTCACACCCTGGCGTAATGGAATCTCATCATCTTCCGAATCCACATTGCAAAAGATCATCCGCCCTGAGGCCGTGTGCTTGATCGACAGTACATGCGCCTTCACCTGCTCGCCCAGATATTCCGCGCCCCCGTTAATCACCACCATCGTGCCATCCTCTAGATAGCCCACACCCTGGCGCGGCTCCTTGCCATATCTCTGCACCTTCACCATCAGCTGATCACCCGAAATCGGCTTCATCGCCGTCGACAACATCTGAATGTTCACAAGACGCACCTCTTCCGACACATAAGGCAGAAACCTTGACGCATCCGCCGTCAACACATTCGTCCCCATCGCCCGCGCCAGCGCCGCTAATCTTGCCGTCAACGTCCTCAAAGAGGGCTCATCCCAATCTGTATAACGCATCTGCAAACTAGGCAAACTCTCCAACTTCTTCAACACCTCCAGCGCGCGTCGCCCTCGGCTTTGCACCGTCTCATCCTCGCTCTCCGCCATGCGATAGAGCTCTTTCGTCACGATCTGCGGCATCAATAATAGGCCATCTAGCAGACCCGACGCGGCAATTTCCACAATCCGGCTATCCAATAACACAGAACCATCAATCATCAGGTCGCGCCTTGCCACACCCTTCTGCGCCTGGGGTTGCACCGTCCAGTTCTGCCAATCCCAACTATCCGCCGATTGCCCCACAAGCACCACCGAGAAATAGCTGACCGCTAAATACATCAGTGTATGCACAACAGCAATCAACTCCTCTCCAATCATTGCCGTCTGCAATTCGACCGCCGTCTGCAACAATTGCCAAAAAGCCATCGTCAATAGCTGTCCTAACAACAGACCAAACGCCAGAGCCATACAACCCTTCAAGGAAACCCTCTTAGCGAGTCGCTCCGAAACCAAACACAGTACCCACGTCACAACACCCAAAGTGCAACCCACCGAAATACAACTGAGAAATGATTCCTCAGGCATTAATGAGAACGTCAAAGAACTCATAAGAGCTATACACAAAGTCAAATAAAGACCGCGAAGAATTGTCATCGACATCTGCATGGTTTCCCTAAATTATCAGCCAGCCTTTACGGGTTAAAAACCTCTTAGACATGACTGTGATTGTTTAAGCTAAGCACAAATACAAAAAACAGAACACCGCCTTCCTATTTTTTATTTGAGGCCCCGTTCCGCGTGCCCAATTGTGTGATAAAAGGATACATTTTGTCTATATGAAAAATTAGGCTGTTTTTGAACTATTTATTATCACATTATTGGCCGCTTAAAAATAGACTTTTAAGCTCCACCATCTACCAGACTAATCGTACCTCTGTCTATACCCTGCACCTGAATCCACGTGGGAAAAAAGGAAGGGTATCCCTCTCCTGGCAACGGCACATAGAGCTCCACCCTTCGACCCGCCAACACGCTCTGATCCGCGGGCCAGATCCCCCATAACACCCTAAACCCCGATACCTGCACAGGATGCCCACAAACAGATAGTTTTGGCACCCATTCCAGCTGTGTCCTCGCAATTTTCCGACGATTGCCTACAGGCACATCCTCTAATGGCATATTCAATAATGAGGTCAGAAAACTTTGTACCCAAGGGGTCATCTCAGAGCAAAGTTTTTCCTCCTGTGAAAGTAGCCTGCCATGCGTTAGATCGATCCGATAGAGAGAATGCGAGGTCGCGCAAGGAGCACCCTGCGCCATCCATTGCTGCCAACTAAGACCTTGAGGGCGCCTCATAGCGGGAACAAGCAGCTCCTCTACCGTGACAACTTGCTGTTCCTTCGCCAGAATTCTTATAAGTATATAATGTTTTTGGTACAGCGCGACCACATACTGCCCTGGTAGTCCTTGTGCAAACTGCTCCTTCAGCTGAAAGCTCTGCAAAGGCACTACAAGGGTAATTACCATAACCACACACCAGGCAAGACAGATCCTACAGAAAAAATGCTTCATAAACTATTCCATCTCCCGAATTAGAGATCCCTTAATTATGCTGTGAACCTGGTTTTTGCTCCCATATTCCGCCCTAACAAGATATTCACCGGGCCCAACCAAGGTATAGATCTCCTCTCCATAGGGCAGTCCTTGTTGAAACAACTTCCACACAAGACTCTTCCCCTCCATACGTAAGCTACCAGACAGCTTCAGACCTCCCTCGCCCACAAGAATCTCCAAACGGTAAGAATCTTGCACCGGATCCCACGCCTCTATCTGCAAGCGATTAATTAGTGGCTCCTCATCGCTCCCTCGAAATACTTGTTGCACACAAACCAAAACGTCTGAGGCCCCCCTCTCCAAGCGCCAAATCGCCCTATAGCCTATATCAAAATCGTAGTCAGGCACCACAATGCGCCCCTCACCACGCCACTTACCTGGAACTAATAGCTCTGGCACACTCTTCAAAACATGAATCTCCTGCAATAAATACTTTGTAATAACCCGAGAGCTGCCATGGTCACCAAAATCGAAGTGTTTCCGTAGGAAAGCAGCGGCAGTGGCACACCCGTAATGGGGAAAAAACCGCACATCATCCCAACATTCAAAACTACATGTATAGCCAGATACACGGCCAATCCCGCCGCCAACAATCTACCAAACGAATCCACAGCCACCGCCGCCACCTGAAAACTAAAATAGATTAACGTATAGTAAACAAACAACACCAGAACAAGTCCCAGAAAGCCAAATTCCTCACCAAAAGCTGGGAATACCGAATCTGTATAGGGAGTGGGCAAAAAGCCACCACCGGAAAATTCACTTTTTCTCCAACCCTCTCCCGAGACCCCTCCCAGGGCAATTGCCACCGAGGCCGCCTTCAGATGATGCGTATTCGGATTCAATCTCTCTAACTGATACGCCTTCAGCCACCGCGATACATAGGGTTGAATCTGCTGCGGTTCAATTGCTCCGCTAAAAATCAGGGCCACCCCAAGCAGAGCAATCACCCCCACCGCACACATGCCGCGAACGAGCCAGGGATGCAGATCCCCAAAGTAAAACATCACCAAGCTAACTGGCAGCAGTACAAGCGCCGTTCCCAGGTCCGGTTGTTTCAAAATGAGCAGAAAGGGCAAAGCAACCAAGAAGAGTGCCAACAAGGCCGTTGAAGTATCCCTAGAATACATCTTACGCCTCTCCAAAAACCAGCTAAGAGCAATGATGACCACTAACTTGGCCACCTCAGAGGGTTGAATTCCGATCCCGATCCAGGGCAAGCGATACCAGCGTTGCACTCTCTGGATAGGATCTGTAAAAAAGAGCCCAAACAGTGACAGCAGCATCAAAGCGTAGAGCACCCATGTCCATTCTCGCAGTTTATTGTAGTCAAAGAGCGCCATGACAAGAAATACAACAAACCCCAGCAGAAACCCACGAAGCTGTTGCAACACCATAGGAGTAAAAAAGGAAGCTTCCGCCGGGTCTTGCTCCAGTGGCACTGAATAGGCTGAAATGGTCAACAGGCTGATCAGCATGAGGAGCAGCACAAGAGGCACTATTCTAAAATCGATTCGGCGCAAAAGACGATAGTGCATAATAAAAAACTTTTATAGTTGGGTGTGAGTTCAGATGCACAGCTAAGGTTATCCAGACTATTACATCATAAAAGGTGAACATTAATGGTCAAGCGCAATATGAACGATACAACGAAAGCTATGATAAAAAAGAAAAGAGCGGCGTTATACCACACAAAGGAGGCGAAATTGAAACGCAAAGACGCAAAGGCGCAAAGAAATTAGATAGAGTCCTCTTTGGTAAATGTTCCCCTTCCTCTTTGCACCTTTGCGTCTTCGCGTTTATTTTAAAAAATAGAAACAAGTATCTCGCTATGAACGATAACGTTGCAAAGACTAACTATTTCTTATTTCATCGTTCATATCGTTGAAGTTTGTCTAAAATTCCTATTCAAATTTATTCTTTGCATTCTTCCTATTTAGACAAAAAAAAAGCAGCGCACTTAATAAGTGCGCTGCTTTTCAGAAATCCCGGCAACAAACTTATGCGTTTGCTGTAGCCAAAGATTCTTTCTTGCCATCTTGGGCAGGAACTTTCTCTTCTTTCGTGAGGTCCAAGAACTGTGTATTCAAGGATCTTACCGAATACAACCAAACCACAGACACACCAATTACAATCACGGCGACGTAAGGTGTGATACCGGCGATAGTTGTGTTCAAGAAAATAATCAGGCCCTGTTGAATGAAGGCACCACCCGATTTACCCAGGCGAGCACCTACCACGTCAATAGCTGCCTTACCTTTTACCTTGGACTCAGGATCCAATGGGATGTAGGACATCTCTTTCGTGGGATCAAACAGAGAGTATTTGGTAGACTTGCTCATCACGTTTTGGATGGCACCAAACAGCACGGCAGCAAAGAGAGGTGTCGTGCCCATCACAGCCATCAATCCGGACAAGTTATCGCGGAATAGGATGAATGCAAAGAACAAGCTACCCGTCAACAGCAAGATCACAGGTGTTGTTGCGGCACCCACGCCCCAACCAAAGGTTCGGATCATCCAACCGCCCACAAACAGCATCACAATCGTTGCGGCGCCGATGCAGGTGGAGAAGTAACCCATGAAACGGCTATAGTCGTTTGGATCTGGGTATTGCAGTTTCAGCTGACCTTTCCATGTAACTTCCACCAAGTTGATAGAAACTCCATAGGCAATCACTACCATCGCAATGCACAGAATATATTTAGAGCGTGCTAGATAAGCAAAACTCTCCATAATACCCATTTTAGGTTTCGACTTTTTGCCACTCTTCACATCAGACTTGTCATAGAAGCGTGGATCTGTCAGAACATTGCGATTCATCCACCAGTAGATACCGATGATAGCAACACCTGCCGCCACAACCATACCCATTAGGTAGTTCAGGGAAACTTGCCATGCGTCCACACCAGCAGGAATGAAGGCGCGAATATCGGAGAAGTAGACGATCGCAGGACCGGAGATCAACATGGCCACGTTAGCACCCACCCCGAAGAGTGTGTAAAAGCGCTTCGATTCAGAAACGCGAGTAATCTCGTTGGCAAAGCCCCAGAACATCAGAGAGAGCACTGCACTACCCCACAGCTCGGCAAAAATATAGAACAGGGAGTAGGTCCAGTTGCGGAAGCAGGCTACAAGGCCATGCAAACCTACTGGCAGAACGCTTTCCAGGTAATCGGCAGAAGCGTGTGGATGCAACAGCTCACGATTTGGATAGAGTACTGTTACAAACAGGGCAAAGAAAGCAATAAAGGGCACAATTGCCGCATAGAAAAGCCCTTCGCGGCTCAGGATATTGCTCAATTTGGCATACAAGATAAGGAAAATAAACGCGCAGGGAACAACACCCCAGGTCTTCAAGAAGAGGATGGTTTCAGCTCCCGAAGCTGTGATTACCAAAGTATCTTTGGTATCTCTCAGAACGGTATAGTTAAAGTTGATGAAAAAGAACATCAACAACATTGGCAAAATCTTCTTCAATTCATAGCTATAAATAGGCCAGAAGAAGGAGCGCAACTTGCCAAATTGTGGAGTTGCTGGTTGTGACATATCACCTCATTGATATTTATATTTTACCCTTTCAAGAGATGGCCGGAAAAATCTTGACTTACCTTTGAAGGTAAACCAATTCCACACCAACCCTTTATGAAAAGGCGTTTTGCACCTAAGAAACTGCTACTCACACATAGTGTAGAGCTATTTCTTACGCCCAAAATCATTAATTCATAACTTCTTTGATAGTTTGGGAATCACAATTGTAACGAGTCTTTGACAAAAATGCAAGTGAGTGAATTCGATAGGCCCTGTTCTTATTGCAATCCCCTGAAAAATCTGGCATAGTCCTTATTAGTCGTAAACCTAACCAAATAAAAGTTTGAATCAGTCTCATCCTTGCCGTCTGAAGGAGCGCCATCGTGTCATTAGAACCATCTATCAAACAGATATTGAGCAAAATTGCAAATACCATTCGCGTCCTCTCCATGGAGGCTGTGCAAAAGGCCGATTCTGGCCACCCCGGCATGCCGATGGGATGCGCCGAAATAGGCGCCTACCTATTCGGCTATGCCCTGCGCTATAATCCAAAAAATCCTCATTGGTTAAATCGTGATCGCCTCGTGCTCTCTGCGGGACACGGCTCCATGTGGCTCTATTCGGGACTCCACCTGTCTGGCTACGACCTGCCCATGTCAGAACTTCAACATTTTCGCCAGCTGCACTCCAAAACACCCGGCCATCCTGAGTCGCGCGAAACCCCTGGTGTCGAAACCACCACCGGCCCTCTAGGCCAAGGATTTGGCAATGCCGTGGGCATGGCGCTTGCTGCCAAAATGGCCGCCGCCCGCTTTAACAAAGAAAATTTTCCTCTATTTGATAATAAAATTTTTACCATCGCTGGGGATGGCTGTTTCATGGAAGGAGTCTCGTCCGAGGTTTCCTCTTTGGCGGGCCACCTCAACTTAAACAACTTGATTGTCATCTACGATTTCAATCATGTCTGTTTGGATGGTCCCATATCAGAATGCCAATCCGAAAATACCAAAATGCGCTACGAGGCCTACGGCTGGGAAGTATTCACCATCGATGGCAACAACCTAGATGAGCTACACAAAGTAATTGAGCCCCTGCGCACAAAGCAAGACAAACCCGTTCTAATTATTGCACAAACTATTATCGGAAAGGGGGCGCCCCACAAGGCAGGAACCTCGAAAGTACACGGGTCCCCTCTTGGTGTCGAAGAGGTCAAAGCCACCAAAGAGGCTTTAGGTTGGCCAGAGGAACCCTTTTATGTGCCACAAGTAGTTTATGACTTCTTCAAAGAAAGAGGGATTGCGGATCAGCATCAAGAGGATGCATGGAATCACAAACTGTCTCATTGGAGCGAGCACTATCCCGAGTTAAGAAAGACTCTCGATCAGATGCTGAAGAAATCGGTGCCAGACCACCTTGAAGCAAAAATGCATGAACTGCCTATCGCAGGTCCGGTGGGAGGGCGTAAGGCCTCCCAAGATGTGTTGACCTACTTAAGCAACTTCCTACCCTACCTCGTAGGAGGCTCCGCAGATCTCTCCTGTTCCGATCTGACGATGATGAAGCAATTTCCTCTCATCTCGGCGGGCCACTTCGAAGGACGCAACATCAAGTTCGGCGTCCGGGAATTTGGCATGGCCACCATGGCAACAGGCATTGCCGAAAGTCAGCTCTTCCTGCCATTTATCGGCACCTTCCTTACCTTCTCTGATTACATGCGCAATGCGATTCGGCTCTGCTCCTTGATGCGCCAACATGTGATCTACCAATTTACGCACGACTCCATCTTCTTGGGCGAAGATGGTCCCACGCATCAACCAATAGAACACTACGCCACCTTACGCGCCATTCCCCACCTGCAAATGATTCGTCCCGCTGATGCCAACGAGGTGAAGATGGCCTGGCTAGCAGCCCTTTGCTATCAGGGACCCACCGCACTCGTTTTATCGCGCCAAAACTTGCCTAATCTGGCGGAAACCAGCGTATCCTATAAAGAGGGCATGGGCAAAGGGGCCTACTTCCTGCTCCATGAGGAGGGCCAAAGGGATTATACTCTCGTTGCCACCGGTTCGGAGGTACACCTGGCCCTTGAAGTAGCCCGAGAGCTGCAGAAAATGGGTAAAAAAGTGGCCGTCATCTCCATGCCCTGCTGGAAATTGTTTGATTTACAGCCAAAGACCTACCAGGAGAAGCTATTCGGTTCTCAAATGGGTCAGGGCGTGAGCATCGAAGCCGGAGTCGCCCAAGGTTGGCATAAATACGTTGGCAAAGAGGGCATCACCATCTCCATGGAAGATTTCGGCGCCTCAGCTCCCTATCGCGCCCTGGCACAAGAATTTGGATTCACTGTGGAATCCATTTTGGAACGTATATTATAAAAGAGGCCCAGATGAGCGGTACCTCACCCTTTTTGCAGGCCCTACAAGCCACCAACAGCGGGCGTCCTCCCATCTGGATTATGCGGCAAGCTGGAAGGTATCTACCTGAGTACCGTGCCCTGCGAGAGCGTCACTCATTTTTAGATATGTGCCACACTCCGGAATTAGCCGCCGAGGTCACTGAACTACCCCTGCGCCTTTTAGGCTTTGATGCGGCCATCCTTTTCTCTGACATCTTGGTTCTATGGGAGGCTTTTGGCATCCCAGTCCATTTTGTCGATGGAAAGGGCCCCCTAATGGGTTGGAAACCAGAACGCCCCGAAGAGCTCGATTTCCTGCCTGTTCCAGATGTACAACACACCCTTCATTATGTCTCTAAAGCCATTCGTATCCTAAAAAATGAAATCAAAGTGCCACTCATCGGCTTTGCAGGTGCCCCCTTCACATTGGCCAGTTACCTGATTGAAGGGCAGAGCAGCAAGGACCTTAAAAAGACCAAACTATGGATGGTACGCGAGCCCGAGAAGCTACATAGGCTCCTGAATCGTCTAGCGCAAGCAGTCATTGAATACTTGCATCTACAAATTGATGCAGGGGTAGATGCGATCCAGATCTTTGACTCCTGGGCGCATGTACTCGCGGACGAGCAGTTTCGTGAATTTTCCCTCAAGTATATGGAACAGATCCTGGAGGGGATTCGAGCACGAAACATCCCTGTCATCCTATTTTGCCGTGGTTCTTCTGTGTTTGCTCCGTTGCTTGCTTCGATAAGGCCGCACGCTATTAGTTTAGATTGGCAAGCCGATATGACAGCCATTCGTCGACAACTTGGTCCTAAAATTACGTTACAGGGGAACATGGACCCTGACCTGCTCTATGCAGATCTGCCCGTGGTTCGGCAAGAAACTCTTCGTTTTCTAAATAAAATGAAGGACGATCCCGCCTACATTTTTAATCTGGGCCATGGAATCCATCCAGATACTCCTGTAGATGCGGTAAAAACCGTGATCGATCAAATCAAAAACTTTCGATGAAGCGTTTGGTTATAATAGGCGCGGGCATTTCAGGCTTGTCATTGGCCTGGTTTTTGCGCAATGAGGACGATCTCGAGGTGACCCTCCTAGAGGCATCAGATCGAGTGGGCGGCTCTATCGAAACGCGTCCCCACAATGGATTTCTCTTTGACCTAGGTCCGCATAGTCTACGGCCCTCTCGAAAGGCCCTTGCCATCTTACAGCTGATTATGGAACTGGGTTTAGATCAAGAAATGCTTGTGCCCTCCATGGATGCCTGCAAAAAATATATCTATAGAAAAGGCACCCTGCAGGCGCTACCCACGCATCCCTTACAGTTGTTACGTTCGCCCTGGCGAGCACTTATTGGATCTGCCTTATGGCGAGATTTATTTTGCCGAAGGGCCCTCGACGAAGAAACCATTGCCCAATTTGCCGAAAGGCGTTTTGGCAGGCAGCTAGCCGAACAGTTCATCGATCCTCTAACCACAGGAATCTATGGAGCTGATTTTAACCTATTATCAGCTCGAAGCTGCTTTCCAGATTGGGTAGAGAGAGAACGCCGCTTTGGGCCGCTGTTAAACTCATTTTGGCGAAGAGAATCACATTCTCACGATTTCGATCCCAAACTGAATGCATTGCTCTCACTACCCCTCATTTCCTTTCAAGGAGGCATGGAGAGGCTAATTAGTTCTATAAGTAAGCAGCTAGGAAAACGAATACGATATGGATGCCCTGCTCAAAAAATTGTAGGGACAATTGATGGAAAAGTGCATGTAGAAACGGCAGAAGGTGTGATAAGGGCCGATAGGGTGATATCGACGATACCATCTTATTGCTTGGCAAAACTTCTTTGCGATTATCCTGCTGTGACTAGCTTGTTGGATAAGATCTGCTACAGCTCCTTTACAATGGTGGGATTGGGTTATCGCGGTGTCAAGTGGCAGGGTCAAGGTTTTGGCTATTTAATTCCTCATGAGGAGCAGCAGAGCAATTTGGGGGTGATCTGGGACTCGTCGCTCTTTCCTCAGCTATCTCCAAAGGGTGATTGTACACAGTTGACAGTACTGTTTGGGGATCGCAATCTTCTGAATTGGCATAGTGTGACAGAAGAGGCTTGGGTAGAGATGGCAACAGAGGCTATCCGTAAACAGATGAGATGGGATGAAGCACCTAATAGTGTAGTTGTGAAGCGTGTACTCAAGGGAATCCCGCAATATAGATTGGGTCATGAGAAGCTGATCAAAGATATTGAAACAGAGCTTGCCAGGCAGCTACCAGAATTGATCTGTCTGGGCAATTGGCGTAGAGGGGTTTCGGTGGGTGATTGCGTTGAGTCCAGCTATGATTGCGCGCACTCTAAAATTCTAGCAAAGTTCAACGATATAAACGATACAACGATGAAAACGATGAAAATAGAGACGCGGGCTTAATCAGAGCAGAAAAATGGATATCAGTTTGAGTCTTCGCAACAGTAGCGCTCATGGCGAGACAGCTTCTTTTTTTTGTAACAGTTCAGATACCCCTTTGGGGTATCTGAACTGTTACAAAAAAGCGAAAAGGCCAAAAAACCACAGAGCTCACAGAGAACACAGAGAGGCGTTTCATAGTTTATTTAATTAACCGGTGATTTCTGAAAAAACTGCGCATCACTCTTCTAAGATTTTTTGCTTGTCTGTGCTCTCTGTGGTTTTTTTTGGTGTCCGTTTTGATACCACTTGGGTATCTAAACTGTTACTGTTTTTTTAAAATAAACGCAAAGATGCAAAGGCGCAAAGAGTAATTGTTCACCTCCCTCTGCTGCAATGTATGAAGTCAAAGTGATTTTTATATTTTGAACGCGAAGAGCGCAGATAAAGACTCCCTCTTTGCGCCTTTGCATCTTTGCGTTCAATTTCACCTTGTTGTTATTGTATAAAGTAGTTCCTTTTCTTTTTTATCGTTCTTATCGTTGTATCGTTCATATCGTTGAACTTTGCCAAAATTCATGTTCAAACTTACATTTTCTTCGTCTTCTTCTTCACGTTCAAAATTCAAAAAAGAGCGGATTAATTCCAGTCGCGGGGATTTTTCGCCGGATATAACTGATCACACGCCTCCATGGCAATTGTCTCGGCCTCACCCACCATCAGCATGCCAAATTGCCCACCAAAAGCGCCGCCCGTTTCCATCAATGCATTGCCCACAAACGTCAAACATCCCTCATAATCTAATTTAGGATCGTGCTGCAGAAAGGCTTCGGACAACTCGTAAGCAAATTTTTGTACACGATGTTTCTGTTCCCAAGGATCCATTGCATCGCGCTGTTCCGGAGCCAACTCCTGTAAAAAAACAAGCTCCTTAGGCTTTGAAAAGGGTAATTCAGGAATATCTCTAGGTTTCATAATATAGATTCCTCTTCTATTCGGTTTGGCTATCCGAAAGAGCTTTAACAATAAATTCTGCCTGGCAATTACAACAGCAGACCACCTTTACCATCTCCTGCCGCACCTTCTGATAGGGCTCCTGATTTTCTATGATGATCCCACATGCTGGGCAGCTGTAATAATGCAAATAGAGGGGCCATGTGTGGGTATTTGGCACCTCTGAACTACCCTCATGTGCACGGCTTCTCTGCCCCATACCCCTCCATCCATTGTACTCGTGCATCTCGCAGCCCACCACCCCATACAATGGCTGCACCTGATTCTGTTTCAAAAACGATCCAGCCGGGTAATCTTTGTAATTTTTGGGCCACATCGGCAGACACTCCGCAACAATCCGTTAACTGCATCCTAGCAAAAATGAGATTTTACGCCCTGTCAACCGCACCTTTCAGGAAACTTTTGTTTTTGGTCCATTCTTTGGTAGAATTTGCGCAGCCTGATAAAAAAGCCCACTATTAACTGGAGAACACCGCCAATGCCCCATCAACTCAAACCCTGTGTAGAGCTTGAAATTAACCAATTTACCAAACGAGGAAATGGAATAGGCGGATTTCTAAAATCGGAAAATCAATTTCGGTTGGTTGAAGTGCCCTTTACAGCACCTGGAGACCGTATCCGCACGCAATTACTGCGCAAAAAAGGGGGGATCTATCAAGGAAAACTGGAGGAGATTTTAACACCTTCTCCGGCACGTATAGAGCCACGTTGTCTCCACTTTGGAAAGTGCGGAGGCTGCCGTCTACAGCATATTTCCTATGCAGAGCAGCTGCTCTACAAAGAAAATCTCGTGCGCACTCTGTTTGCCAAACTCTTGGATGAACAGACTGAATTCTATCCCATCCTCGCCGCTGATGACCCTTGGCATTATCGCAATAAAATGGAGTATACCTTCTCCTCCGATAGTGCCGGAAACCGCTACTTGGGCATGGTGCTGGAGGGCTCTCGAGGGCACGTGTTCAATATGGAAGAGTGTTTCTTAACTCGCCCCTGGTTTGTAGATCTATTAAAGTCGGTCAAAAATTGGTGGATCGAATCCAAGATTGACGCCTATCACATGCATCACGACACCGGCTCCTTGCGCACCTTAACGATGCGAAAAGGCGAGCGCACTGGAGACCGCATGGTGATCCTCACCGTATCTGGAAATCCAAAATTTGCCCTGAAAAAGCATCATCTTGAGAGTTTTGTCTCCGTAGTTCGCGAGAGCATCGAACCGATGAATCCCACCAGTTACCTAAGTATCTTTTTGCGCATTCAGCAATCGACCAAAGGCATGGCGACCAATTTATACGAGATGCTGCTCTATGGACCCGATCAAATACGCGAGGAGTTGGAGATTGGACTCGACGGGGAGAATGTACCACGGAAGTTGGAGTTTCGCATCAGCCCATCCGCCTTTTTCCAGCCCAATACTTTGCAAGCGGAAAAATTATACGCGCGCGCGCTGAATCTGGCCAATATTTCTAGAGATTCTGTGGTCTACGACCTTTACTGCGGAACGGGTACGTTAGGAATTTGCCTTGCTCCCTTTGTAAAACAGGTAATCGGCGTAGAACTATCCCCTGAGGCTTGCATCGATGCGACACAAAATGCCAAAAATAATGGCTGTCACAATGTGACTATCCTGACGGGTGCCGTCCAGTATATTCTAGAGCAAATTAAGATTAAAAAAATGGCAGATCCTGACGTGGTAATGGTGGACCCACCGCGGCCAGGATTGGATGAGGATGTGATGCGGCAGCTAATAGATATGCGACCAAAGAAAATATTGTACATCTCTTGTAATCCTTTGACGCAAGTTGCAAATATTGCGCAATTGCGTCAGCATGGGTACCGTGTAGTGAAGATGCAACCGATTGATCAATTTCCACAAACCTATCATGTGGAGATCATTGCGGTTTTAGAAAGAGATTAGATTTTTAATGTGATGTGTGAGTTTTCCAATAGGAAGACGCATACATCGCGTTTTTAATATAAGGAAAATTCCCATGAAACGATTTCAGCTACTTGTTTTTTTTGCTCTCTGTTTCATTTCAATGTGTGTTTATGCCGAGGGCGAGGCTGGACCTGCTCCTGAGGCCTCACGGGACGGTGGATTTTCCCAGACCTTGGTGATGATCGCCATCGGTTTGCTGCTTTTTTACTTTATCATGTATCGCCCTGAACAGCGCCGCCGTAAGGACCTTGAGGAGCAAAGAAACAACCTGAAACCAGGCGACAAAGTGATGGCCATTGGCATCTTAGGAGAAGTTGCCGAGGTGCGCGACAATACGGTGATTCTGAAAATGTTTGATGGATCCAAAATTGAAATGCTAAAGGCTGCCATCTCTGAAAAAATTGAACCCACAACCACCCCTCCCCCAGCAAAACAGTAAAAAAAGAGGCGAAATTAAACGCAAAGATGCAAAGAGAGCTTTCTTTGCGCCTTTGCCCCTTTGCGTTTATTTTCACCTTGTCTTTGCATTACATTTTCTAGTTTTGCCAAAAAAAGCCTAAAGTCGAGTTAGTGTCTTTGTGTTTAATTCGTTTGAATTTTTAAAGAGCTTAATTGTTGTTGTTTTCATGTGCGGTTTTCCGGTAGGAAAACTGCACATTGCATTAGGTAAATGCGGAGAGAATACCGATCGTGCCAAATGCCATCATCCCCAATAAGGGAGAAATATTTGGTAATATATACAACAGCGTAAGACAGATGTAGGATAACTGAGCCAGCCGATGAGAAATCATGCTTATTACAGTTCGAGCATCTAAATTTTGCTGACCAGCTTCCGCTTCTCCTCGCGGTAACCCAGGTCCAAATAAGTTTGTTATAATTAGCCCGGATGCGAGAACGATAGCAACACTTGTCGTAAACAAATTAGCTTTTACCCGATACATTGCCAATGCAAGCCACAGCGCACTAATGGCCTGACAAGTGCGTCCCACCGCCTGACACCATTTTTTTGACTTCCCAGGCATCCTTATTTGATTGCCCGCCACATCTAAAACTAACCCAACCGTTCCTATACCTACCACCAGACTTACAGGCAGCAGAAATGCAGAAATTGACATATGATTTTCCTAATAAATGAATTTAATCGGTATTATTATGCAATAAGTCTATTACTATTTCACTTTAAAAGACCTTTTAATAAGTGCATCCAAAGAAAAGGCTCCAGGACCGAAAGAAAAAACTATCAGTGACGCCAAGAGAAAATTAAAGGGCGCCTGTTTAAGAAAAGCCTCAGGATCTTGTAGGGCTGCTAAAAATTCAGGACGATGACCCAACCAGAAGGCACATAGCATCATTATAGCCAACGCAAGTCCCGTCACCCTGGAGGCCAAGCCCAGGATCAGCAATAAGCCACCTATTAGCTCCAGGCATCCGACGGCATAACTATGAAATAGGGGGAACGGTATATTGAGCGATTGAAAATAATCAGATGTGCCCTGAATATCTTGCAATTTAGCTGTTCCCGCAAAAAAGAAACCTACACCCCAATAGAGACGAACAGCAAGTAGCAATAGATGACTAAATTGATTCCCCAAATAGATAAATGCAGAATAAATAGAGCGAACTATTTCCATTATTTTACCCCCGCCATCATGTTCAACCTGTTCATACACATATGTAAGCTATCTCGCCAATCAGGCAAGAGGATTCCCTGCTCCCTTTCCAAACATCGATTGCTCAATACCGAATAGATAGGACGCTTTGCC
>Ga0206968_10181_pt1 | contig 17327 bp, 6 predicted proteins | sample Alteio_BWOrgHeat_22_FD_153254 | JGI IMG/M metagenome (GOLD analysis project Ga0206968, IMG submission 153254) | Enriched cells from forest soil in Barre Woods Harvard Forest LTER site, Petersham, Massachusetts, United States -... | ecosystem: Environmental > Terrestrial > Soil > Temperate forest >... | reverse complement strand
ATGATGTAGCAGTTGACGGTGAGGGAAACGTTTACGTAGTCGGAGGCTTTAATAATCAGATGGATTTGGGTGACACTACACTGGAAGCAGGTTCCATGTTCTTTATAAAGTATGATCAAAACGGGAATCGCAAATGGGCTCGGGTCTTATCCGACGGCGACGCTAGTGGTGGGAAACTTGCCATCGACCAAGATAATAATGTTTACTTAACTGGCAGTTACTTGGGAAGCATAGATTTTGGAAATGGTGTGATGCTAACGGGTGATCACCCCTACTACTTCTCATTTTCAGATATATTCGTCACACGCTGGACGAGTGCTGGTGAACCTGTGTGGGCGCTTTCATTTTCTACTCTTGAGGATGACACGGCAGTGGGGATGCAAGTATCTAGTGATGGTCATATCCACCTTGCTGCGCAATACAATGACACCAACTTGATTGCCGGCAAGGTTAGCTACCCTTTGCCTACTCCAGATGGATCATACCTGGCAAGAATCGACGCAAGTGGGAATATTTTAAAGGTTTTGGGTACGAATCACAAGATTTCTAATTTTGCAATTAGCACAAAGGGCGATTTTTTTGTCGCTGGGACACTCGTGATTGACCATGGATATTATAACACTGTCAACAACTACGTAAGCAAGATCAGATCAGACTATGTCACAGAGTGGCTAAAACCACTTGCGACAAACGCATACAATTGGGCTCCTGCCATCGCTGCCGTGGACAGCGATGCCTATATAGCGACAAATTATGTATCATCATCCAAAATAGACAGCTCTGGTTTCTCCACAGAGGGTTTGGTGATTGTTAAGCTGAGTAGCTTGGGGGCTATCCAATGGACCAAGACTATTCCTGGTTTACCTTACGATAGAATTACCTCCATGCATGGAAGCGATGACCGCACAGTAATGGTCGCAGGGTACTATTCCGACAGCGGTTTGAACCTAGATGGACACGCAATAAGCAATAACAGTGGCAATAACGATGGTGATATTTTTATAGCCCAATTAAAAGATACGACCCAGTCATCTTGCCCGGCAAAAAACTCGCGGCTAAGTGTAAGCAAGCCTAAAATCTGCCAAGGCGATTCAGTTTCATTGGCTACCAATTTTGGTGTAAGTGAATACTTAGTAAGTTGGTATCGAAATAGTGAACTCCTCACAGCTAGCCCTACTTATTATAGTAAAGAATCTGGTGATTACCATTACATCAGGTACGCCGGTACGGCTTGCGCGGATACGTCTAATGTTGTAAGTGTTAGTGTGATCAGCCTTGCTCCGGCACAAATTACACCTGTTACAGTCAATACATGTAACCTGCCCGTAACTTTGCGGGCAGCTGATAGCGCCGAATTTACTTATCAGTGGAGTAAAGATGGCCAAGCATTGCCTGGCGCGACCATTGATTCATTAGTAGCTACCACTACCGGTGCCTACACCTGCACGATCCTTAATCTGGGATTGTGTGTCACGCATTCAGACACTGCCGCTGTCCATATTTATTCTGAACCTGTATTTAATATTGAGGTGGATTCTATCAATGCGGAACAATCCTTTTTTTTCGTTTCAAATGCCAACCTGATAACTTCATATCTATGGAGTGTATCAGGTACACAGCAAGTGTCGAACAGCTCCAGTCCGCTGTTCACATTTGATGGATCCGGTACTTATCAGGTTTGTGTTACTGCTCGAAATCAAGGCTGTCAGGTAACCAAATGTCTTGAAAGAGTAATTACGGGTATAAATGAACAGGGTGGAGATATTAGCGTTTATCCGAATCCGTTTAGCAGTACACTGATTGCCGCGGCTGATCGCTATAACACATTCACAATAATCTTGTACGATATTTATGGCAACATAGTGTTGGTGGGATCGTCAACAAATAGCATTGAATTAATGACTAGTTCATTGTCACCGGGTATGTACTTTGTTTGTCTTACATCAGACAGTGTTTCAAAAACAGTGAAAGTGATCAAAAACTAGAGATGCGAATCTGGCTAGAGATTTTAGTTCACCATTTTTTTCTTTCTTAAGGTGAACACAATTGAACCGGCACTAACCCCACATTTTTACAATCGAGTATTCCAATATTGGAACAAACATCAAATTAATTAAAATTTCGATGTTTTACTCTTCGCTTCCGATCTTGAGGCTAAATCATTGTTATTTTGAAATCGAACGAATCGTATCACGCGGAGCTAAAATGTTTAGCTCGTGAAAATCTTTTGTCGCGGGAAATTATAATCCAAATTCCTCACACCAATTTATGGCGGTGGAAAAATGAACCAGCTGATAAGTATAAGGCTTTTGAACTTAATTTGAGAGGGACGCAGGACTACGACCTTATCCGCTAGTTCTCACGGGACAAAAGAGCGCAGCGGATATTTTCGGCCTATGTGCGCTTGAGCAAATTCTTTGTATCAATGGCTCAAAGGATCCCGAAATTCCATAAGCATGTTCACGACATGCGGATTCAAGTAATCAGAACAATAGACTGAGTTCAAGGTTCTTTGGGGTTGACCAACGTCTTGCGGGTTTTCAATATTTCGGTGAGCACTTTCCGGCAATGGAGTATGGAGACATTCACGAGTTGTTTTTCACTGCTTGGTGGAATAAATTCCGTCGGGTCTACAAAAGCGGACAAATCAGAATTCTTTTGGTTTGTCCGTTTTTATTATAAGCCAATGCTGTTGACATAGCGCGAGCGACAGGAAGGCATGCTCCCAGCTAATCAACCTTCATATTTGCTACCGGATTTGTATGGGCCGCTTTTATGGCATGAAATCCCACTGTGATTGACGCAATCAAGAATGTGACAATGCCTGCCATTAAAAAATAGCTCACCGACATTTCAGTATGAAACGCAAAGTTTTCGAGCCAACGATTCATTACATACCAACCCACTGGCCAAGCAATAATATTGGAAATCAACACCCACACTGCAAACTCCGTTGATAGCAGCAATACGACCTGCCTCGATGAAGCACCCAGCACTTTCCGTATGCCAATTTCCTTTGTTCGTTGTTCGGCCACAAATGCGGCCAAACCGAACAGACCGATACAAGCAATAAAAATCGCGACGGAAGAGAAAATAACTGACACGACGTTGGTCTTTTGCTCGGCAACGTAAAGACGGGCTAAATTATCGTCAACGAAATTGTAATGTATCGCCTCACTGGGTGCTATTTCTTTCCACGTATCGGAGATATAGTCAATTGTTTTGCTCATGTCATCCGACGCGATGCGCACCGTGAAATTAATACCGGCGGGATAATCCTTCCTTTCCAGGTGAATTGCCAGCGGCCTTACTTTTGTGTGGAGGGATTCGTAGTTGAAATCCTTGACGACCCCGATGATTTTGTAGCTATGGCCATTGTTGCTGGCGGTAAGCGAAACCAGCTCTTTTCCTATCACATCATCTGTTGGAAAGGCAGCAACCATTGCCTCGTTCACAATTACAGCATCGACATCGGTGGGGAACTCTTTGGAAAAGAAACGACCCTGCTTCAAATCAATATGAAAGGTTTTAAGAAAATCGTAGTCCGTAACGATATATTGACAAAGAACGGGATCAGTGCCAGTCTTCTTGTTGAACAAAAAGCCATCACCTGGTATACCCGTTGTGAACATACACGCGGACCTAGTTGCCGAGACGATGTTGGCATTTTTTAACAATTCTTCCCGAAAGGCTTCCAAATGATCGCCTAGCAGATTTGTATTGTTGATTGAGAGGAGATGCTCCTTGTTAAATCCAAGGTTTTTGTTTTGAATAAAATCAAGCTGTTTCTTTACAACGAATGTTCCAATAAGCAAACAAATAGAGATGCCAAACTGGAAGATGACGAGACCATTTCGCAACACGCTTTTGCGCGACACATGACTGTCGCCCTTAAGTACCTTTGCAGGAACAAATGACGATAGATAAAACGAAGGGTAACTGCCTGCGAGAACACCGACCAATATCGTAAAGCCGATGAGTATCGGAGCCGTCCAATATGTGTTTATGATCACGAGGCTCAAGTCTTTTTCCAAAAGGTTGTTGAAAGGCGATAATAGCAGTGTGAGGATGAAAACCGCCAGCAGCATGGCGATAGTACTTGTAAGAATGGCCTCACCGATGAATTGGAATATCAGGAGCGATCGCGCTGAACCAAATGTTTTTCGCACACCGACTTCTCTGGCCCTTCGGGCAGATTTTGCGGTTGACAGGTTCATAAAATTGATCACCGCCAGGATCAGGATGAAGATGGCAATAGCGGAAAACATATACGTGTATCTGATATCGCTGGTGCGCATGTTTGCCCATTCGGTATTGAGATCTATTCCATAGTCGTGCTGAGAATACAGATAGATGGAGGAGAACGGCTGCAGGTGAAGTGAATATGCGCCTCCGTTCGCGAGGAATTGATTGATCGTAACACCTAACAATTTTTGAATTTCCGGACCAACGTTATTCACAACAAACTTTTGTAATTTTTTTTCAAAGTCAGCGACATCGGTTCCGGGTTGAAGCACCAAATAAGTCGTGAACCAATGGTCCATCCAGTTTTCGTTGACTTTATACGTGGATAGAGACTCGAGATAATCACAATGGAAGTGAGACTTCCGTGGAAAATCTTTGACCCATGCTGTAACTTTGAAATTTTGCCCTGATTCCGTCGGGAGCAATTTGCCCATGGGGCTTTCGTTTCCGAATATTCTTTTAGCAGCTGTTTCAGTGAGCACAATTGAGTTAGGTTCAACAAGGGCAGTCGTAGGGTCGCCTTCAATAAATTGCAACGCGAAAATTTTGAAAAAAGTCGAGTCGACGGCGTAAATGCTGCCACTGCGGAATAGCTTATCATTGTGTTTGAAGGCTCGTGGCCCAAAGTATCCAATCCTTGTATAGCTCTTGACCTCTGGATAGTTCTGTTGCAGTATGGGCCCAAGAACTTGGGCAGTCTTCGCATTTGTGTCTTCCGATCCATTCATCAACATCTTGGAATAGACGCGATATATCTGATTGGAATCGACTGCTGAACCAAGCCGGTCGAAAGTCAATTCGTCCTGAACGAAAAGAAATAACGCGAGGAAACAAGTGATGCCAACCGCAAGACCAACAATGTTGATGGCGGAGAACACTTTGTCGCGGATGATATTTCGGACCGCGATGAGGAAATAATTTCGGATCATGGTTAGGCAAATTTTGACTAGACTATTGCAATCCTGAGTAATGACTTTTGTCAACTTTGCAAAGATGGAGCCATTAAAAAAAGTGTCGAAATTGATTTGTTTCACCAATTGCTTGTGCACATGTGAAAAAATACTGTCCGGCAACGATCACTTTAAGTAGGCAGGAATGCCGATTAGATATGCCTGAATTTATCGAACCATCAATTGTTGAAATGCAAATCCACCGCGAAAAAAGTTCGATATTGGAGCTAAGATAACTTTTTCAGTTTACTCTTCGCCCCGGCACTAACTCGAGATTTTTACAATTCATTATTCCAATATTGAAACAACTCTCAATTTAGACGGAAATCGACACATTGCATTGTGTTGACCTACAATTCCTATCACTCTGAACTTAAATGTCCCGCGCGCGAGAACCTTCTTGCACAAGAAATCTGTGCGCTAATTCCGCGTTCCAATATCTGGCGGTGGAAGCATGAACCTGCCGATAAGTACAAATCATTTGACCTGAATTTGAAGGCATCGCAAGATTATGAGCTGATCCGATCTTTTGCCAACAATAAGAAAGCAAAACGGGTTTTCTCTGCTTACGTGCGTCTGTGCAAATTCTTCCTTGAACTCGTACACGACATTCCGAAATTTCACAAATACGTCCGTGCCGTGAAATTGCAAGTGGTCAAAACAATTGATCGTGTGAAGAATACATCGGATTGGTCCGAACACTTCGGGTTTTCAACATCTCCGTTTCCACCTATCGACAATGGAGTATCGAAACCTATACCAGTTGTTTTCATTCTATCATGAACACCTGCAATCGGATTTATCCTACCCAACTCTCAAGTATAGAAATCAAACTTTTGAAGGACAAACTCATTGATCCGGTTAACCGGTACTGGCCGACATCGTCCATTGCATTTGAATCTCTGAAAGACGGATCACTCCCCTTGAGTCTGAACACTTGGTACAAATATGCCAAGCGGTTGGGGATTGTTAGGCTAAGCCCTAATGGCCGCCGAAAGAAACGAGTCGAAGGGATACGTGCTATCCGTCCTAATCAGATATGGCATGCCGACATCACAAGGTTCATTACGGTCGACAACCAGGTGTCCTACATCTATCTTGTCGTTGACAATTTTTCACGAAAAATATTATCAGCCTTCGTCGCGAACAAAGTCAGTGCCTTAATTCGAAGACTGACAGTAGGAGAGGCCTTGAAAACATTCCGGGGTGGGGAAGAGCCGATCGTTGCTGATTACCGATGGCGGTCCTGAGAATTCATTACAGGAATATCTTGATTCTCTTTCTGTTCCATTCACGCATAAAAAAGCCTTACTTGATGTTCAATGTTCAACTCGTTAATTGAAGCACATAATAAAGTAATTAAGTATAACTATCTCTACAAAATGACAATAGCGGACGAAGGAGAACTTAGAAGAGCGATCGACTGGATTGCAGAGATTTCAACAATCGGCCTCACATTTCTCTAAACGGACTATCACCGAATGAGAGTCATGAAAATTCTGCTCTCGATATCGATTCTCTGAAAGTGAAGAAGAAAATTGCAGCCGAAGAAAGGAAGCAATTCAATTTCAAGAATCGTTGCGTGGCCTGTGCTGCCCAGATGCAAAAATGGATTTACTTCTTGCCGATCGCGCTAGATTTTCTAAATTCGTTAAGTGTTCCACAATTGAAACATCGAAGTATAAAAATGTCGCGGAACTGCCTGGGTTGTTGGTTGCCCAGATAAAAAAGGCTGGGTACAACTATTAAGATAAGTTAAAAATCAATTTCCTGACAATGCAGGCTTTTGTTCTAAACTCAATCAAAGTCCCTATCAGTAATCGTAGCAGTTGAAAATATCCGACATCAACCGCTTGAAGTGTCATGCTTTTTAAGTTATAATTAATCTACTTTGTAGATTTTCAGGATTCCGTCTTGAGGGAAGGGGCCTGGTTCAACACAAATAAAAGAGGTATCATTCAATAGCTTTAAGTCTAAATACGAGCCTTGTATGTTCGATCTTTTAATATTTCTTAGTTCAAGTTTTCTTCCATTGAAAATTAAGTTTCCAATAAAATATCCAACACCAAACTCGTGACCCAAGACAAGTATCTTACCTCCAATATTCTTAATATCAAAAATATCTGAGATGGATATGCTGACGTTAAGGCCATCGGCTTTTCTATTTGACAAGCAATCCCACCAATATAGTTTTGCTAAAAGTTCCCCTCCTGGCCTCGGAACGTATGAAGTGCTTAAGAATTTTTCATTGTCAAGAAAGAAAATTCTGCTGGACTGAGAAAGAACCGTATCTACAAAATCATAGTCACTGACTTTTTTTCCGTCGTCAATACTTGCTAGAACATGCCATCTTAAATCACTATTGTTCTTGTTAAGAACAATAAATGAATCACCATGAATTTTAAGATCAAAACCTGAACGGTCCTTATCTCTCAATTGCAATACTTTGAGTAGTCTATTGCTTAACTCACTCGTCCATTTCTTTTTCCCATTTTTAAATGTGTGATTTGACTCATTAAATAAATAAAGCGAGTCCCTCCTAAATCCAAGTGCCCACATCTCGCTTTCAACGTAAATTTCAGCAAGACTATTTGAAATTCTATCATACTTGTAATACTTAATAGAAACGTTTTGGTTTCTCTTCACTTCTCCTTGTATTAGCAGGTACCTTCCATCTTCCTGAAAAAATTGAAGTGCGTGAGAGTATATGGACGATGTGTTAAATAATTCTTGTAACTTTTTGTCTAGAGTTGGAACCGTTGGCCTTTGAGCTCTTCCTGAAAAAACAACAAAGAGAGATACTAAAAATGTTAATTTGAACTTCATTTTCGTCTTTAATGTATACCCAAAAAGAAACCTATCAATTGTGACTTGGGCGTTGCCCCGGCAGTAACGCGACATTTCTGCAATGGAGTGTTCCAATATTGGAAGAAGCATCAAATTAAATAAAATTTCGATGTTTTACTCTTCGCTTCCGATCTTGAGGCGAAATCATTGTTACTTTGAAATCGAACGTATCCTATCATACGGAACTAAAATGTTTAGCTCGTGAAAATCTTTTGTCAAGAGAAATTGCCGTCTTGATTCCTCGCTCTGTTTTGCTAAGAGGATATCCGGCCCATTGAGGCATGCCCTAAAACTTGTATTTTAGCGTGTCGTGAAAGCCTGCCTTACCTCAATGCTCGTATTGGTGTTTACCACTGTGAGCGCTCAGCCACCATCTCTCGAGCCCAGCAAGGTTGATAGTTTAAAAAATGCGATCAGCACATCGGAGGGGGTAAAGAAAGCCAGCGCGCTCTTTGAGCTGGCGAAAGTTTACTCCAGGTTGAATATCGACTCTACAAAGTTATTTATTGACGAAGCTTTGGGCATCTGCCGAAGGCGGAACGATGATACAACATATATTTTGATTGCTGCCGGAATGCAATTCTTCTTGGGCAGCGTTGGTGAAAAAGACCTGGCCCGGAAATATCTGATCTCGGCCAGAAATCTTAAATCGCGTGAGGCCATGAATCCCAAATACCAGAATCTGCCTTTCGTTGGCCTGTACTTCATACATTATTGGAACTATACGCGTTACGACAGCAGTGTATATTACGGGTTGAAGACTGTTGATCTGATGGATGATTTTACAGTCGGAAAAGCCGATGGTTATATTATTGTCGGCGCGGCCTATAATAAAATGGGTGACAACATCAAGGCGCTCGAATATTACAATGCGGCTCAAACCATTTTGATGGCATTACCATTTAACCCGGCAGAGTATTGTTACTTGTACAATCAATTGGGAATGCTTTATTCTGATGAGAGTGATTTGAAAAAATCGGAAGAGTTTTATCACCAATCCATCGCGCTTGGCAAAAAGGTGGGGGGCTTCCCACACGTGAGTCCGCTTACCAATCTTGCAGTGGTTTACGACCGGATGGGTGAATATGATAAATCCCTGAAGTACTTCGACAGTGCGGCTGTTCTTCTTCATACCGCGACCGATCCGTGGAGAACAGCAATTAATGTGCGAAACAAAGGAAAAGCACTCACACACGCAGGCAAACCAAAAGAGGGTATCGTAGAAACGTTGAAGGCAATGGAAATGTACGCTCGGTTAAAAGACAATTACACCCTGGCGCGTCTCCACCTCCAGCTGTCAGAATCTTATCGCTTGCTTGGAGATTTCAAGACCGCAGAACGCGAAGCACTTCTCGCACTCGAGTGGGACCGCACATATGGTTATGGAGAGCTTGTGAAAGAGTCATACCGCGAGCTTGCACGTACCTATGCGGCTACACGTCAGTTTGGAAAGGCGTTTGAATACCAGAACCGGTATCTTGAAATTTTGGACAGCCTCAATAGCGCGGAGAGGCGCAACAAGTTTGTTCAACTCGAGAAGAACTTCGAGTTTGCTACCCAGGAAAAAATGCGCCAGCAACTGGCACGTGAAAATGAATTGTATCTGGCCCAAGCCCGGGCGGACCGAAAAATTCGCACTTATCTGATACTCGGCACGATCGTGTTGATGGGAGCAATGATCATTGCTGTGGTTGCTTACCGGAGAATACGCTCTCAAAATGTTGTACTAAATCAACAAAACAAGAAGATCGAAGATCAGACCGAACAGTTACAAGAGGCTGCAAAAACAAAATCAAGATTCTTTGCCAACGTTTCTCATGAGTTTCGCACTCCGCTTACGTTGATCCTTGGGCCCGTTGAAAATCTTATTAACGAATCAAAACGGCCTGCAGAGCGGCAGCAGCTCACGCTCGTGAAGAACAATACAACGCGTCTGACGAGGCTTGTTAATCAGCTGCTTGAGCTAAGCAAGCTTGAAGCTGGAAACATAACGCTCGAATATGTCTATGAAGACATTGTGCAGTTTCTAAAGTTAATTGCATTTGCGTTCCAATCGCTGGCCGATCAAAAAAAAATCTCAGTCACTTTCAAAAACGAGCCAGCATCTGTATTGACTAAGTTCGATCGCGATAAGCTGGAGAAAATATTTTCAAACCTGTTGTCCAATGCATTTAAGTTTGCTCCTGAACAAGGACAGGTTGCAGTAGACGTTCGTGTTCAAGATCAACAGATACGAGTCGAAGTCACGGATTCCGGCCCTGGAATTGCAGCCGATGATCTTCCTTACATCTTTAACAGGTTCTATCGATCAGGAACAAGTTCGAGAAGTACGACAGGAAGCGGCATCGGTCTAGAACTCACCAAAGAACTGGTAGGGATATGCGGTGGAAATATCAGTGTAGCAAATGTTCCTTCGGGTGGTGCACAATTTGTAGTCACGCTGCCATTGATCACAGACACCACTGCAATAAGTGTTTCCCAAAAGAAATCAAAGCTGCATCCACCAGTCATGCAAGAGAGCGCCCCCATACTACTATCAGCTGATCGCGATCTTACTTCAACTCGTGAAGAACGGGATTTGGTATTAGTGATCGAAGACAATCCTGAAGTGCGCGCTTTTATTGAGGAGTCGATAAAACCCCAGTACCGAGTGTTGACAGCAGAAAACGGGGAGGAGGGAATTGAAAAAGCACTAGGCGTGATTCCTGACCTCGTTATTACAGACGTGATGATGCCGGTGAAAGGCGGTCTTGAAGTCTGCCGCACATTAAAAGAAGCACAGGAGACCAGTCACGTTCCCATCATCATGCTCACGGCCAAAGCCGATGTCGAGAGCAGGATCGAAGGACTTGAAACGGGAGCCGATGATTACTTAGAAAAACCATTTCATACAAAAGAGCTGCTTGCACGGATACAGAACCTCATTCGTCTTCGTCAAAAGCTGCAAGAAAAATTCAGTTCCGAACCGCGTGAATCAGCATCCTCACAGCCGGAGGACGAACTGCCTTTGCGCGAGAAGCAATTTCTGAATCGGTTGCGCGAAATGATTGATTTGCATCTTGCCGAAGAGGAATACAGTGTGGTGGAACTGAGCCGCGACATGGCCATGAGTCGTATGCAACTACACCGGAAGCTCAAAGCGCTCACGGATACCCCGACCAGTCTGTACATCCGCTCGATCCGTTTGGATCGTGGCAGGCAAATGCTTGAAGAAGGTCTATACAATGTTTCGGAAGTCGCGTATCGCGTAGGGTTCAATTCACCCACCTATTTTTCTACTTGTTTTTCTGAACGCTTTGGATTTCCGCCTAGCGAAGTAAAGCAATCCTAGTGCCGCAATCAAGTTTAATAATTTGATTTTCAATACAGTAGACGGTTGTTACGTGGCCTAATTCCTTTGTTACAATACTTAATGCCTGTTGGTTTCAGGGTTTTCATATTTGAAATATAAACCCAAACAACAATATGAAAACTGTAGTTTCCTTTTTGCTCGCTGTCCTTTGGTCTGGTGTGTCTGCTCAAAAAATGGATTCTCTCTGGACGACCTCAGGATTGAAATCTGAGATTCAGTCGATGGTACTAGCCGCCGACGGCACGCTGATCATATCAACTATCGAATTATTGCCGAAGGCTACTAGTGGCGACCAAGTGTACACCCTTTTTTCTGGCATTGATCCAAAGACAGGTGTCGTTAAGTGGAAGTATCCATCCGTACCACCGAACGCAGTACAGATTATTTCTGGCATCGAGTTTATCTCCAACACGCCCTATTTTAAATTGAAGAATGTGCCACTCACGATCATCGATCCCTATGACGGTCACCTGATTGTCGACCTTACCAAGGAAGGTATTACGCAGGAAGAAGGATATGGCTACTTGCTCCAATCAGGTCATCTGTGGGTAAGTGGAACATACAGTGGCGATCGCTGCATTTCATTATTCGATCTTGGTACGGGCAAGAAGCTTTGGAGCAATTCGGAGTTGCTGAAAGAGAACAACAAAGTGGCATCCAAGTTGAGTAAATTCAGTGCGTTCACGGGAAGTGCGCTGCCAAACAAAAAGCCGATTAAGTTATTGGGCAGCCCGATCAATCATGGAACGGATAAAATGATCGTGGCTACATCAAACGGAATCTTTGATGTATTGATCGCTAGTGGACAGACCAACTGGCAAGCCGACCTACCCAATCCCAATAAAGGCAAAATGATAAAGGTGGAGGTTGATGTGGATTTCATGAAACTTATTCCAGGTCCCGATAAATTTTATGTAGTGAAGGCCGTATACATGACTGCATGTAGCTATGAGGACGGAAAGCAAGTATGGGCGAATCCGGTAAAAACATCAGGTCCGATCGGACAAATCATCTATGACGAGAAAGGATTGATTCTTTGCCCGGAAAGCTCCAATGTAAAAGGATTGATTGCAACAGGTCTTCTCAAGATGGTGAATGAAAAAACAGGCGTGGAGCTGTGGGAGGAAGGACTCAAGTTCAGTGGCGGGGTTATCCAGACATACGCCTACACAGACAAAGGCTTGGCCGTGGTGATGGCTAATCCCGCGAGTGAAAAAAACGCAATCAACTTTATAGAGGTCGCTAGCGGCAAGTTCGTTCTTCCCAAAGACGTTAGCCTTGCAGGGGAGGCTCAATACATTGAGTTGGTACCGAAAGGATTATTGTATAAAACCGACCGCGCAGTCAACATACTTGGCCTTGAATCGGATGCACCCTTGTTTCAGTTTCCTGTTCAGTCGAAGAAAGAGAGGCCGATTGTTTCTGCCAATGCGGGAGATCGTTTCTATTTCTACTCTGATGAAGATCATAACGTTTACGAGATCAACAAAACGGCAGGGACTGGGAAGCAACTTAACAAATCAAAGATCGAATTCCAGGGAGGGGAGACTCCTGAAGTCATCGATGTACGCAAAGATGGCATTGCACTTTACAGCAAACAAAACGTAGTATTTATCGGGTATGACGGCACAGCGAGATTTAATGTGTACAATCCTGGAGTTCAAACTTACAAAAGCATAGCCGCCAATGTCAACAACGCTTTGGATATGATGTCCGCAGTGGTCGATGTGGCCGCCGTGGGTTCACACATGAGCGGAGCACTGAATGGAAGCAGTTCGGGACAAAATCAATATGATCAAGCCAATCAGGCATTCGCAGCTGTGGGCGGTGCAAACTACTTGTTGAACTTAAAGCAATTCGGGTCAATACGAAATCGCTCGAAAGCATCCGGACAGAGCCACGATTTTGTGGTGGCAATGACTCGAGTTGACGGTCGCCCTACTTTGATTGCAATTAATAAAGACACAGGAGTGATCGGATCGAAAATTCCGTTAGCGAAAAGAGATGGTGAGCCAATGTATGTGATTGATTCTGCTTCAGAGATGTTGTTTTATGCACCAAAAGACAAAAACCTGGTAGGGGTGGGCATGGGAGATAATGTTGTGTTAGGATTTGCAATCACCAGCAAATAAATAAATTAAAGTGATGAAGCTCAGATGCTCAATCTCCTTCTTTGTATATCGTCACTCGCCAATACTCACATGAAAAAAATCATACTGACTCTCTTTGTTGCTGGGTTCGCTGCCAGCGCGATTGCACAAACACCTCAACTTGTCAAGGACATAAACACAGCGACAGTGGATAGCGATCCGATTTTGCTCACCAATGTGAACGGTATCATTTTTTTCTTCGCCTTAAAGTCCTTCAGCACCGCTCACGCTCTCTGGAAGTCGGATGGCACAGGGAATGGTACGGTGAATGTCACAAGCAATTCGTCCTTTGACTACTACCCGTCTTCAGCCACACCTATTAGCGGTGCACTAGGCAATCAATTCTATTGGGCTTACAACAAGTCATTAAATATAAGCGATGGTACCTCCGCAGGAACTGTGACGCTTAAAACATTTACCTATGACATCTTGTATGTAATCAATGCAGGCTCAAAGCTTTTTATCATCACCTATAGTGGCCAAACGAACCTCATAGGTGAAGTATGGATCAGCGATGGCACAGCAGCAGGCACCAAATTATTGAAAACATTTTCTAATCCGCCCCCTAATAGCTCGCTTGACTACAATTTCATTTACAACCCTGTTGTTGTCAACAATAACCTGATGTTTTTTGTTTACACTGCTACCAACGCTGGCGCGTGCTGCCAGCCGTATATATGGAAGAGCGATGGTACAGTGACGGGTACTGTTCCTCTCGTCACTGTGACCTGGACCAACCCGTTCGCTTTTCAAAATAAGCTTTATTACCTCGATGGCGCAGGGCTTTATCAAACGGATGAGAATTTCACCGCACCAGTACTTGTCAACGCAGTACCTTACGGATTATCACTTCATTTACAAACGGTCCAGGCCGGACCTTATTTGTACTTTACCCACGGATCTAATGCTGTCCCCAATATCGGTGGTGACGAGTTGTGGAGAACCGATGGCACGAATGGTGGCACGATAAAACTTTATACCACGCCCGATGGCAGTGAAATTACAAACTTAACAGTTGCCAATGGTAATGTGTACTTCGTTTCCGGTTACAAAGTTTATCAGTCAACCGGGACCGTACCGGGTACCACGGTAATGAAAGACTTCAGCGCGCTTGTAGGAGGCTTGCTCAGCTACCCAACCAACCTTACTGCATCTGGCACAACGCTTTATTTTGCTGCCTACACACAAACTGACAATGCTGAGTTATGGAAATCGGATGGCACAATAGGAGGGACCGCACAAGTGAACAGCACGTTCAGCCCTGGCATTGACGGACTCAATCCGGCCTATCTTGTATCTTTAGGCGCAAGCAGTGTTGCTTTTGCTGGTACTGGCAACACCACTGGTCGCGAACTATTTTCATCGGATGGAACCTCGGTAACTAATGTGATTGATATTGCCGCACAACCAGGATCATCCTCTCCAGGCTACATCACTTCGTCAAACAATACGATATACTTTACAGCCACGACCACAGGCTCTGGCATGGAGATGTGGCAAACGGATGGCACGTCGGGCGGCACTACCATGGTTCTGGATGTTAATCCGGCCGGCTCCTCCAGCCCCGCCGAAGTGGTGAAGTCAATAACCGACTCAGTTTTTTGGAAGGCATTTGACGGAGTGAATGTGGGCCTCTATAACAATAGCAATCGTCACCTTCTTCAAACTTTTCCTGTAAACGATCCGGCTTACCTTTATATGTTTCCTGCCTCAATTGACAATGTTCTTTATTTTAATGGCTATGACGATGCCCACGGTGTGGAGCTTTGGACCTATAGTCAGGGGCAGGCAAAACGTATCACTGATATCAGCCCAGGCACTCAATATGCGTACTCCAGTAATTATGCCAAATTCAACAACGAGGTGTTTTTCTATGTGAATACAATTTCCAACGCGGCAACCAATGGGCTTTATAAAACGGACGGAACAACAAGCGGCACTGTGTTGGTTAAATCCTTTTCTTCGGTAAGTAAACTTACTGTTTTCAACGGAGTCTTGTATTTCTATGCAAATGATGGCGTGTCGGGGGCAGAACTATGGAGTTCAGATGGAACAACAGGAGGCACTACGTTAGTTATGGACATTAACCCTGGCAGTGGGGGAAGTGAAACAAGTCTTTCCAGTTTTACTGATCTTTTGGCCGATCATCCAGTTGTCTATCAGAACAAATTGTATTTCTTAGTCACTATAGGCGTGCAAACATCATTGTGGACCAGTGATGGTACCACGGCAGGTACAACTCATTTCGTTGACAACGCTGGAGGGGACTTGACTATCGTCAACGACAAACTTTTTTTTAGAGGCAACGGAACTTTAATGGTAACGGATGGCACTGCAGCGGGTACAATTACTTTATCCAACAATTACCCTTATAGCGTGGTACCCTTCAATAACTATCTTATTTTCGATAGTGCCGGACCGATTAAGTTGACCGATGGTACCGCCGATGGGACATTTACCATCGCCACTACTAATTTCCCTCTCTGGATAACCGCACACCAAAACACCCTGTATTTTTCTGACAACGACAATACTCATGGTCGAGAACTTTGGCTGATGAATATGATCTCTCCGCCCACCATCACTTCAGTGACGCCAGACCCAGCCAACAACTTAAAGTTCAAGATTGCAGGCACCAATCTCTCAACAGCGAAGGCTGTTCTGATAGGGGGTGTTGCGCCAGTGTCTTATACTGTTGTTTCCAATACTGAAATCGACTTCGTGATCAATAACGTAAGTGTATTGGGGTTACTCCGCGTCAACACTACTGGCGGAACTACAACAACAGCTTTTACCTATACAGCTGTACCTACCATTACTGGCATTAGCCCAGACAATGGCGTGGTAGGTACTGTAGTCACTATTACGGGCACAGGATTTTTGGGAGTGACGGATGTGAAGTTTGGTGGTGTGCCAGCACAGTCGTTTACGATCATCGACAATTCCTCCATCCATGCCACCATAGGATCAAATGGAGCTTCTGGATCGATTGCTGTTACCTCACCCGGCGGGTCGACCCAGGGGAAAAAGTTTCAATTCTATCCAGTTCCTTCTGTCACTTCACTTACACCCGACCATGGCCTCTCAGGCACTGCAGTTACGGTAATAGGTAATGGATTTTTTAATGTGAGTGAGGTTCTTGTCGGTAGTGTGGTGGCTATTTATAACATTGTCGACTCTACCAAACTTACCGTCAATCCTACAGTTGGAGGCGTGATCAAGATTACGGCTACTGGAGGGACAGTCACCACCACCAACTCATTCACTGTTGATCAACCTGTGACAGCGATTGAGAATGCCGCAAATCAGGAAGTGGCAATCTTTCCGAATCCTGCCGATCATTATTTGCGCATCACCTATGGAGACGACTCCTTCAAGGAGCAGGCCGTGAACATTGTCATTTGCGATATGCTGGGAAGACAGATCACTACCGGAGGTCGAGAAATGATCAACCAGGACATTAATATAACTAACTACGGATCTGGCATCTATCTAGTAAGAATAGCAGTTGGCGGACTGACAAAGGTTGCAAAGTTTGTTAAGCAGTAATACGGCTTTTCTCACCACGTTCGCCCACATCAACACCAACAAAATTTTTTTATATGAGAAAAATATTTAAGACAAGCAGGCTGCGCACCATCGTACTGACAATGTTGGCCCGGCAATAACGCGAATCACTCATCATCAATTTGTTGTGAAAAATTAGCCCGTTAAGTAGAATTGGCCAGTTACTAAAAATGGCCTTTTTCTGGTCAATTTAATACAAATCAAATTAGCAGCTGA
>Ga0206968_10180_pt1 | contig 17350 bp, 16 predicted proteins | sample Alteio_BWOrgHeat_22_FD_153254 | JGI IMG/M metagenome (GOLD analysis project Ga0206968, IMG submission 153254) | Enriched cells from forest soil in Barre Woods Harvard Forest LTER site, Petersham, Massachusetts, United States -... | ecosystem: Environmental > Terrestrial > Soil > Temperate forest >... | reverse complement strand
CGATATAAATAAAGTGAAAAAACTACTTTCTTATTATGTGGCAAATCCTGATGAACTATTCAATAAAATAAAATGGGTTCATTTAGATATTACTGATGTAGTTTCTACTGAAGAAGCCTTGAATGGAATTGAAACTGTTTATCATTGCGCAGGCTTTGTTTCTTTTCAAGAACGCGATTTAGAAAAGCTCAAACAGATCAACGAAATAGGAACTGCTAATTTAGTTAATGCTTGTCTCTCAAAAAAAATCAAAGCATTTTGCCACGTGAGTTCATTAGCTGCTATTAATAATAGCGACTATCTTGGTCAATTAACTGAAAAAGTTTTTTGGAAAACTTCGGGACAGGAAAGTGCTTATACTATTAGCAAATATAATGCAGAAAGGGAGATTTGGCGTGGGATAGAAGAAGGGTTAAATGCAGTAATCGTAAACCCGGGTGTTATTTTGGCACCAGGTTATTGGAATCAAAGTAGCGGGAAATTATTCGCCTTCTGTAAAAAAGGAAATTTATTTTATACAGATGGAAGCACTGGTTACGTGGGTGCATTGGATGTTGCCGACATTATGACACAATTAATTGATAAAGAAATTTTTAATGAACGTTACATATTAATAGAAGGTACTTATACTTTCAAAGAAATTTTTACGATGATCCAAAATGAATTTAATAAACGTCCTCCATTTATAAAAAGCGGTTTATTTTTATTGCACTTTGGTAGAATAATAGATGGAATATGGTGTAAATTAACAGGTAAAGATAGGGTCTTAACGAAGGAAATCATCCATTCAGCTATGGGGCACAAACAGTTTTCGAACCTTAAAATTAAAAATACGCTTCAATTCGATTTCAACCCTATAAAGGCTCTAGTACCCTCTATTTGCAAGCATTTATAGGGCTGAGCGATTAAAATTGAGGCCTAAATATTTTAGATTAGTTTCTATTTTATCACTAAATTCTTTGTATTTATAAGTTATATTCATATCTTGGTCTTCTCTTAAGAAGAGTGATTTATGCATATTGCAGTAGCAGGTAACATCGGTTCAGGAAAAACAACATTAACATCACTATTGGCTAAACATTATAAATGGCATGCCCATTATGAAGATGCAGATGACAACCCGTACCTAAATGATTTTTATGAAGATATGCAACGGTGGTCGTTCAATTTGCAAATTTACTTTTTGAATAACCGTTTTAACCAAATTTTGGACATTCGTAAAGGAAAACATACAGTTATTCAGGATAGGACAATTTATGAAGATGCGTATATTTTTGCGCCAAACCTTCATGCGATGGGCTTAATGACAACCAGAGATTACGATAGTTACTTCTCATTATTTAAATTAATGGAAGGTTTGATCAAATCTCCTGATTTAATCATTTATTTGCGTGCTTCGGTACCAACTTTAGTTAAGCAAATTCAAAAAAGAGGAAGAGAATACGAAAATAGTATCCGCTTAGATTATTTAAAAAGATTGAATGAGCGTTATGAGGCTTGGGCAACATCTTATGAATCAGGAAAATTATTGATTGTTGATGTTGATGATATTAATTTCAGCGAAAACAAAGAAGATTTAGGTAAAGTAATTCGATTAATTGACAGTAAACAAAACGGTTTATTTAAATAAATTTTGAGCACGATACTAAATAAAGAAGATGAATTTTTTGATGTCCATTTCACGGAGTCTATCAAAAAAATCAGTGCAACCTCCGATCTGATCATTGCATATGATGGCGTTTTAAATACAGAAACCATCAGCAAGTTGGAAACTGAGATTGAATCAAAAATCATTGAATTAAATGTTCCAAAAGCGGCTTTAAAAAAGATCTTTTTTATTTGTGTTGAATCTTTACAAAACATGCTTATTCACGGACATAAAGATCAAACCGGATACCAACACAATTATTTTTTGGTTTATAAAACAGGAAATAAAATTATGATTCGCACTGCAAATTTGATTAGTAATTCTGCAGTTCCTAAAGTAAATGGTGATTTGAACACAATCAATTCATTTGCTGATCCGACCGATTTAAAATCTTATTATATTAATCATCTTGAAAAAAATGAATTAAGTGAAAAAGGTGGTGCCGGTTTAGGTTTTATAACTATTGCAATGAAAAGCGGTAATAAATTAAATTACTCTTTTGATAAGATTAGCGATCTTCATTCTTTGTTCAAATTAGAAGCAGCTGTAAATGTTGAATGATCGTAAAGATCCTGACATGCCTTTAAATCCAACCATTTTATTTCTTCCTTCTTGGTACCCAACAATTGAAAATCCTTCACACGGAATTTTTATTCAAAATCACGCAAAAGCTTTAGCTCAATTTACGCCAGTTATTGTTGTGTATGCATACAGTACGAACTCAAAGCCGGATAAAGAAATTCAGGTTAATACAAACGGAAATTTAATTGAACTTATTCTTCCATATCAAAAGACAAATATTTCCTTTCCATTTTTAAAACAGTATTTACAATTTGGAAATTATCATTTGGCTTATAAAACATTACTGCATTATCTAATACAAAAGAAAATCAAAATAAATGCCATACAGGTTAATGTGGTTTTTCCGGCATCCATTATTCTCTCCTTATTTAAAAATCATTTTAAAGTAAAACATACAATTGTAGAGCATTGGAGCGGTTATTTACCCGAAGACGGAAATTATAAAGGAACTGTTCTTAAGCATTATACTAAACAATGCTTTAAAACTGCAAAAAAAATATGGTATATCTCCGAAAAGCAAAAACAAAGTTTATTGCATCACAACTTAACAGGTAATTTTGAATTACTCTACAATGCCATTGAGACCAACATATTTAAGCCATCTGCTCAAACAAAAAATCTGACAGTTACTTTTCTTCATGTATCGTCTTTGGTTGAAAGAGAAAAAAATTTAACCGGAACTTTTAAAGCTTTAAAAAAATTACAGGATAAAAATTTCAAATTCGAATTAGTAATTATTGGTGGTGATACAAATTCAATAGAAGTAACTAAAGTTTTACAAAACAAAATTGGGTTGGAAAATGTAATTTACAAAGGTCATCAATCGCAAGAAACAATAAACCAATATATGAATACTGGCCACGCTCTACTATTGTTTAGTTATTTCGAAGGCATGCCCGTTGTGGTTTTGGAAGCTTTAGCTTGTGGTTTACCCGTATTTGGTTCCAACGTTGGTCAATTGCCGGAGATTATCAATAATGATTTTGGGAGATTATCAGAAAAAAATAATGTCGAAGATTTTACTTCATTACTAGAAAATTTTATTCAGGAAAAATATAAATTCTATCCTGAAAAAATGCGACAATTCATTTTAGATCACGCTTCATTTGAGGCTGTTGGAAAACAGATGCATGATTTTTACTTGAAGGATTGAGGCAGAAGATTTTTGCTTACGCAAAACGTTCAACCAAGTTAGTCAACTCCACAAACTCTGTCACACTCAATTGCTCCGGTCTTTTATCAAATAAATAAGAATCAGTTTCAATTGGTAACGCTAACGCGGGCTTTATTGAATTGCGAATGGTTTTTCGTCGCTGATTAAATGTTGTTTTAACTACCTTCTTAAACAAATCCTCATTACAATTTAATCGCTTTACTTCATTTCGTTTCAATTTAATAACGGCACTCTTTACTTTGGGTGCTGGTGTAAAAACATTTTCATGAACAGTAAATAAATATTCTATACTATAAAATGCTTGTAACAAAACACTTAAAATACCATAGGTTTTTGTTCCGGGCTTCTCCGCCAATCGTTCAACAACTTCCTTTTGAAACATTCCTACAATAATATCCACTTGATCTCTATGTTCCAAAACTTTAAACATAATTTGACTCGAAATATTATAGGGGAAATTTCCGATGACATTAAATTTTTTGTCGCCTACCAAGGTAGTTAGATCCATTTTTAAAAAATCATTTTCAATAAATTGATCTGCATTTTTAGGGTAATTCTCTTTTAAATATTTAATTGACTCCGTGTCAACATCCAAAGCAAAAAAACTCGGTTGATCAATTAAATACTTCGTTAAAACACCTGTACCCGGACCAACTTCTATTAATACATTATTCGAATTTTCAGAAGTCATAGCTTCCACAATTTTTCTTGCGATATTTTCATCGTTCAAAAAATGTTGCCCTAAATGTTTTTTGGCTCTAACTGGATGTGCCATTAATCTACAATCTGAAGTATGGTTCTAAAAGCGGCATACTTATCTTTGAATTTTGAAGTATGATCTGCTTGTAATCGGGGCGCAAACTCCTTCTGATAACGTTCAATATCCGGCATTTCTAAAAATTTATATTGCATTGAATAAGTATGCCCTTCATCTTCCGTATACAATACTTTCACCATTTGACTATCAATAAAACAACCCGTTTTCATCACCTCTGGAATATGGATTTCTTTCATCCATTTTACCCATTCAGCATGTGCATCTTCATTAATATTTACGGTAACATTATAAATAAACATACCTTAAAAATACTACAATTTTTTTGGCTTATCATACTTTTATTAACCTCAAATCAAGAGATTATTTGTATTTTTAACACAACTAAAAAGCCCGTTTGTATTGATAAGTGGTGCTTTTTATTAAGAAACTTAGACCAATGAAAACAGATTTTGTTGAAGAATTAACCTGGCGTGGATTATTGCATGATGTTATGCCGGGTGCACAAGACCTTTTAAAAAAAGAAGTTTGTACAGCATACATTGGTTTTGATCCTACCGCAGATTCTTTGCACGTTGGAAGTCTATTACAAATAATTACTTTAATGCGTTTTCAAAAAGCGGGGCACATTCCAATTGCTTTAATTGGCGGGGCTACGGGTATGGTTGGTGATCCGAGTGGGAAAAGTGCTGAAAGAAATTTGTTGGATGAAACAGCTTTGAATAAAAATATTGAGGGGATTAAAAATCAATTATCCAAGTTTTTAGATTTCAAAAATTCAAATGCTGAATTATTAAATAATTACGATTGGATGAAAGACTATAGTTTTTTAAATTTCATTCGCGATATTGGAAAATTTTTGACGGTAAATTATATGATGGCTAAAGATTCTGTGAAAAATCGTTTAGAAACTGGGATGAGTTTTACAGAATTTAGTTACCAATTATTACAAGCCTATGATTTCTATTGGTTGTACAAAAATAAAAATTGCAAATTTCAGTTGGGAGGGAGTGATCAATGGGGAAATATCACAACCGGAACAGAGCTCATTAAAAAGAAATGTGATGGCGAAGCATTTGCCATTACAACACAATTAATAAAAAAGGCAGATGGAACAAAATTCGGCAAAACAGAAGGTGGAAATATTTGGTTAGATGCAACAAAAACATCACCTTATAAATTTTATCAATTTTGGATGAATTCGAGCGATGATGATTCAAAAAATTTTATTAAGTACTTTACATTTTTAAATAAAGAAGAAATTAGCAAAATAGAAGAAGCGCATACTAATGCTCCTCATGAAAGACATTTACAAAAAGCATTAGCAAAAGAGCTAACGGTTTTAGTTCACAGTGAATCAGATTTTGAAGGAGCTGTAAAAGCATCTGAAGTTTTATTTAAAGGAACAATTGATGACTTAACAAAATTGGAAGAAACTATTTTTTTAGACATTTTCGAAGGTGTTCCGTCTTTTTCTGTCTCTACTTCTGAATTAGCAAATGGCATTGGATTGATAGATCTTTTGGCAGAAAAAACAAATATTTTTCCTAGCAAAAGTGAAGCTCGTAAATTATTACAAGCCGGTGGTGTGAGTATAAATAAAAATAAAATTGAAGATGCTCTTATGGTTGTAAATTTATCTAATACCATTAATAAAAAATATATTTTGATCCAAAAAGGAAAGAAGAATTATTTCCTATGCAAGTTGAACTAAAATGGCATTAAAGCAGTCGCAATATTTAAAACAGCAACAAAAATTATTACCTCAGCAAATTCAGTTAATGAAATTGCTTCAGCTTCCGACGCTTGCACTTGAAGAACGAATTAAAGAAGAATTAGAATTAAATCCTGCATTAGAAGAGAATGACGGAAATTCTGAAGAAGAATTATTTAGTAATGAAGATAGTACCGAAAGTGATTCTGAAATTGAATTAGATGACAATGGCGATGTAAAAGAAGCGGAGATAGAGCGTATTGACGATAAAGTGGATATGGAAGATTACATGGGAGACGAAGAGCTCGACTCTTATAAGTATGAGATCAGCAACAAAGGAGTTGACGATGAAGTGAGAGAATTTGTAGTAGTTGAAGGTCCTGACTTTCATAGCATGCTTGAACAACAATTAGGTCTCAAAGAATTAAATGAAACAGAATATACTATTGGAATCTATATTATTGGTTGCATAGATGAAGATGGTTATTTGCGAAGAGAGCCTGAAATGATTGTGGACGATCTCGCATTTAATTACAATATAACTTCTAACGTACAGGAAATAGAAAAAATCTTAAAAACGATCCAGACTTTTGATCCAATTGGAGTAGGAGCCAGAACAATTCAGGAATGTTTACTGATACAATTACATCGTAAAACTGAACAAACTAAAGATGTATTGCAAGCCATTGAGATCGTAAAAGATCACATGGATGAGTTTAGTAAAAAACATTACGAAAAGATCTTGAAAAAAATGAATATCACCAGTGACGAATTAAAAGAAGTCATTGACGTGATTACGCATCTTAATCCAAAACCAGGTGACACTGAAATAAAATCAAATGGACATAGTGAAATTGTACCTGATTTTTTAGTGACCGTTGATGATGGTAAACCGGAATTCTCAATTAATTCACGCAATATGCCTGACCTTAAAATAAGTAAGGAGTATATTGAAATGCTGAAAGAATATTCGAAACAAAAAAATAAAGACGGGAAGGAAGCAACAACTTTTATAAAGAATAAAATTGAAAATGCGCAATGGTTTATTGAAGCATTGAATCAAAGACATATAACTCTCATGGTTTGTATGCAAGCTATATTAGAGTTTCAGGAAGAATATTTTATGACCGGTGATGAAAGCAAATTGAAACCTATGATACTGAAAGATATTGCCACAAAAGTAGAAATGGACATCTCAACAATATCCCGAATGGCAAATAGTAAATATGCACAAACGCCATATGGAACTTTTTTATTAAAAACTTTTTTCAGCGAAAGCATGAGTACCGAAAGTGGCGAAGAAGTGAGTTCGCGTGAAATAAAAAAAATACTAAAAGATTGTATTGATGCTGAAGATAAACACAAACCATTAACCGACGATGCACTTTGCGATATACTAAAAGAAAAAGGTTATACAATTGCCCGAAGAACCGTTGCTAAATATAGAGAACAACTGGATATTGCTGTGGCGAGAATGAGAAGGGAAGTATAAGATGAACTCTTCTAATTTAAAATATTATTCTCAAATAGACGGCTTAAGATGTTTTGCGATTATTTCTGTGATGATTGGTCATTGGATAAGTTGGGATACCACAAACATTATTTTAAAAAATACACCTTGGGGTCATGGTGTTATTTTATTTTTTGTTTTAAGTGGTTATCTTATTACGAATATCCTTTTAGAATTAAAAGAAAAAATTAATACTGGAGTGATCAGTCATTCCGAAGGTTTAAAGACTTTTTACTTTCGCCGGATACTAAGAATTTTTCCGATATACTATTTACTCATTTTTTATCTTTTCTATATCAATTACGAAAACACAAGAGAAGTTTTTCCTTGGTTGGTAACATATACTTCCAATATCTTACAAAGTAAAACAGGAAGTTTTATTGGGGGATTCAATCATTTTTGGTCGCTTGCCGTTGAAGAACAATTTTATTTGATTTGGCCATTTATTATTCTATTTGTAGATCTTCGGAAATTAATAAATGTCATATTGATCTTTATTATAATTTCTTTTCTTTCTCGTTTATCTTGTGTTATAATCAATCCAAATAATTGGATGCTTTCTGCTTATTTAACTCCAAATCTTTTTTTACCACTTTGCTTAGGGGCTTTGCTTGCATTTGGGAAAAGGTATAAACCGTATTTAGAAAGTTTTTTCAATAATTCAATTTACATGTATGCCAGTATTTTACTTTATGTTTTCTCTTTTTATTTTTTCCATTATCGCTGGCGCATTGCACTTTTCGACTTACTACTTGACGAATATTTATTTGCAATAATGTGCACATTTATTATTTCAAAAACCTCTTCAAATAGTTTCAGATTTATCGTAAAATATATTTTAGAACATGATGTGGTTGTTTATACCGGCAAAATATCTTATGGTTTATATGTTTACCATTTATTTGTAATTGGCTTTTTTTGGAATTATCTTGCTTTAGAATACAAATTAGGCGTAGTTGACAAACATGCTATGTGGTTTATTTATTTTGTTCTGGCGTACATTCTGGCAATTCTATCATATTATGTTATTGAAAAACCGTTCAATAATTTAAAGCAGTATTTTAAATACTAAACATTATCCTTTTTTTCATCTCCCAATACCTTGCTCTTTAAAATTGCCATTTCCTGAGTTAGTTTTTTAATTTGCTCATGTTGTTTTGAATTCACAACTGATAAATGGACCAAGAAAATGATAATTGCAAAAATTGCTGCCAAAAACACTAAAGCCGGAGCATAATATACGCCAAGGAGTTTAGCGAGTATATCTAACCCATTTCGCCAAAAAGAAAACACCAATAAAACAACTGTACAGATGATCCAAATAATTGAATATTCTTCTCTTAGTTTTCCCTTTGCAATTAATCTAAAAATAAAGAACATAAATGCTAACGCACCAATGATGCTTAGGATTTGGATTTTATAAGGTACTACGTTTTCCATAAAATTTAATTCTAAAATAAATAAATAAAATTCCTAAAGTTACTTTGATCATGTAATACAAACTCCTGAATGAAGAAATAGATGAAACGCCTCCTTGTCTTTCTTTCATTTCAACAGGCACTTCCCTTATTTTTAATCCGTTCATATGAAACAAAATAATTGCTTCCGGCTCAGGATATTCATCCGGATAATAATCACAAACCAATTTTAATGCTTTTGTATTGATTGCTCTATAACCAGATGTAGAATCAGTAATTTTAATTCCTAATAAAAACTGATTTAATCTTTTAAAATAATTAATTCCAAATCTTCTTAGGCTCGAAGATTGAAATCCCTCTTTATGAATGAATCGCGAGCCAATTACAACATCGCATTCATTTTGAATTAAAGGTGTCAACAATTTTGATAATTCTGAAACAGGATGTTGCCCATCTCCGTCCAGTTGAACAGCTATATCATATTGATGCAATTGCGCAAAATGGTAACCAGACTGCACGGCACCACCAATTCCTAAATTAACCGTAAGATCGAGATATACTGATGTTGCTCTTTCGATTTCATTTGTTGTTTTATCAGTTGAACAATCATTCACAGGTAATGCATGTAGAATAACATTTGGGATTTTTACTCCTTTAATCTCCAGAAGCAATTTATAAATAGAAGCTTCTTCGTTAAAGCATGGTATGATTATCAGTACATTTATATTATTGATTTCTGTCTTCACCTGATCTCAATTTATCATAGTTTGGTTCCTTTAAACTGCCCCAAAATTCACCTTGTTCATGCGCATTCAATTTGAACTTACAAAATACTAGCCAATATGTTTTTTTGCTCATCGAATTAAAGTGTATGATCCCATTATTATATTGATATGTTTGCAAAAGATTTAAACTGATACCAAGTGAAATAATAATTACAAATACAATTTGAATAAGCGGTTTGAGAGAAATATTTTTATCCGTGTCAAGCACAAAAGAAACTAATGCTGCCAAAGGAATAGAGAGGTATGCGAAATGTTGAACAAATGCACGTGCTCCGAAACACCCACCAAAAAACCAATCCCACCAACAACTGATCATGTATAAATTTATCAGAGTAATTACAATCAATACAGCTCGCATTTCTTTTAATTTGTTATTCATGAAGAAAAATCCAATGAAAGATAAAGCTATCAATGGTGTATATAGAAATAAACCTTTACGATAACTAAATAGCACATTTACTATTTGTGGATCATTCCAAAAAAATCTTTCGCCAGGATAAGAAAAATAAAGAAATTGGCCAGTACGTTCTTTCCAAAATAAAAACTGAGGAACCCAAATCAAAAAAGAAAAGAAAATCATAATTAAAATTTCTTTATAATGACTAAAAAAGAACCTTATCTTTTCTTTCAAATTAAATGTTTGGGAAACAGGCCAAAAAATGAATATAAAAATAATTAGAAGATCAGTTGGTCTGATCAAAGCAATCAGCCCAATCAACAAACCCATTAAAATTGACAACTTAATTGATCGTTTTTGATGCCAGTGATAATTGCAAAGCAAAAAAGCAGAAAATAAAAAAAATAAATTTGAGTGTGCCATTTCAGGTATTGAAACCGAATAATAAAATAGAATTGTTCCTAAAAACAAAATCAACAATGTTACGGTAGTTACTTTCTCAGTAAAAAATTTAGTCAAAAAGTTTCGCAATAAAATTAATCCCAATATTGCATAAAAAATAGTTCCCCAGTGAAGAGTAGTTGCGAAAGCTTCACTAAAACCATCAAGTGGGTCATTCTGATTTATTGCGATCTTATAACCAAGTGCATAAAATGGCGAATACAATAATGCCATTCCATATGTTGTTTTTGGAATGTGCAAACTATCGAACGGGCAAATTGGTAAATAGTTATTGTCAAATGAATTTCCTGAAGTATGAAATTCAAAAGAACCATGATTACTTATATAAGCCGGTAAATAGGAATAATAATTGGCGACATCCCAGGAAAAATTATCCTGACCCTTGTGCCAACTTCTCCAACCATCCATCGTAACAAAAATAAAACAGGATAAAGCAACAATCAGAATTATTGATGGTTTTTGTAAGCTTTCTATTTTTTGTAAGGGTTTCACAATAGATTAACAAATATAATTAATTATAATGTTTTAGTAAGAAAATAAGGGTGGAAATCGAAATCTAATTTCTCAATTTGTAAATTATTAAGCCGCGATGAGTTGCTATTATATGATTGGCCAAGTTATTCGGATAGATTTTATTAAAACGTGCCGAATCATTAACAATAAGATATTTAATAACATCATTTTTCAAATATGCATCAATTTCTTCAGCGGATGATTCATCCCCAATATTAACGCCAATTTGATCGATTAAATATAAACTACCACAGTAGGTGTTATCAAAGGCACTTAAAAATTTGTCTGTTCTTTTTATTCCCAATGCTCTCAATTTAGGTTCCAAGTCTTCATAAGCGCGGTAGTCGCCAGTCCAATAATAAATTGCTCTTGTATTTCTTTCGGTATAATTTTTTTTGCAAAACACCAAAGCCTCTTTCATGTTAAAAAATAAAATAATGACAAAAATTACCTGTGTTATTTTAAAATACTTATCTGAAAAACGTACAATCAAATCACTAAAAGTCAGAACTGAGAAAAATACGCATGGTAATAAAGCTATTATGTAATAATCGTGCCATCGAAATTGATTGAGGAAAAAATAAACATAGAACATATTACCAATAATATTTAAAAGCGTTATCGTTAATAATATTTTATTAGCGTATTTAAAAAGAACAATAATACCGACAAAAGAAATGCCTATCAAAATATAAGACTCGTGAGAATAATAATGTTTGACCCATAAATTTTTTATTGTGATATATATTTCTTTAGCTGCATCCCAGTTATCTACCATTATTGGCTTAAGGGCAAACGATTCGTTTTCATAATGCGTATTTAACCAACTCGCATAATAATACCAGGAAGCAGCAACAACTATTCCCATAACAATTCGTGTAAACACTTTCAAGTGTTCTGTAAAAATAAAAGGTTTATTTTCAAATTTAAAGAATCTTAACTTATCCAAGATTAACATACAAATCACAATTATAAAAATAATGATAGACGTTGCTTTTATTAAAACAGTAAGTACAACGGCAAAAACGAACAGATTTAAATGCCGTGTTTTATTTGTTTTCAAATATGTAAGAAAAAAATACCAGCCTATTAATTGAAAACCCAAACTCGGAGCATCAGGCATAAAGTTGGGTGTATAAAATAATAAAACAGGCGATAGAGATACGGCAATAGCCAGCATGACTGATAGAATATTATTTCTGATATATTGATCAACCAACAAATAAAAAAAGAATAAACCCAAAGTGACGAGCATAAGTGAAATTATACGCAAATAAATTTCATCGAATCCGAATAACTTATACATGATGGCTCCCCCATAATAAATAATTGGAAACTCAACCCCTGTTATTCCTTCACCCTTTATGTAACGTTGTATCCGCGGTTTAAAAAAATTCATATCTGTTTTATAATAGTTCAGTGCAATAGAAGCACGTTGGCTTTGAGCAGAAAGGTGAATAGATGAAGGGCGGTTATGGATATATTTAAATACACCTACATAACTATAAAACCAAGAAACAGAAATGAGAAATATTATTACTTTGACCGCTTTTCTAAGAATTTCATTTTTAATTGTAAGCTGATTCCAAATTTTATTTGTTTCCAAATTCAAAGTCGCTATTATGTTCTTTAGTTTTTGAAACATGTTATTTCAGAGCCTTAATTTGAACATGTAAACAATCCAAATCAAATTTCTCATTTGTTGAATTACCAAGATAAGAAAACGTATTGATCAAGTGAAATGGTTGATTCCATGATTCATATTTTAAATGAATAGAATCTTTAAAATAACACCACTTATTTATTTCTGTGAAATAATATCTTAAGCATATACCATTCCACCCTAACATAACACCATACTGATCAAAAGGAGCAACATTTATGTAAGCATTAGACTGCGCATAATTTGTTTTAACCCTACCACTAAAAACAATTTCCAGTTGAGCGGTTTTAAATTCATCTGGTAATATAAATTGACTTAATAAACCCTGAGAATTGGCTTTATTGATGCGAGAATAATAAAAAGAACCACTTGAATCATATAAAATTGTATCACCATTTATTTTTTTGGAGTCAGACACGATCGTTTTTGAATCGATCAATTCATATTTATCTTCGCAAGAAAAAAATAAAATTAAAGCTAAGATACCTATGATTTTTTTTTTGAGCATTACAGATCCATTTCCTTTATTTCGCCTTCAACAATTAATTTACCAGCCGTTGCTTTAATAATTTCTTCAACACTTACTCCGGGAGCACGTTCAAGTAATTTAAATCCTCCCTGAGGTAAAACTTCTAAAACAGCTAATTCAGTTACTATTTTTTTAACGCATTTTATACCGGTTAATGGGAGATCGCATTTAGGTAGTAACTTAGACTGACCAGCTTTATTTACATGCTGCATAGCTACAATAATATTTTTAGCACTTGCAACAAGATCCATTGCACCTCCCATGCCTTTCACCATTTTACCCGGAATTTTCCAATTAGCAATATCGCCATTTTCACTTACTTCCATTGCCCCCAAAATGGTGAGATCAACTTTTTGCGCACGTATCATACCAAAACTCATAGCGCTATCAAAAATAGAAGAGCCAGGTAATAATGTAACTGTTTGCTTGCCTGCATTTATAAGATCTGCATCTTCTTCGCCTTCAAAAGGAAAAGGACCCATTCCTAAAATACCATTTTCACTTTGAAGCTCAACACTCATACCTGCAGGAATATAATTAGCAACTAATGTTGGTATGCCAATTCCTAAATTAACGAACATTCCATTTTTTACTTCTTTTGCAATTCGTTTTGCAATTCCATTTTTATCTAACATAAATACTACTTATTTAATTTTTTACTTTTAACATCATGAGTTAATTATTTCATTAACTAGTTCCTTTTCCTAACCGTTCTTTGCTCAATTCGTTTTTCATAATTTTCACCTTGGAAAATACGATGTACATAGATCCCTGGAGTATGAATATGGTCAGGATCCAATTGTCCTGCCGGCACCAATTGCTCAACCTCAGCAATGGTAATTTTACCGGCCATTGCCATCATTGGATTAAAATTTCGAGCTGTACTTTTAAATATTAAGTTTCCGGCAGTATCGCCCTTCCAGGCTTTTACGATAGCAAAATCTGCTTCAAAAGCTTTTTCCATTAAATATTCTTTCTCTTCACCATTGAAAGCAAAACGACGAACTTCTTTTCCAATTGATACTTCTGTACCAACACCCGCCGGGGTATAAATAACAGGCATACCATAAGCTGCAGCCAAACAACGCGTAGCCAAAGTACCTTGCGGAATTAATTCTACTTCCAATTCACCACTCAACATTTGTCTTTCAAACTCATCATTCTCGCCTACATAAGAAGAGATCATTTTTTTTATTTGTTTAGTTTGTAATAACAAACCCAATCCAAAATCATCTACGCCTGCATTATTGCTAATGGCAGTAATGCCCTTAGTACCCATTTTTATAAGTTGGGTAATTGAATTTTCAGGGATACCACATAATCCAAATCCGCCAAACATAATTGTTTGGTTATCTTTTACTCCTTTGAGCGCTTCTTCAGCATTTTTTACAACTCTATTAATCATATTTTTAATCTGAAATTAAACTATAAAACTTAAAATTACATAAAATCAAGACATACTTACTCCAATTTTAAAACTTTGTTTTTGGTACATATTCATTCTTCGCGAAATAAAATTTCCTAACCTTTAAAATAGAAAAATTGGGAGTGTTAATTGTGTCCAAAATTATAAAGTTCTTTTTGATTTCAATAGGATCAAGCTTGTCGACTATTACAAACTCAAATTCACCGGTTAAGTACCATTTAATATTACTACCCACTTCGTTAATTGCACAACTAGGGTAAACAGATAAAACTTGAACATTATTTTTAGAAAAAACGGTTATCCATTTCGCAATCCAATAGTTTGAAATTCCTCTTTTAAAGTTTTTTTTCACGCAAACACTATCAATTTCTTTAACTTTTTGTGGATAATATGAAAAATAATTTACAAAACCTTTCGGCGATAATTTAAAAGTTATTAAGCTAAAAAAAACAATCAGGATAAGGTAACTTAATCCAAACGAAAAAATTCTATTGCTCTCACGCTTTTTCATAAAGTACCCAACTAAAATTGCCAAAAAAGTCATTGCGAAAAAAACAGGCGCCACATTGTATCTAATGGTATCCCAACCTGTGTAGCTCCCATTTAAAACTGGTGCTGCATATACAATTATTGAAAAAATAGTATAAAATAATAAAAAAAACTTAACTGATTCCGAAAATTTTTTTCTGTAAACTAAGAACATAATTCCGCTGATAACGGGAGAGAGATATGCAAAGACCATTTGAAAACTTCTAAAACCTAATAATGAAATATAACAAGAAGCCTGTGCATAAAATGTTTTCATAGATTGTCCTATGTTTTCGAAAGCATACATTTTATTAGGACTACTAAAATTAAATAAACCCGACTGATTAATATGCGTGTATAATTTCATGGCAATACATACACCAAATATAACTGTTAGCGTATATACAAGAATATATCGAAGACCTTTTGATTTATACAAAAATAAATTCGTCAAAATTGTTGGCCCAATAAACATAACAATAAAAAGTATATCGCTGTATGTTGCGAGTATGGTAAACAAAAAAATAAAAATAAATTTATAAACCGGTTTTATTTTTGATATTAAAACTGAAACAGTAATTAAAGTATTTACCAATGTACCCGTATGATAACAATAAACCAACATTAAGGAAGGAAAGAACTGATCGTTTGTGAAATAATAACTCTCCAAAAATAAAATCGAATAAAAAACAGGGACTAACCAGCTGTATTTTTTTAAGTTTGCGCTAAAGGACTTACGAAAAATATAGCACGACAAAACAACAATTGTTAAAGTCTGAATTAATCCATATACAAAAGAAAGAGATAAAAAATTTAATTTAAAAATCAAGAAAAGTACATAGTACAAAGTCATGTCGGGAAATAATGCCGGAGCTGCGGCTAAATACCAATCTTTTATGTGACCACCGTTGTAAAAAATATCTTTGAACAAACAGGGTATGCCTAAAGAATCTGAATTAAAAACATTGGCCAATTTGTATTCATCGTAAACAGAGTAATTGCAAATGATACTCAGGATCAAAATTCCAAAACCTAATATGTTTAGTAAATATTCATTTAATAGAAAATCTAAAACACTTTTCGATTTCGGATGCATTTATTTTCTATTTACAAATTATCAAATTCACTTGGCTGAACTTGTTCTTCAAAATTATCAGCATCGTACTTACTGCAATCTAACTCAAGATTTGGATCCAAATTTTTCGGTTTCGGAAATTCGCCCTTACTCACTTTCAAAGTATGATCGGCATAAACTTTATTAAAAAATTTACCCCAGATTGGTAATGCCATAGTTGCACCTTGTCCTTCGGCCATTGAATTAAAATGAATACTTCTATCTTCCCCACCAACCCAACAACCTGCTATTAACTCAGGTGTAATTCCCATAAACCAACCATCAGCATTTTTTTGTGTAGTTCCTGTTTTACCTGCAATTTGATTAAATAATTTGTATTTATATCTTAATGAGCCTCCTGTGCCATAATCAACAACACCTCGCATCAATTGGATCATCACATAGGCCTTTTCTTCACTAAAAACCTCATCACTTTTCGGAACAAATTCTTCGAGTACTTTTCCATTCTTATCTTCAATACGTGTTATGAATGTTGGCTCAACATAGGTTCCTTTATTGGCAAAAGTTGAAAGCGCGCCTACCATTTCAAACACACTTATATCCGGCGTTCCCAAACAAATTGATGGCACCTCTGGAATATCAGCAGTTATTCCTAAACGTCTTACAAGAGATATAACTGCCGGTGGTTTATATTGTTTCATAATCCATGCTGTAACATAATTAATAGAACCAGCTAATGCTTGCCGAAGAGTGATCATTTTGCCATCAAGTTTACTTGTACCACTATTGCTTGGACACCAATCCTTACCATCCGCCAAGGTAATACATGTACGAACATTTGGCACCCGGTGACAAGGACTTAATCCTTCTTGAATTGCCAGTGCATAAACAAATGGTTTAAATGTAGAGCCAACTTGTCGTTTACTTACTTTCACATGATCGTATTGAAAATGTTTATGATTGATGCCGCCAACCCATGCTTTTACATAACCTGTTTGCGGCTCCATTGCCATAAAACCCGTTTGCAAAAATGATTTATAATATTTGATACTATCGTATGGCGTAAGCACAGTATCAATATCTCCTCTTAAACTATAAACACGCATTGGAGATGGTTTGTAAAAGGTTGCTACAATTTGTTCGTGTGATAA
>Ga0206968_10166_pt2 | contig 17373 bp, 9 predicted proteins | sample Alteio_BWOrgHeat_22_FD_153254 | JGI IMG/M metagenome (GOLD analysis project Ga0206968, IMG submission 153254) | Enriched cells from forest soil in Barre Woods Harvard Forest LTER site, Petersham, Massachusetts, United States -... | ecosystem: Environmental > Terrestrial > Soil > Temperate forest >... | reverse complement strand
ATAAATATATACAGAGATGTAGCCGGTGATGCAAAATTAAGTTCTCTTTTGCCAAGTCTTGCTTTGAGTTATAGCAGACAGATCAATAGAAGAATGAAGGCATCAGCAGGTTTTCAATATGGCTTAAATTACAGAACTATTGACGCTACTAATTTACGTTGGGGTGCACAGTATCAAAATTATGCATATAATTCGAGCGCGCCAACTGGTGAAAGTGCGGCTAGAAGCTCAGTATTATCAACGGATTTAGGAGTAGGTGCACATTTTAGTTATGCGCAAAGTGAAAAATATATTAGTGCTAAAGATGGAAACAAGTTTGATTGTGGATTTTCTGCTTATCACTTTAGTATCCCAAAAAGTGCATTTATAACTACTAGCGAGAAATTAGAAACGCGTTATGTGTTTTATGCTAATGGTGAATTTTTTATTCCAAATATGAAAATTGCACTTGATCCTAGTTTGATTATTATGAAACAAGGACCAAGCAGCGAATTTTTAGCAGGTTTAATGTTTAAATAAACTGAGAAAAATGAATGTCTTGAGACTTGAGAGAATAACTCAGTAAAAAAATTACTCCACTTAATAATAGACTCTTATTTATATGTTGCATAATTTTTACCTAATTAAAGTTACATTTCCCTTGAGACTGTATGCTTCTCCATTAAAGCCTTTCCCTTCTAGCCGGTATACAAATACGCCGGAGTTAAGTTCATCTCCATTAAAAGTTCCGTCCCAACCAACTTTCTGATCAGTAGTCTCAAAGACTTTTTGTCCCCATCGATTAAATACTTGAAATGTAAGTGTCTCCATACAATATCCATAAACCTTTAATGTTTCATTTTCAGGGTTATCATGTCCGTTTGGCGAGAAAGCATTTGGCACAAACATTTGCCCACAATCATTAATCACAATTACATTTATAGTATCATTAGAAGCACAACCACCACTATAATATCCGGTTAAAATATACTGAGTAGTTTGATGTGGACAAACTGTTGTTTTATTACCTGTTAAATTACTGATCATATATGGAGGACTCCAAGTGTACCAAGATGCACCACTAGCTGTTAAGTTCACACACATACCAAACCGAATAGTTGTATCGCTGGCTGTCATACCAGGCGGAATAATGATAGTATTAGGTACATCAACTACATGAACAAAATGATATGTTTGTGTATTAACTGCCGGCCCATATTGATTTTTCGCCTCTAAAAAAACATTCCAAGGACCTGGCAAATTATAGCAGACTGTTGGGGCTTGCAAAATTGAAATCGAAGGAGAACCACCTGGGAATAGCCATTTAACATCCTGTGGTCCACCCGCATCAGTTGTATTCGTATAAGTAATACATTGTTTGGTACAAATAGTATCATTTTCGACAGTTGTTGTAAAAGTAACAGCTGTAACTTGCCTGCAATCCACAATCCTTACGCTCACAGTATCTTCTCTAAAGCAACCATTGATCAAGTTTCCACCTCCATTGCCATTGAATCCTGATCGGAGTGTGTATGTTATAACGGCAGGGAGTTTTTCCCATGGCTGTATAATTGGACATGCATCAGAAGTTGGTGTAATAATAGAGCCTTCATTCATGAGTGAGTTAGATGGTGAAGAGTAAGAATACCATGTATACGTAGGGACTACGCCGGCTTGTAAGGTTCCATTCTGATTGACAGCACATAGGGTTAATGTATTTGAATAACTGGGGATATCTCCTACAAAACATACCGAGTTGGTTGGAACCCCATTAATAGTAGGTATTTGAGCCGCTGAAATTGGTTGCGGAATGATTGTAGAAGCTACTAATCTTTGCTCTGTTACACAATTTCTAAAGTCTTTCATTTCCACTGAATATGTAGCACTTACAGATGGGCAAGCAATGACGACGGGAGCCGCAGTATTATCTATACTTCCTGGAACTGAATTGGGAGTGGTCCAGCTATATGTGTAGGGCGTTGGTAGAGTAGTATTAGTATTGATGACCGTAAAGTTAAAACAACCTCCCAAACAGGCTATAGGCATTGGTGGCTGAACATTAATTGTAGACTGAGGAACGACAGTTACTGTTATTACAAAGCTACCTGAACAAACAGAGGTAAAGCCTGTAACAGTATATTCCGTAGTAGTTTGCGGACGAGCAATAGTTGAGTGACCTATACAACTAGTTAAAAAACCACCAACACATGGTGCCCAATTATAAGTAGAACCTCCAAACCCATATAAATAAACAGGTTTCGAAAACTTAGGCGCATTATTAGCAATACAAGTTGTAAACTCAGATTGAGATGCTGTAATATTTAACGCCGCCATCGTGTTAATTGTTACTGCACTCATTGTTGGACAAGCAAATGCTGTGGAAGACGCAACCACAGTATATATACCGGCACCCATAGAGATGGAAGGTTGATTTATAGCCATACTAAATGTAGTTCCTGTCCAAGTATAACTCATGGCACCTGAAGCAGTAATAGTTGATGTATAACCTGCGCATACCGCAAATGCTGTAGCATTTATTAATAAAGGTGGTCCTGGAATTATTGCAACTGTATATTGAGCAGTTCCTGTACAACCAACGGATTCCCCTAAAACAGAATAAACGGTAGTAACAGTAGGAGAAGCATTTACAGGCGTCCCCACACTGCTGCTTAAAGAGGCAAAGGGCGTCCACGTATAGTTATTGGCACCAGAGGCAGAAAGTGCAACTGTTTGACCAACACATATTGTTGCCGGATTTGGTGCTAAAGTTAAAGTTATTGGGATATTTTGTACTGTAATATTTACGGTTTGTGTCCCGGTACAACCACCATTTTCACCCGTGACTGTATAAACGCCGGATCCAGTTGGGGTATCTGTCAATACTGCACCTGTAGGTGTAGCAGCACTGTTTGGTATTGTCCATGTATAATTATTTGCACCACTTGCCGTCAGTGATATTGTTCCCGTAGGACAAACCGTTAACCCACCAACCGGTGTAATAGTTACAGAGAGCGGTATATTAGTATAAGTTACCTGAACAATATTTGTATTACTCACACAAGCACCTTGTGTACCTTGAACTATATAATTAACAACAGAAGGTGTTGGACAAGTAACAACAACAGAGTTATTATTACTAATCACCGGATTAGCAGTGCTGGTAGTCCACCACGTATATGTTGTTGCCCCACCTGCCGTTAATGTAGCATTACTTGTGGGACAAACAGTTTGTGGAGGTGATGCAGCAATTGGTAAAGAAATATTAACTGTCACAACTGAAATTGCAGTTGCAGTAGGAATTCCACCAGGTAATGTACTGCCCAATAAAACAACTGTATATATACCTGCCGAAGGAAAAGAAACTGTAGTAGGAATACTTGTAGAAGGTGTAAAAACAACGGTTGGCGGTAAGGAAGTCCAAGTATAGCCTGTAACACCTACAGCAGGGTTAGCTGGAGTAGCGATAACAGTTTGAGCTGGACAAGGAATATTCTGATTCATACTGATAGTCATAGTAGATAATTGAATATCATCTACAGCAATCCCAGGATCAGCACCTGCATTATCATTATTTCTCCAATGAAAACCAATTTTTACATTAGGATCATTATTTGCCGAAGGAGGTAATCCAAAAGCTAAGAAGGTCCATACATTACTTCCTGCACAAGTAGCCCCCGGAGGAATTGTACCTACATAAGTCCAAACACCTGCTGAAAAAACTTCAACATCACAAAAATCGCTACCTGGTATTCCTTGCGCCAAATAAGAAAAACTTAATTGAATATTTTGTTGACCTACACAACTAATTGAAGGTGACTCTGCTCTCTTGTTTGTAGCTGAAGCAGCAGTACCTAAGGGCACATAAGCCGCCCCAATATCAAAAAAAGGTGAAGGATTATTTGTGTTTCCACTAATATGGAGAGTACGATTATTTCCACCACCACAACCATTATTTCCGCAAGTACCAATAGGCTCACCTTGTTCAGTAGCACTAATAAACCATTCATTTGCATCTGCACCATTAGGAAAAGGAGTAATAGAAGAAGTAACAAGCCAAGGACTAGGGCCATTTGTAGCAGTAGCTATAGTTCCATTTGCCAATTGGGCTGCACTACAACCAACCCCAAAGTTTTCTGTCCAAAACACTTGAGATTTACCACTAAAGGCAATAAAATTTAAGAAAACAAACAGTGAGTAAATAACTTTCTTCATATATCTTATTAGTTACATCTAAACAATTGACAATTAAAATTTTACCCTAGTTGAAAGAAAGCTCTTTCAATCCATAAATTTAGTTAATTTTTCAATACACTCCAAATCATTTCACTAATCGAAATGTATGATTTACTAATCCATAAATAGGCTTAGTCATAAAATTAAATAGAAATTGTTAATTTATTTCTCAGAAAACCTATGATTTTTAAACGTTCTATTGTTAAAAGCTAAAATTTTAGCTAATAGATTGAAATTTCTTTAACTCAAGGTTATTCCCATCAAACACGGCATAATGACTGCTCGTTAACCATTGACCGAGATTGATATATTTGGATTCAGCATTAACTGGGAGGTCTAGTGCAAGATGGCGATGCCCAAATATATAATAATTTACCTGATGATTTTTACTGTATTCTTTACAGTAGGACAATAACCATTCTTTATCTTCCCCTAAAAAAAATTCATCAGAGGAACCTGTTGCTAAACGACTTTTAATACTGGCAAATCTTGCAATATAAAATGCTAAATTCGGATGTAAGCGTGTATATAACCATTGACAAACTTTGCTTGTGAAAATCATTTTTAGAAACTTATAACCTTTGTCACCAGGACCTAAGCCATCACCATGACCTATGTAAAAAATTTTATTATTAAAAGTACGGGTAATTGGTTCATGATAAACAGGTACATTTAATTCTTTGGTGAAATAATCCTTCATCCAAAGATCATGATTACCGGTAAAAAAATTCACTTTTATTCCCGAATCGGTTAACTCAGCTATTTTACCTAACAAACGAACATATCCTTTGGGAACTGTATATTTATATTCGAACCAAAAATCAAAAATATCTCCAACTAAAAAAACTTCTTCGGCATCTTTTTTTATAAAATCGAGCCATTCACAAATTTTTTTTTCTCTTGCTAAACTTTTATTATCGCCAGGCATCCCAAGATGAAAATCGGAAGCAAAATATATTTTCTTATTTGGATTCAATTTTATTGAAAATTATTTTTCAAAAATTCTTTTGGTTTTAATTTATGAATATTAAATGTGAAACGAATGGTGTTTACGAATGAAATATTATTCAAAGTTAATGTTTCTTTAATATCCCTACTATAGAATAATGGTAAATACACATCAATAATATCTTCCCATAATGTCATGTTGAAACCGGCATCCCAAAGCACTTGTTGTTTGTTGAGAGAGTTTTTACCTGCGGTACCAATATCAGCAAAAACTTTTAAAGGTAATTTCCAGATTTTTGGAGATTTTAAATTCGTGGTCAATAAATAAGTTCCGCTTTGCCCTAGTGGTGTCCATACTTTAAAAGCGCCATCAACATCGGCAAACTGACTATAAGCAAAACCATTGTATTGATTTCTTCCTACAAAATTTGATTCATACAAATAATCTTGATTACCAGTAAAACCACTTAAACGGAATCTATATGGTCCTTTTTGGTCATCATTACCTTGCAAGAAAGTTCCTGCAAAAATTCTTAGTTCAATATTTTTTGTTTTTGAAATTGTAAAATTTTCTTTGAAAGTAAGGCCAGCTTTTGCCATTATACCATCCGTTTGCAAATTGGCATTCAGGCTAAATGGATTAATAATTCGTTTATCAGACCAGTTATAATTTACTGAAGTGATAGCCGTATAATTTTGTTGTTTATAATAGTAAATAGTTTGATCAACTGTACTTGTTTCATAATTTAATTGTTGTGTATAAAGCATATTATAAGCAATAGAAATAATATGTTTAGCATGACTATTTTTGTTTTTATTTTGAAATTCGAAACTTAATGAAGGTTTTAATTTAATATAATTCAAAAAATAATCAGATCCATTTACACCCAAATTATTCTTACTATAGCTATCGTTCGCAAAACTCTTTGCATAAGCACCAAGTGTAATTTTCCTGAATACTTTTTTTGGAAAAATATTAAAATTGAGATCGCCAAAACCAGTTAATGTTTTGCTTTGAAATGCATACATGGGAGCAAAATTAAAGTCTATTTTTTTTTCGTATAAACTATAATTATGAATAGAAGCGCCAAGCATAAACCCATTATATAAATTGAATCCTAAAATTGGTAAATAATTTAATTGTGTTTTTGTTGGATCCGGAAATTTGCTGAGAAAATTAAGTTGCAGCGGTCTCGCTTTTTTAAAAATCCCTTTTGTTCTACAATAATTATTTCTTCTATTGACATCAGGCATGAGATCTAATCCATCAATTTTAAAATAATCAACATCGCTTGGAGGAAAATCAAGAATACGCGTTGAGTCCGAACCATTAAACCAGGTAAATCCAACTTGTTTACCATCTTTAAAACCATATAAATTAAATGGGATTGGTGTCTTGGTTTTATTTTTTACTTTAATTTCATAGCTCCCATCTTTATTACGCTTCACTCTTTTTATTTTATAATCTATTTTTTGATTAGAAGTGAGGAGGTATTTAGCAAACCAACTCAGATCATTACCACTAAAGTATTGTAAAGTTTGCAAAAGATCTTTTGGCTGAGGATGTTTGAACTTAAAATTTTCATAATAAAACTGCATCGCTTTTTTAAAAGATTCATCACCCATATAATCTCTTAAATAATCCAACACAACAGCCATTTTACTATAAATAATTGCGCCATAATTAAATTCGGAAAGGTCTTGTGATTTAGTATCAATTGGTTGATCGATATTAGATTTTGCGGAAAGAAAATAATTCATTTCTTTTTCACGCCAATATGGAATTTTATTTACTCCTAAGAACTTTCGATTAGTGTCTAGTCCGAAAAGATGACTTATTTTTTTTTCTGGATATTTGGCGCGTAAATAATTTAGTTCGTAAAATGAATTTACACCTTCATCCATTGCCGGATAATCTCTTTCATTACTTCCCAAAATGCCATAGAACCAATTATGACCAACTTCGTGTGCAATGGTAACATCTAGTTCTAATTTAGAATTTATTTCACCAATAACGGTAATGTTTGGATACTCCATTCCACCACCGGCCATAAGCACGCCATCAATGGCCGACACATTATTATAAGGATAATCACCAACTAAAAAAGAATAAAATATAGTTGATTCATTAATATAATCAAGAGCATCTTTCCATAAATAAAATTGCTTATTAGTAAAGTATGCCCAGGTATCTACAGTTCTATTTGTATTTGGTAATTGAATTTGATCATGCAAAACATTAAAGCGTTTATCCGCAAACCAGGCAAAATCATGCACACGAAATTGTTTAAATTTTACCGTTTTAAATTTTGGACTTGACGGTGGAAAAGACATATCGGTATTTGTGAATTTTCCTTTATCAATAATTTCTAACGCATCTGCCACTTTGTTATTTAAAAAATCTTCTTCCTCCTCTGCTTCAATTCTATCGCCTGTTGCAGCCAGAACATAGTTTTTCGGTAGGGTGATAGATACATCAAAAGATCCAAACTCACTATAAAATTCACCTTGGTCTAAATATGGCATTTGATGCCATCCCTCTAAATCATAAACCGCAGGTTTTGGATACCATTGTGTTATAAAATAAGCTTGCTCATTATGTCCTAATCTCGAAAATTTTGCATCCGGTATTTTTACATAAAAAGGTGTTGTAATTTTTAAAGTGTCTAGCGAACGTAATGGTTCATTCAAAATAATTTTACAGATATCAGGATTTTCTTTGTCATATTCTATTTTTACTTCCTTACCATTTGCCTTAAAATTCAGACTATCTATGTAACCTCTTTCATCTTCAGTTGAAAAATAGAGTTCGGTTCTATTGAGGAGTAGCAATTGTTTTGCAAGAGCTGTTTCATTATTTTTATATGCATTAGGCCATAAATGAAAATAAATAAAATCGATTGAATTACTGGCGTTATTGATGTATTGAATTTCTTCAAAAGCTTTGATGGAATGGTTTACGTCATTTAATTTTACATCTATTTTGTAATTTACTTCCTGTTGAAAATACGTTTGCTGAGAAAACAAATTTGTGCAAATAGCAAAAATCGCTACAAACCATGTGTAGCGATCATTTAATTTTTTATTTATTTTTTTTTGAAAATATAACAATCCAAATAATTTAGTTACTACATTTCAGTGCTTTGGCTTCCACCAGTCTTTTCAACTTTTTTTCCTGCTAAAGTAGATTCAATTGCTTTTTCAAGATCACTCCCTCTTAAATTTTTTGCAACTATTTTACCTTCTTTATCTAATAAAACAGCAAAAGGAATGCCTTGGACATTATATAATTTAGCTGCCGCACATTCCCAATATTTTAAATCGCTTACTTGCGGCCAGGTAATTCCATCCACTTTAATTGCCTCAACCCATTTGTCTTTGCTTTGATCCAACGACACACCATAGATTTCAAAACCTTTGTCTTTATATTTTGCATAAGCTTTTTTCACATTTGGCATTTCAGCACGACAAGGTTTACACCAACTCGCCCAAAAATCAATTAAAACTACTTTTCCTCTGAATGATTTTAAAGAAAGATCTTTTCCATCCACATCCGGTAAATTAATCTCAGGCGCTTCTTGTCCTGGAGCCAAAGCCAAAGACTTTGTAACTACGTCGTGAAACATTAATATGTTTTGATTGTTTGGATATTTTTTGATTAGATTTTTATCTAATTCAACAAACAAATCAAAATATTTATCAGGGTTTAAACTTTGAATTGCCATTACACTTGAATACATATTTGTGTTTTGTTTTATTTTTGCAGCCATATTTGCATTCGCAATATCAAGCAATGCCATATATGGTACCTCTAAAGTTTTACTTAGGGAGTCGCCACGTTTTGCAGCTAAATCAGGATTTGTTTGTTGTAATTTATCCAAACCTAACATACCGGCCAAATTTTGAAAAACACTGGTTAATGAATCCAAACGAACTCTATCTTTTTTTGAAAGATCGTTAAACTCTATGAACAATTTTGTTTCGGGACTTCCTTCAACTTTATAAGTATTTCCAAGATCAGCAATGTTTCCGTTCACTGTAACTTTGTCAGCTGAATCAAGAACCAACATCGCGAAATTTTGTTCATTTACTTTAATGCGATACAAACCAATTTTAGGATCATAGTTTGTAAATTCAAAATCACCTTTGTCGTTTATTTGTGTACTATCAACAAGTACAGGTTTTTGCCCGGCCAGTTTTTCTAAATAAATAGTTTCACCTTTACTGTTTGTGAAATTTCCTTTTAACTGAAATGCACTATTTCTCTTTTCATTTTCGCATGAAGTAAGAGCAATAAGTAAGGAAGCAGCAATTATTAATTTTTGCATATTTTTATTTTTTATCTAATGTTTGTTTTACCAATTGATTTAATAGTTTAGGATCGGCTTTCCCTTTTGATGCCTTCATAACTTCACCCACAAATAAACCCAACAACCCAATTTTACCTGATTTATATTCGTTTACTTTTTCCGGAAATTTTTCTAAAACACCATCTATAAAACCTTGCAATTCATCTGAATTACTATTTTGAATAAGGTCCAGTTTTTTTGCAATTTCTTCTGCACTTGAATTTGGGCTTGCAATTAACTCAGGAAATAATTTTGTAGAAGCTGCAGTATTGCTCACTTTCCCGTCATCTATCAATTGAATAATTTCAGCGATTTTTTTTGCGCCAACTTCTTTTTTAAATTGTTCTATTGTAATTGCACGTTCATTTAATGATGATGAAATATTGCCCATCAACCAGTTTGCTGCACTTTTGTAGTTTTTTGTATAACTAACTAATTCATTATAATAAAGAGCTTTTTCTTTTAATTCAGTTAACTGAAATGCGTCATATTCACTCAAGCCAAATTCCTTCGTATAACGCTCAAACAATTGAGATGGAAGAGTTGGCATTTTACTTTTTACAGTTTCAATATAACTTTTTGTCACAAATACCGGTTGGATATCCGGCTCGGGGAAATAGCGATAATCATTAGCGTTTTCTTTACTCCTTAATGAGAATGTAGAACCATTAACTGCATCAAAACTTCTTGTTTCAACTGCAATTATTTCCCCTTTTTCGATCAAATCAATTTGACGAATAATTTCAAAATCAATTGCACGTTGAACGTTACGGAAAGAGTTCATATTCTTAACCTCCACTTTTTTTCCAAACTCAGTATCACCTTTTATACGTACAGAAATATTGGCATCACAACGCAAAGAACCTTCTTCCATATTGCCATCACATATCTCCAGATAACGCACTAATTTTCTAACTTCATTTAAGTAAGCATATGCTTCTTCTCCACTTCGTAAATCAGGCTCTGTAACTATTTCTAACAAAGGTGTTCCTGCACGATTCAAATCAATTAAAGTACTGAAAGGATCTACATCATGCATGCTTTTACCGGCATCTTCTTCCATGTGGATGCGGGTTAAGTTTACTCTTTTATATTCGTCTTTTAATTTATAATTAATGTAACCACCATTACAAATTGGTGTTTTATCTTGCGTAATTTGATATCCTTTCGGAAGATCGGCATAAAAATAATTTTTACGAGCAAACTGATTTACTTCACGTATTTCAGCATTTACAGCCAAGCCAAGTTTTACAGCAAATTCAATCGCACTTTTATTCACCATGGGTAAAGTACCAGGGTGTCCCAATGAAATAACACTTACATTCGTGTTTGGTAGCGCGCCATACTCAGCAATATCATTACTATACATCTTTGTTTTGGTTAACAATTGTATATGACATTCTAAGCCAATTACTACTTCATATTTATCGTAAACGCTCATTAATAAAAACGCAAAGATAGCATTATTTGGTATTCTGTATTTGAGTCACTCTCCATTTAATTCCTTAATCTACCTGCTTCAAAATAGTATTTTTTAAAGTAGGGCTCTTCCAGGTCGCTTATCATAACTCCCTTGGAAGTACTTGCATGTACAAATTTATTACCCTTTAAATAAATGCCAACATGGCTTACATCTTTTGATCCAATTTTAAAAAAAACAAAATCGCCTTCTTTTAAATGACTCGTTTTAATTCGTTCACAATCTTTATAAATCAAAGCCGAATTACGTGCTACAGTTTTTCCATAAACTTTTAAATAAAGAGTACCTGTAAAACAACTGCAATCGATTCCATTTTTATCACAACCCGAGTATTTATAGGGTGTTCCGTACCATTCACCAATGAATGTATATAGCTTTTTATTTTTTATTTCTTTTTCAGAAACACCTAATTTCTCCGCAACAATATGTGTTTTTGAAACAGCTGGTTTTATATCTACTTTTTTTGAAACATCTTTATTATGATGGCAGGAAACAAAAAACAGAAGAAAAAAGAGAATAGAATATCTCAAAGAAAAAATATTTTTTCTAACAAGACTGATTACAAAATTCAACTCGAAAAGTATATTCAAAGCCTTATAAAATTATTTGAATAACCTGTTAAAAATCAACTTATTGGTTTTAATTATATACAGTAAGTTGTTAACAAGCCTTTAATTTGTTTGGTTAATTTTATTATTAAAATTATCTTTAAATCTTAGGATTTTTAAATGAAAGATACTACCCTAAACCCTGCTGCTGTGAAGACCAAGATACCTCTGGAAACACTAAAAAAAGCGTACAGTTTAATGTACACAGCTAAAAGCATGACAGAGCTTTATGAGGCCAATAAAGAGGTTACAGCTAAATATGTACATGCAACTAGCCGTGGTCATGAAGCCATTCAAATAGCTCTGGGTACCCAATTATTACCACAAGATTACTTAAGTGCTTATTATAGAGATGACAGTATTTTACTTTCAATTGGCTTACAACCATTTGAATTAATGTTACAATTATTAGCAAAACGCACTGATATTTTTTCCGGTGGCAGAACTTATTATTCGCATCCCAGTTTGAATAGAGAGGATATGCCAAAAATTCCTCATCAATCAAGCGCAACAGGGATGCAGGCTATTCCAACAACAGGAATTGCAATGGGAATTCAGTACAAAGAAAAAATGAAATTGTATCCTGATTTTAAAGGTCTAAATCCGGTTGCTATTTGTTCTTTGGGAGATGCGAGTTGCACGGAAGGTGAAGTATCAGAGGCTTTTCAAATGGCGGTATTAAAAAAATTACCAATACTTTATTTAGTACAAGATAATGAATGGGATATTAGTGCGCATGCAAAAGAAATTCGCGCGCAGGATATCACTGAATTTGCAAAAGGTTTCCATGGTTTAGAAGTACGAACAATTGATGGCACAGATTTTATTTTAAGTTATAATACTGTCCAAGAATGCCTGAGTACAATACGTTCAGAGCGTAGGCCAATGTTGATTCACGCGAAAGTACCATTATTAAATCATCACACAAGTGGCGTAAGAAAAGAGTGGTACAGACATGATTTAGAAGAGAGTGCAAAAAAAGATCCATTGCCGCGCTTAAGAAATCAATTAATTATTGCCGGTGTTGATGCGAATGAAATAAAACAAATGGAAGATGAAGCCCTGGCTTTAGTTGCCGCAGATTACAAAAGAGCTTTAACTGAAGAAGATCCTAAACCAGAAGATTTGGAAACGCATGAATTTGCCCCAACTTCAGTAACAGAAGAAAAAGGTGAACGAAAACCAAATGGCAAAGAACCAACCGTTATGGTTGATAGCGCTTTGTTTGCAATTCGTGAATTAATGAGTAAACATGATGAATGTTTATTATACGGACAAGATGTTGGAGCCCGTTTGGGTGGTGTATTCAGAGAAGCTGCTACATTGGCTCAGCAATTTGGCGATCATCGTGTTTTTAATACACCAATTCAAGAAGCATTTATTGTTGGATCAACTGTTGGTATGAGCGTAGTTGGCTTAAAACCGATTGTTGAAGTTCAATTTGCAGATTATATTTGGCCCGGATTAAATCAATTATTTACAGAAGTAAGCAGGAGTTGTTTTTTAACTAATGGTAAATGGCCAATTAGTATGATTTTACGTGTGCCTATTGGCGCGTATGGCAGTGGTGGGCCATATCATTCAAGTTCAGTTGAAAGTGTTTTAGCAAATATTAGAGGCATAAAAATTGCCTATCCGAGTACAGGAGCTGATTTAAAAGGGTTGATGAAGGCAGCATATCACGATCCAAATCCTGTTGTGATGTTGGAACATAAAGGATTGTATTGGAGCAAAATAAAAGGAACAGAAGACGCCAAAACTATTGAACCTGATGAGGATTATATAATTCCATTTGGTAAGGCTCGACTGGTGCAAGAAGCCAATGAAGAATTAATTACTAAAGGAGAAACATTAACCATTATCACATATGGTATGGGAGTTTATTGGGCAAAAGCAGCAGCAAAAAAATTCGAAAATAAAATTGAAATTGTTGATTTAAGAACATTGATGCCATTGGATGAACGGACTATTTTCAACAGTGCAAAAAAACATAGCAAAGTGATTGTATTAACCGAAGAACCTGTGTTTAACGGGTTTTCACAAGGTATTGCAGCACGTATCTCCGAAAACTGCTTTCAATATTTAGACGCACCGGTTAAAGTAATTGGTTCTAAAAATTTACCGGCTATTCCTTTAAATTCTATTTTAGAAAAAACAATGTTACCAAATGCTGAAAAAGTTGAACAAGCAATTGCTGAATTATTAGCTTATTAATTATAATGAGGCAAAAACTAATTCAACATCTTTTAGTTTTAATTTTATTAGTCCCACTTTTATTTATTAATATTAAAAACAGTCACGATTGGGGAGATGATTTTGCACAGTATATTCATCAGTCGCAAAACATAATTAATGGCATTTCACAAAACAATACTGGTTTTATTTTTAATGAAAATTACTTCATAGGTCCTGTCGCCTACCCTTCCGGATTCCCTTTATTATTAGCCCCTGTAATCAAATTGTTTGGAATTGATATAACGTCTTTAAATATTTATTTATCGCTTTTTTTAGTTTTAAGTTGTTTCATGACTTTTCTTTTTTTGAGAAAATACACGAGTTATTTGACAGCATTAATTACAACTTTAATTATTGCGTATAACCCGATGATGATCGACTTTAAGACTGAAATTTTATCTGACCTTCCTTTTACGTTTTTCTCTCTTCTGACTTTGTATTTGATTACAAAACAAGAAAATGTTTGGCGGACTATTTTAATTGGAGCACTTCTTGCATTTACAGTTCACATCAGAAGCATAGGTTATTTATTGGTTTTCGTTTATTTGATCACTCGCTTATTGTCTATTTCAAAAACCGATGGATACAAATCATTGATTCTTGGCTTAACGACTTTTCTTATTCTTTTTATGGGAATTAAATTTTTATTTCCATACAACTCCAATTATCCAAGTTTATTTGAAGCAGATAATTTTTGGCTAAATGCAAATAATCATATCTCGTATAATTTCGATAAGCTGTATATGTTTTTTCGTTTTTATGAGATAAAAAACTTTTTCTACATTGGTGTCATTGCTTCAAGTTCATTGATAGCATTCAGTTTCATTGGACTAATTAAATTTATTAAAACCGAAAAATTATCACCGATAACGCTTTATGTAATTGGTTACATTTTAATTGTTATCAGTTTTAAATATGGTGATGCCGGATTACGTTTTTTATTTCCTATTCTCGTATTTATATTTTTATTTGCGATTATTGGGGTTAAAACAACTCTAAATTCTCTAGAAATTAAAGCAAAGTGGTTGCCTGTTTTTTGTGGTGTACTAATTTTATATTCATATTCTGAAGAAATTGAAAAAATAACAGCCAATACGAAAACAATTTGTGAAGGTCCATATAAACCCGAATCCATAAAAATGTTTGAATATATAAATGAAAACATTAAACCAAACGATGTGGTTGAATTCGACAAACCCAGGGCTTTAGCGCTATATACGCATGTTCAATCGGTAGCATTAAACCCGTATCAAGAAAACTTAAATATTAAAGAAGAGGTAAAAAAATTTAAGATTAGTTATATTTTAACAAGTGATGTTTTAACTGACAATGAAATTAAATCGTTTTTAAGAACTGATACTTCGTTTTGCAAAATGATTTGTAGCATTAATGAATTTCAATTGTATAAAATCAACTAGAATTTTTAATTCTATTTCATGTTTTTTGAAAACAAAAAAGCCGGTATAAAACCGGCTTTTAATTTCAATCTATTAATTATTAAGCATCTATCTTCGCGTACTTCGCATTTTTCTCAATGAATTCTCTGCGAGGTGGAACCTCATCACCCATTAACATACTAAATACACGATCCGCTTCGGCAGCGCTATCTATGGCAACCTGACGTAAAGTTCTTGTACTTGGGTTCAAAGTTGTTTCCCACAATTGCTCGGCGTTCATCTCACCCAAACCTTTGTAGCGTTGCACACCTACAGAGTCAGTTTTTTCTCCGCCCATTTCTTTCATAGCAATATCACGCTCAACTTCATTCCAGCAATAGCGTTGATCTTTTCCTTTTTTAACTAAGTATAGTGGTGGTGAAGCAATATAAACATGTCCTTTTTCAACCAACTCTTTCATGTGTCTAAAAAAGAACGTTAAGATCAATGTTGTGATATGAGATCCATCTACATCGGCGTCACACATAATAACAATTTTATGATAACGTAATTTCTCCATATTCAAAGCACGATCATCTTCTTTTGTACCACGGAACACACCAAGTGCTGTAAAAATATTTTTTATTTCTTCGTTCTCGTAAATTTTATATTCCAATGCCTTTTCTACATTTAATATTTTTCCACGTAGAGGCAATATAGCTTGAAACTCACGGTTACGGCCTTGCTTAGCAGTACCACCGGCTGAATCACCTTCAACTAAAAACAATTCACATGCATCCGGATCACCACTAGCACAATCAGCCAATTTACCAGGTAAACCAGAACCCGACATTACGCTTTTACGTTGAACCATTTCACGCGCCTTGCGAGCGGCATGACGAGCGGTTGCAGCTAAAATTACTTTATCAACAATTATGCGAGCTTGACGTGGATGTTCTTCCAAATAATTAGAAAGTGCTTCACTTATAGCTTGATCAACAGCTCCAATAGCTTCCGAGTTACCTAATTTCGTTTTAGTTTGACCTTCAAATTGAGGTTCCTGAACTTTAACCGAAATAACTGCAGTTAATCCTTCTCTAAAGTCATCTCCGCTAATCTCAAATTTAACTTTGCTTAATAATCCATTTTTATCAGCATAACTCTTTAAAGTGCGAGTTAAACCTCTTCTGAAGCCCGATAAATGTGTTCCACCTTCATGCGTATTAATATTGTTGACATAACTTTGAATAGTTTCTGTATATGAGTTGTTATATAACATGGCAACTTCTACAGGAATTGTTCCTGAATTATTCTCAATATAAATTGGTTCTTCAATTAATTTTTCTTTGGCTCCGTCAATGTATGTTACAAATTCACGCAAACCACCTTCGCTGTGAAATATTTCAGAAACAAAATTTCCGTTTTCATCTTTCTGACGCTCATCTATCAGTGTAATATTAATTCCTTTATTCAAATAAGACAATTCACGCATCCGATTTGCAAGAGTTGTATAGTTGTATTCACCAACCGTAAAAATGCTCATGTCGGGTGTAAAAGTCTGTATGGTACCACGATCGGTAGCATCACCTGTTTCTTTGGCCGGGTATAATGGTTTACCGCAACTAAATTCCTGTATGGTAATTTTCCCATCACGGTGTACCTCTGTTTTCATATGCGAAGAAAGTGCATTTACACAACTCACTCCCACACCATGCAAACCTCCAGAAACTTTGTAAGTATCTTTATCAAACTTTCCACCGGCGTGCAAAATTGTCATAACAACTTCCAAAGCACTTATTCCTAATTTCGGATGAATACCTGTTGGAATACCCCTTCCATCATCTTTAACACGAATCGAATTGTTCTCCAAAATAGTAACTGTGATATTCTTGCAATGCCCCGCTAAAGCCTCATCAATTGAATTATCAACAACTTCGTATACTAAGTGATGTAGTCCTTTAAAACCAGTATCACCTATGTACATAGATGGTCTTTTTCTAACCGCTTCTAATCCTTCTAATACCTGAATATTATCCGCGCCATAATTCATTTTATCTGTTGTAGTTTCTGACATAAAATCCGTCTTTTTTTAATTTGGTTATTTCCTTTAAATATACTGATTTTTTGCGGTTTTATAGCCACTTTTTAGTGCATATTTTACTAAC
>Ga0206968_10179_pt1 | contig 17386 bp, 14 predicted proteins | sample Alteio_BWOrgHeat_22_FD_153254 | JGI IMG/M metagenome (GOLD analysis project Ga0206968, IMG submission 153254) | Enriched cells from forest soil in Barre Woods Harvard Forest LTER site, Petersham, Massachusetts, United States -... | ecosystem: Environmental > Terrestrial > Soil > Temperate forest >... | reverse complement strand
CAAGGCCGTCAGAATTATCAAATTATAAAAGAATGAGACCACGCTACTTTTTAAAATTCGCGGCAGTCTTCCTGATTGATTCATCCTTTTCCTATGCTCAGGATTTGACAAAGATTGGTCGGTCTAATGCCCTAAAAATTTCAGGAGGAGTTTCTGCCAGTCAAATCTTTTATGCATCAAGTGGTATCGCCGATCGCCGAAGTCCGTACAGTTATTTTCTTACAGGCAATCTCAATCTCAATATTTATGAATGGAATGTTCCGGTTTCATTCATGCTATCGAATCAAAACATTTCTGTTCAGCAGCCTTTTAATCAATACAGTTTGCATCCCACCTACAGATGGATAACTGGTCATGTGGGTTATTCGAGCATGACGTTTTCGCCTTATACGTTGAATGGGCATATTTTTCTTGGCGCAGGAGCAGACGCCACACCAAATGAAAAGTGGAAAATCAGCGCCATGTATGGACGCTTGCTCAAGGCTGTGAAGCCAGATACTACCAATAGTGGAAATCAACCCGCCTTTGAGCAATGGGGCTTTGGACTTAAAACACATTATGGAGACAAACTAAAATTTCTGGATTTCATTTTATTCAAAGCGAAGGATAAGACCAGCTCGCTGCCATATGTGCCCGAGAAGCAGAACGTATTGCCACAAGAGAATTTGGTCTTGAGCCTTGGTGGGGGCATGACCATATTGAATCACTTGCAGGTGAAATACGAGATAGCAAACAGTGCAATTACAAGTGACACGAGAGCGGAAGGAAACAAATCAAACAATTTGTTCCAGTGGACAGGCTCTCTTTTTACGCCAAAAGTTTCGACCTCTTATTATAAGGCGATGAAGGGTGCAATCAATTATAACAGCCGTGGATTTTTGATAGGCGTCGGCTATGAAAGAATTGATCCACAGTATAAAACTCTTGGTGCTTATTTTTTCAATAATGATTTAGAGAGCATCACGCTGAATGGTAACGCTGCCCTAGCCGGCGGTAAAGTAAATGTAGGCGTAAGTGTAGGGTCACAACACGATAACCTCGACAACACAAAAATCAGTACACTGAAAAGAACAATCACTTCACTCAATGTTTCTTTCGCTCCTTCGCAGAGACTGAATATCTCTTCCAGCTATTCCAATTTTCTCACCTACACCAATATCCGTTCTCAATTTTTGAAAATCAATCAGCTCACCACTTACGATAATCTTGATACATTGAATTATACTCAGTTGTCGCAAAATGCAAACGCAAACATTAATTACATCATTAACACGAGCAAACAGCGAAGAGAATCACTGAACGTCAACATTAGTTACATGAAAGCCTCGGATACGCAAGCGAATGTTCCTCAAAACTCCGGAACGACTTTCGTTAACATGAACGCTTCGTATAGCATCAACTTTGTACCGGCGAAACTTACACTTACACCTTCGTTTAATCTTAGCAAAAGCACCACCCTTTCGGCAAGCTCATTAACACTTGGGCCATCAATCACAATTGCGAAATCATCAAACGACAAAAAATTTCGAGGAAGTTTTACAGCCAACGGAAACCGCAGCTATACCGAATCTATTTTAACAACGCAGATAATTACGCTTCGACTGTCGGGCGGATATACAGTTCAGAAAAAACACAATTTGAATATTTCACTTGTTGCACTTAACAGATCAGGAGCAGGGCTATCGACTTTCAGTGAGTTCACCGGGACAGTTGGGTATGCTTATTCCTTTCACTAAAACAAAAGTCAATTGTAAATGGACAATAGTCATTAGAGAAATAATCATGAGACACTAGTGATTAGTAAATAATTAATGGCGAATAGGAGTTGGGAATTAAGGATTTAGGATTTGTGGATAAATAGAACCTAGGCATTGGGTGTTGGGCCATAGGAATTTAAGAGAAGGAGTATGATTCAGAGTTTGGAAGAGTTTAAAGTTTACAATCTGGCAATTATTCTCGGAGAGGAAGTCTGGAAGCTTGTGGCCGCTTGGAATTATTTTGAAAGAGACACAATTGGAAAACAACTTGTACGTGCAGTCGATTCAGTTGCAGCCAATCTGTCGGAAGGACTAGGCCGATATCATTTCAAGGAGACAAAAAACTTCGCCTACTATTCACGCGGGTCACTTTTTGAAACCAAGACGTGGCTGGTCAAAGCCCACGAGAGAAACCTCTTAACAGAACTGAAATTCGAGTTACTCACCAAAGACCTTGATGTTATTGGAAAAATGCTGAACAGTTACATCAAATCAATTGGCATAAACGCATCAAACCCCTAATGCCCAATACCCAATACCTAACCGAATGTTCAAGCGTTTCAAACTAATATACCTACTCCTACTTTTTTCCAAAGCGCTAAAAGCCCAAGTGTACCCCGTGCAAGGAAGCGCGACATTAATTCCACCGTATTCACTACGCCTGTCCGACTATGCTACAGGCATTTCCGATCGATTAGTACTAAATGCCTTGCTGGCCGATGTGTCAAAGGCCGAAGTCCATGTACGGTTTCGAATAAGCATACAAGGACAAAATGTGAAGCTGGAAACCAAACCCGAGTATATCGGAACACCGATTGCTTTGCAAGGCGGTATCCCGTTGCGGCTGACCAATATCGAACTCGCAGAATATTTTGATCCCAACCATCTTAACTTTTCGGGAATAAGTAAAGCTGACTTTCAGAAGACCGGATTCCTTCCCGAAGGATTTTATCAATTCTGTTTTGAAGTGTATGAATACAACCGCGGCGTAAAAATCTCCAACACCATCTGCGCCCCCGCATGGTTAATCCTAAATGATCCGCCAATTATCAATTTGCCACAAAGCGGAAGCAAACAGAAACCAATGAACCCGCAGAATGTGATCATGCAGTGGACCCCACGCCACAGCGGCTCCCCCAACGCAGCCTTCACCACCGAGTATGATATCAGAGTAGTAGAAGTGTGGCCCGCGAGCCGCAATGCCAATGACGCCATGCTATCGCAGCCACCGATCTATGAAACCACCACCAGCAGCACCACCCTGATCTATGGAGCAGACGCCACACAACTTGAGCCCGGAAGAACGTATGCGTTTCGTGTGCAGGCCAAGGCGCAGGCCGGCGCAGAAGCATTAGATCTGTTCAAAAACGACGGCTACAGCGAAACCGTGACGTTTGTGTATGGCGATGCGTGCGAAGCCCCCACGCAGATAACAGCACAAGCCGAGAGCCCGACACGGATATCACTGCAGTGGGAAGCCAGCCCCTCGCAGACCGGATATACAGTGCGCTATAGAACAAAAGACCAAGCCGATGCCAACTGGTATTCAAATACATCACTGATCACCACAGCAGAAGTAAGCGGACTGGAGCCCAAGACCACGTATGAATACCAGCTGATGGCAACGTGCGGCTACTTTGAAAGCAGCTACGGGAACCTAGCGACGATCACCACACCCGACATGGCACAGCAAGGCTACACCTGCGGAGTAGCACCGCCAAACATAAACCTGGATAAGACACAGCTGATCCCGACCCTGAAAGTAGGCGAAGTACTCAAAGCCGGAGATTTTGACGTGACCGTTACCAAGATAAGCGGAGCCAACGGCAAGTTCAGCGGAGAAGGAGCAGTAGTCGTTCCGTTTCTGAATCAAGTGAGAGGACGCGTTATCTTTAGCGACATCACCGTGAACACAGACAAACGAATGGTAGACGGAATGATGAACGTAACCGGAGGCGCAGTGGAAGCAGTGCCGGCAAGCGTACAAAATGCGATGGATCAGCTGACACAAGGACTCAGTGCAGCAGATAGTATTCTTAGCAAAGGGCAAGAGATACTTGATGCTTACGAAGACCAGGTAATGATAACAAAAGCGTCCATTGTAAGTGTCTCCGCCACAGACGGGAACATTGTAATAGAGAAGTCCGACGGCACCCAGCAGGTGATTGATAAGAAAGACCTCCAGAGCGATGGAATGGCTGTGACCGATACCAATGGGAATGGGTATGAGGTGAACAAAGACGGCCAAGTAAATAAACTGACAACAGCCACACCACAAGGTCCAAGTTTTCCAAGGCAAATAGATACAAATCAACTGGATGATTTTGAAAAGCTCGTAAAGGAAGTGATTGACTCAGCATACAGTTTAAAGGTCTCACTACGGGATACATTGGCTAAGGCAAAGGACAAGAAGCAGGATGAATTGGACACGGAGGTATCACTAATGAATGGAGTCCATTCCGGAGCCGAGGATCAAGAGTTGGCAGAGGACGGCATAGACATCGTCGATCTGATGACAAAGATTGAGCTGCTGGATTCTTTGATTGAAAAAAAAAAAATTGCGATAAAAAGAATCAATGAAAACCTTGATGCATTAAATACAATTTTGGAAAAGATTAAGGAATTCTCAACTGAAGTCAGAAAGGCTGATGATTACTCAAAAGTCCAGTCGATTTTAGAACGAAGGAGGAAAATATCGGAATACATCGAAAACAAACTTAAAAAATGAAAAAACTGCTTTTGATTTCAACACTAATGATCAGCATGACTGAATTTGCTCTCGCGATCAGCTATCAAACGATGGAGTACAAACCCAAGGGCAAGAATTATGTATTGAATAACAGCTCGGCAGTCTATGGTTACATTCCTAGCACGAGTGGTGACGCCGTCTGGATTTTTTATGGCAGGAGGAACAATAGCGAATATTTTCTGACTTGTATTCTGGTAAGCAAGTCGCTTGAGCAAAGGCTGCCCATGATAGTGTTGAGATATATTGGAAATAACGTTGCCTCGCCCAAAATGAAGGAAATCAAATCGATTGATGAGATCAAGGCGATAATTCAAAAGACAATAGCGCGCGCGCTTGATCAGCAATACAAAAATAAACTCTTGATTGAGGGGGCATTGATGGCAAAAGACAGCAGCTATCAGAGAGGTCATTGCAACACCAACTGGTGGATGCCAGATTATTATTATGATTACGTGCCAACCTTCTCAAAAGACACCACCAATGGAATTTTGACAAACAAAATTGATGATAAGAGTTTTCCACATTTGGGTTATGTTACAGACCAATTGAGCAAATTCAATTACCATCACGATTTGAAAGCGCTGGCGAAGTGGCCGGATAAAGTGATGGGTGGCAGTGGGTTTGAGCGCTATAGATATGTATTTACCTCTGAGCCGATAAAAACCGACCAGGGTTATCACAACCGAAATGACAGCTGCTTCTTCATGCTTAAAAAAATTTCGATTTCACATGGAAAGAAATACCCGAAGTTTGCTTCAGTTTCAATTTTCGGATGGTATGCCACTTATTGTAATTTCTTCGCGTCGGATCTACAGAAAAAAGTCTTTGGAAACCCTCTTTGGGTAACAGAAGGTTGTAAAAAGGATTTTGATAACTTAAAGTTATGGAGCGATTTTGCTGAAATAAAAAGGAAAGACATTCCTCAGTATTCCAACGGGGGATATTTTGTGATTTCGATTAGTGATGGACATGTTAATACCATATTTCCTAGACAAATTAATGAGAAGGAAGAAAGGCTCCAAGTTATACAAGCCGGGGGCATCACAGGGTTTTTACCGCTAATAGAATCATTCAATTTTGAAAAAACCGATGTAAAGCATTATCTGTATTTAGGTTATTTAAAGAAGTGAGTTATGAAAATATTTTTTGTCACCATTTTGGTAGTCTACTTCAGCATTGAAAATTGTAAAGCTCAATCGGACGAACTTTTTCTTCTTGGAGATTTTCTTGTTTATTGGAAGGTGGATGGCCATACTTTGTATGAGCTGGATAAAAGGAAAAAACGATTGTTTTGGAACGGCAGAGCGATTGATTCTACTGGCAGAAGTCTCTATGCTTTTAAAGCACTTAAAAAAGATAAAACAATAATTGAAAACGACAAGATAGTAGGCTGTTTCGAGGATAAAGGGAAAGTTTACTCGCTCGCCCTTAACAAAAATGGAACGATTGCCATTAAAGACTTACCATGGGCAAGTAGCGAAATTATGGCAAGCAACACAGATTTCTTCATATTAAAAGGGAACATTGATTTCAGAAAACTGGATTTTAATTCACTATCACTGTCAAAAGTATTTGAATTAAGTAAGATTGCTCCATCAGATTCCGGAAGGTATTTTGGATTGCACGATTTATTTGAGGTGTCGAAGAACAAATTGTTAGTGACAACTAAATATTGTTATGATGGGTGCTACAACCTTAAATTTTTTCTTGTCGACCTTAATACAATGTCGATTGAACTTCCAGCGATCAACCAGGAACCAGACAATGAAATGGTTTTCATCGATTTTTACGGAAACGATGGCAAATACATTTTGGCAGAGTCGCACCATTATACGAATCAAGAGAATAATGGCCTAACTATTTATGACTACAAATTTAATGTAATAACTAAAGCTCTCAGCCACGACGTTGAAAGAATTGGATACAATTTTAGAAGCAACGGAGTACTATCCAATTATATAAGCGTTAAATTAGATGACGGCAGAAAAGCAATTGTTTTATATAGATTTTTTATGCCATTAGAAAGGTCGCTACTTCGCATTTATAGTAATGAGATCCTGCTTAATGAGGACTTAATTCAGCTCAAAGAGGAGGAGTTGAGCATTTTAAAGAATATGCTTTATGCCAAGCACAATTTTAAATTCAATGACCTTTTCTTTCAAGCCTATTTTAATCTTTTCGAATTTTATGACGATGAAAAGAGAAAGTCAAATAGGCTTGAAGGTGTTGATAACTTGTTTACTCAAGCCGATAAAAGAAATTTGCAGATAATAAGCGTGCTGAGTAAACAAAAAAAATAGGATTGAAACACATATCTCTTTTTATTTTATTGGTTCTCCACTATTCACATGGACAAGCGCAAAATTATTTGACAACACCTATTCAGAGTTCTTATGAAAAATTATTCAGGGTTGACAAGCACTCACTTTACTCAATACTTGATAATAAAAAGTCAATTTACTTTGACGGTGAGGTTGTTGATTCTACGTTCTCTTATTTGGAATATGCTTTTTTAAGAGAAGGCGCTCTGGTTGGTAATATAATTAAAGGAAAAAGATCCTTCATCTTTAAGCTAAAGCTTGAAGGTGAAATAGAGATGGTGGTGGATACAGACTTGTCAAACCTACCGCCAACTTTCGGGAATACTTATTGTGTCGATAGGATTTATTACGATAGTGTCGAAAAAGAGAAACTGAATAAGAAATTGATTACGGAGGAGGACTACGCTGTGAGCAGTCAGAACCCTTTTAATAAAAAACTATATAGGTTAAATCCGTACACAGGCCTAAAGGAAAAACTAATTTGCGATTTGGATCTGATATATAAGGATTCAATAAGATTGTTTGAGCTAGACCAGATACAGATTTTATATGAACTGAATGAAGACAATATTCTAATTGAAACAGGTTATTGTGAACATGGAGGCTGTGAGCATATCAATTATTTTATTTGTGATACTCGATCCGGTTCAGTTAAAAGATTACATCATATCTACAGAAGGGAGTATGATAATGCTACCAACGATTTAATTTTTTTTTTACTCAGATAACAAGCAGAAATATCATTTGGGGGAATATGGTGACTACGGGGTGCGGAATGAAGAACACAAGGGGTATTTTATTTTTGACGGAGACTTGAAAGTTATTTCTAAAGCTTTGCCGCGTTATGCTGAGAACATCGGTTTTAATTATGTGAAAGGGAAAATTGATTCCTACAACATAAAATCTAGACTCGATGATGAAAGGAAAGTAATTGTTCCTTATAAGCTTGATTTTTCACTTGAGAGATCAATGTTGAGAATTCATGATGACCAGTTAATGCTACCTGAAGATGTTAGGTTACTTGATAGCTACGCAGGTAATATCCTCAAGAATTTGTTTACGCCAAGCATAATTTCAAGTTCATAGACATCTTTTATGAGGCCTATTTCAATCTGTTTGACTTTTATGGAAATGATTCAAAAAAAATATCTCGTCTAACTAATGTCGATAAATTACTCACCCCAATGGATAGCAAAAATCTCGAGATTATAAACGGTGCCTTAAATAAAGGAAAGAAATAAGGTACTGCCGATAGTATTCTTAGTTTTGGTTGACAATGTTTTACTCAACTACCAGACCCGAACACCTTTGTGGCAGACACACTTATCATTATAGCCGGAGGAATTAAAAGCATAACCAAAGACTCAGAAGGAAACAGTATTGTAACAGACAACAACGGCAACAGACAAACCCTGCCGCCGGACAAGAACGTAGCCATCATAGACAAAGCAGGGAATGGAGTGATAATAAACAAACAAGGAGGAGAGACCACCACCACAAAAACAAAAGCGATAGCTACAACAAAACGAGAGTATAACCTGAGCACAACATTTGAGAACACAACCAGCTCACATTATGGCATAGACCAACAGAGCATTGATGCACTGAAAGGCAACTATGAAAAACTGAGCGACAGTTACTATGTAGCATGGAAGGCCGTAGTCTCACAACAATCCGATGTTGTAAAGGCAATGACCAGCAACAGCACGATAGACGAACCCCGTATCCATTTTATTCAAAGCGCCAGTTCACCAATGCCCAATGCCGAAACCGTGACAGTCAGCGGTCCGGATAATGGCATGACCGAATCACTGGTAGCAATGTATTCTCCCGCGGATACGACAAAGAAAGAACAGATCCTTGGCAAACTGAACATCATAGGATATGACAAAAAAGATGTTACGCTACACATCGTTCCGGTGAACGGCATAAAGTTTACGGCCACGGCAGGAGAAGTGCAGACACAGCTGAATAAGATTTATTCACAGGCCGTAGTAAGCTGGACAGTGCAGCTGGATAGTAACCTTACGGTAAAAGGACTAAGCACCCCATTTGATAACGGCACCAGTGGCTTGCTGAGCAACTACACAACCGACATGAAGACAGTAATTAACGCCAAGAACGATCTAATTGATGATGGGTACTACTTATTTTTAATTGAGAAATCCGCAAGTGGCGACAAAGTAGGTTATATGCCTCGAGGCAAACGACTTGGTTTTATTTTCACTGAACCGCTCGGCAATGATGCAATTCAGATCATCAACACAATGGCTCACGAATTAGGTCATGGCTCATTTACACTGAAACATACGTTTGATGAATATTCTTCATTAATAAAAGGCACAACGGACAACTTGATGGACTACGCCAACGGCACAAGACTTTTCAAATACCAGTGGGACCAGATTCATGATCCGGTTACAGTGCTTGGGTTGTTTCAGAGCGATGAGAGCGCAGCGAGTGTAAAAGATGATGATGAAATAATTATAGAAGGTGTCCAATGGGTGAGTCAGTATGATGATAGTATTTTTGGTGGTGAAGCATGTTTTTGTGCGGAGTACTCTAAGACTTGTTATAATTACTGCTGTGCAACTGCCGTAAAGTATATGATGACTCAACTAGGTGTAAGCCCAGACTTAAACAACAGAAGCTGTATTGCCAATCTTGCTTCTTCTCGTGACTATTCGACTGTTACAGGTAATTCAAATTTTGAAAATGGAGTATTGGCACTTAAAAAGAGTATAAAGTCAAAAAAAGAAAATGGGAAACCAGTTTTAGTTGGAGTACATTATCCTAAAGATAAAGCTCCAGCAAGTCTAAATTTATGCACCGGATCCTTTCATTATTTCTTAATAGTTGGAAGGGGTTTTGACGAAATGCTTAAGAAAGAATATTTTCTTTTCTACGATGTCGGTGTATTTAAAAACCGAAAAGACATGGGAGCAAGCAATCAAAATAGACTTTATGTAGATGAGGTGAATAAGAAAATTAGCGGGACTTATAGAAACAAAGTATACACAATAACTGAAATTGTATCTAATCTTTAATACTTATGAAAGGTAATCTTTTTTCTCTATTGACCTTATTTATGTGTCTTAAGTTGACCGCTCAGCCTACCTTAAGAAGCTCTGAGTTTGAAAAATTTAAATCCAAATTTTCTTTGGTAAAGACCCCATATGATTCGAGAATTCTTAATAAAGATCCAATGAAGGTATGGTCGGTTAAGTCTAATGAATTGGATTTAAAGTCATGCGTTAAATTTTTCTTCGGAGGCGATCCCAAAAAGGCAGAATATAGATATCAAAAATTTGACATGATGGAGGGGAAACCTTTGGGCTGGGTCACTGAGGAGTATAATTTTTATTCAGTTTTTAGAATAGAGGACGAGAGATTTATTTTTTTAGGGTTTATGCAAAGTGACACATACTCGTATCAATGCTACTTGGCAATATTTCTGTCCAAAGACTTGGTTTTTGTTGATACTTTAAAAGTGAACGAAATTTCATCCGACGGAAATCCGGCGCCTTATTTTATAGCAAGTTTGATTGATAAAAACCTGCTAAGTATTTATAAATACGAAATTACTCCGGAGGGCAAATTGCCAAATGATAAATCAATTGAGATAAATAGAACGACGATAAGACGGTCGATTTATGAAATTGATTTTGATAATAGGAAACTTAAGAGACTAAGCTATGATTCGATATTATCTCATTGCCAAATTGAAGATATCTTTTTTAATAAGCGGAATTGTGGGGCAGAGGATCCGATGAGTAAATAATGAGATTTACTGAAACACTTTCCAGCGACTGCAGGAGAAGTGCAGACACAGCTGAATAAGATTTATTCTCAGGCCGTGATACGCTGGACAGTGCAGCTGGATAGTAACCTTACGGTAAAAGGACTAAACACCCCGTTTGATAACGGCACCAGCGGCTTGCTGAGCAACTATACCGGAGACATGAAGACCGTGATTAATGCCAAGAGCAATCTAAATGACGAAGAGTACTATTTGTTCCTTGTGCCGACCGGGGCAAACAACACCGAAAACGGCTACATACCGCGCAGCAAACAGGCAGGGTTTATTTTTATAGATGGATCAGAAGACAATACCTCCATCACACACACGATGGCACACGAGCTGGGTCATGGCGCATTTACACTGAAACATACGTTGACGAATATTCTTCATTAATAAAAGGCACAACGGACAACCTGATGGATTACGCCAACGGGACAAGGCTTTTCAAATACCAGTGGGACCAGATTCACGATCCGGTTACAGTGCTTGGGTTGTTTCAGAGCGATGAGAGTGCAGCGAGTGTAAATACGGAAACATTCACGATTCAACTTAAGAATGGTGAGTCTGTCATTAATTCAAACTGTTATGTTTTGATATCAGCTGAGCCAGCTATGCCAACCTTGTCTGTAAAAGCAGTTAGCAGTAATTCGTTGAGCACTTCAGAGGTTTCTTTTCGATTGAAAATAGAATACCGCAGAGATATTCGTCAGGATGAAGATTCTTTTCCCTTGAGTGGGTGGAAAAAATTGAAAGCTAATGAGCAATGGAATATTGATTTTGAAAATAAAATACGGGGAGGAAAAGCTACGCTGTATTTTAAATATGGTGAGACCACTATCACGGAGGTCTTTTATATACGGGGCACTAATCCTACAGAACAATCAGTAAAGGATTATATCATCGCACAATCTTATGACATTTGGTTTTTAACCCGATTGATACGACAGGAATCTAACTACAGACAATTTAATCCAGGCACAAATTATGGTACAGGCTGGAACGATAGCCAGGGATGCACCAATTTTGGGCCACCTCATGGCTGGGGCCTTATGCAATTGGATTTATTGGATGGAGGTCAGCGACCTACAGCTCAACAGCTATGGAATTGGAAAGCAAACATTGATCGCGGATACCAGTTTTTAAATGGGGAGAAAAAGACAATGGTTAATAATACACTTAATAATGCCACAGATGTTCTCAATACTTGGTATGAAGAACATAAAGATGATATTGTTGCCGGTCATATCGACCAAGTTGAAGGACTGATAACTTACACTCATGCAAATAGTGAACATTTTGATTTTTCTTTTGGAGCAGAAATACTTGAGCAAAGCAAATCATTCGCTGACGCGGCGTGGATTAAAAATTATAATGGAAGCTCAGGCGGGACGGATGGATATCCTGGATTTTATTATCTAATCAAACAATTAAGTGCAACTAACAATAATAAGCCATTCTGGGCTATACATAGAACTAATAACAATGACCATAATTATGTGGAAGCTGTAAGTAACAGAGTAGAATAAATTATATGAAAACAAAAATTTTAATAATCTTAATAAGCCTTCTAAGTATCGGTTTGAGTAATGCTCAGGAAGAACCTCTATTTTTATTAGTTGGTCATCCGTTTTACGATGCGGAACCATTTCCTTCGCATTTGCTTCGGCTGAATTACTCGAATAAATCTCTAGAAATTATTAGACGATTTTCAACAAGCAAGGAGTCATTACGAGAAGTTAAATATTACCCAGAGCTTAGAAAAATCATTATTGTCAAAGACGGGTGGATTCTTACGGAGAACACCCATAAAGTGATTCAGTTTTTAGACATGGATAACGGTCAGGAAATGGATAGTGTTAGTTTAGATTCATTGAACTATAGCTATATGTATTCTTGGCTGTTTAGTTTTAATAACACCAACAAATCAGTTTTTTGTATCCAGCTAGCTAATCACCGTCTTTCAAAAAAAAGCATTTTAATTGGAATTCAGATGCCAAGTTTAAGGTCGTTAAATGTTGACCCTAATGATTTTATTTATACTGAAATATCTGGCAACCCAGGATCTTGTCTACTCACATTCGATGGATTAGACGCCTATACGAATTCGAGAAATGGTCAGCTAAGAATCCCCAAAACGGCAGATACGTTAAGCAGGCCAGTTTTTCCGATTCAACTGCCAAAAGAATTTCAATTTCAAAAAAAGGAAAGAAGATTGATAATTGTCAATACTAAAAACATATTTGCCTTTTCACTTTATAATTCTCCGACAGATGCAAAAAATATTGGTTATAGCGATTTAGCCATTTTAGACAAGTCGAGTAATTCATGGTATAAGCAAAAAATAAAAGGTAATTGTGATGGAATGATTCGATCTTTTGGTGAATGGATCGCAGGCACGGTATTTTCAAATAATAACATTTTTGACGAGAAAGATAGATTAAAGGAGAAAATTGTGAGGCTAAGTCCTGGTAAAGAAAAAAGGAGAAAGAAGATGACAAAGACAGGTATGCCGGCTGATTATCGATTTGAATATTTCGGGGTTTACAGCCCTGGGATTCTTTACATATTAAACGTTCATACCAAGCATTATATTGAATGGAGTACCGGCCAAGGAGATAGTGAAATTCTTCTAATAGAAAATGATTTAGTTTATTATAGGGTTAACGATGAGATATATCGAGCACCTATTCTGAATGGACAAAGGTTAGGCAAAACACGACTTCTTATTAAAAATGAAATCGTTCCAGATATTCATTGGGCATTCATAAGTAATAATTAGACCAACTTTAACTCTGCTAAGGAATAATTGTGCTACCCACTCGGCCGCCATCTAACCTGCGATATGAATTTTATATTCTTCATAGCGCTGCAGCACTTGCTTTACATACCAAACGGGTCCGTCGCAGCGGCAATAGCCTGCCGATGCTAATGCATCGCGATAGTATTTTGGATTTGATTTTTGTGCGAGGTAATAGCCAACGTTGTCGTCCCACAAATCAGTTTTTCGGCCATATTTTTTGGTGAGCTTCTGCGCATCAATCACATGTGTGAGGCCAACATTGTACGAAGCCAGCACAAACTTCATTCGCTCGCCATCCTCGGGTACCGATTTTTTCCAGTAGTCGTCAAGGAATTTCAGGAAACGAACGCCCACTGAAATATTTTGCTTCGGGTCCCATAAGTTAGTCACACCAAAATATTCGCCCGTCTCGGGCATTACCTGCATCACTCCAATTGCGCCCACCCACGACTTCGTTCTTGGGTTAAAGTTAGATTCCTGAAAAGCAATTGAGGCGATCAAACGCCAATCCCAGCCCAGTTCGGCAGCCCCTTTTTTAAATTGGTCATCATAAGGCGAAAGCTTTTCAGTACGGAATGATGAATAATCGCTGGAAGCTAACAGCGTTGAGAAGATCGGGTTTTCGAAGTACTTTTCACGCATAATTTTGAGCGTACCGTCTCTCTTAATCTGAACAAGCCAGTCATTGATAGAAGTTCGAAATGATGGAGAATTACTTCGCACGGCCCACGCAATCTGTTGTGGTAAGCTCAGCACGGTATTAATATCAATGTCTGGATAATAGAGTTGATTAACCAGCGCCAGCATTTGGTCAGTGACGGTGTACTCGATTTCACCCAGAGCTACCTGGCGAATAAGAGATTCGGTTTCTGCATTGGCGCTGTCTTCGTGAACGATAATTTGCCCGCCTATTTCCTGTGAAAGATTCTCCAACCTGTTTTTGAAAGATGATCCGTTAATGACATACACGTCTTTGCCGATCAGTTCGTGCGGGTTGCGCAGAAGGTTTTTTTCTACATCATCGGAGGTTAGCTGCCGCCAGCCATGGGGTTTTCGCTGCACAAGCACCTGCCATGTATTAAAAAACGAATTAGTAAAAGAAACATATTCGGTCCGGTCTTTGGTAATCGTCAGTGGAAAAGCAATGATGTCTCCTTCACCCCTATTGAGTTTGTCTATAGCTTCTTCAATGCCTGAAATCACTTTTATTTTCAAATCTACCCTTAGCTCTTTGGCAAGATGTTTCAACAGTTCGTACTCATAGCCCATCGGGCGGCCTTTATAGATAAAATAGCTTACCGAATTATTGTCGAGAAGAGCCGTAATATATCCTTGCTTCCGGATGTCATTCAGATCACGGATGATAGTTGGCTCGGCAGCAAAGGTCGTTTTTGGTTTTTTTTCGCAATCGGTGAAACAAAGCAGGAGGGCAAAGACAAAAACCGCGCGAGTCATTAGGGAATTTAGAAATTCCAACGGGAAATAAAAAAAGCCCCGAAGGGCTCTTTTTATGAAATGAGAACTATTCGCTAGTTGTGTTGAACCAGGTTAAGTGCATAAGGAACTTTCACAACTGAATTCACAACTTTTCCTGTGAGGAATACTGTGTAAACTTTTCCGGGACTTAACGCCACATTCAGAGTTGTCAAAACCGTACCCGAAACACTGGTAGTAGAAACTTGCAATGTGTAATTACCAGGAGCAATGTTGGTGAACGTGTTAGTCATTGCCCTGTAAGCCTTGCCTGTGCTCAGCGTACTCATTGCAGTACCGCCATTTGACAGGTAAACGGTGGCGGCTCCCGGAGCTAAGTTGTAAAAGCGTACTCCTGCACTTGATGCAGGCACACCAAAGAATCCAGGTGTTGCAGCTAAATCATCCCTGATGGGGCCAAGGTTTAAGATTTGAAGGCCGCCCTGATCTGTGTTGAAGCTCGATTTTTTGGCGTGAGGGCGATTTAATGAATCCGTTATGATTACAGTATAGGCGCCTCCTCCCACGAGTGACGTCGTTGTTGGCAGCAATGTTTTAGAGTCTTTAACCTCAAGATCTGCTTTTTGAGCCAACGTATCTCCGCTCACCACCCCAAATACAGCATTCTTGATTCTAAGTTGTTCTGTGCTCGCATTGACATTGAGATATCCCGACGTGTTTTGTGGGTTTAATGTAGCCACTTGTGCGTTATTTACCTGGTAAACTAACCCTTGGGCGTCAGGTGAAGCATTGATAAACAATACTTTGGCGTATCGAACTGTAGTAGATATCTCCGGAGTTGGGAAACTGGGATCTTGGCAACTCATCAGCAGTATTACGCCTGCCAGCAGTATAGATAATGAATTAAAATATTTCATGGTTGTCATTTTAATTAGTTGAAGATGTAACGAACACCGATTTGCAACTGGTAACGGGATGTTGATGTAGTATTGTTAACCCACGGGTTGGTCAACGCACTTCCATCCGAGTTAGTATTAAATTGGAATATTGGCCTGCCGGTTGCTGCCGTTGTTGTATACGAGTTGCTAGGCAAGAGATTGTTTGTTTGAGTGTTGGTAGTTGTTGCAGCAGGATTCTCGTATCCAACAAAGTTCAACAAGGCCTGTCGGGCAGGTTGTCTTACTACTCCCCAATTCGAATTCAATAAATTCAAGAAATTGATGGCCTCGAATGAGAATTGAAGGGTATTGCGTTTACCTTTTGAGGTTTCGATGTAAAAATCCTGAAGGAAGCGCAAGTTCAATACATTAAACCAAGGAGCTACTGCCGCGTTTCTTCCTGCATATTGCCCGCGATGATTTTTCAAATAGGGATCATTGTTGATAAAGTTATCAAGTTGCTGCCAGATTTGATTTACAGAGCGTGTATCGGTAGCGCTGCTTGTGGTCAACAAAATCTCATTTTGATTACGTGGAATATAAATCAAATCGTTGCTGGTGTTACCATCGCTGTTTACATCACCGCTATAGGTATAGGAATAACGGAAACCGGATGATCCTTGATAGATACCAGACAGTGTAGTGGCAAAGAACTTCCCGTACTCTTTACGATATGAGGCACTTGCAACCACACGGTGAGTAGCCAGGTTGCTTGAGTAGGAAAGCACAGGCGTATTAAATCCTGAAACCTGCGGATAGCTCGTCAGGTTAGTACTTGCCGTTGAACCGGTCTCACTGTTTACGTCACGTGAATCGGTATATGTATAAGCGGCTGTTGCATAAAAACCTTTGTTAAAAGTCTTTTGTAACTGACCCGTGATTGAGTATTGATACCCTTTGCTTGTATTATCAAGAATAACCGCCTGTGTTATATTTTGATTTACCCTTCTTCCCCAAAGCCCATTACCATTTACATCGGTGTTGGCTGTAGGGTTGGGAGCAATAGTAGCCGCATACTGGGGGCGGCCATCACCATCTACGTTTCTGATTGATGAATTGAAGTTGGCATCACGATAGTAAACAGCATTTACATTTTTAGTATAAATCGCTTCCAAAGTTGCGATCAAGCCTCCTGGCAAAGACTTGTCGACGGCTAAGTTTGTTCTCCATACTTGGGGGAACTTGAAATTCTTAACAGTTGCATTGATAGCGAATTGCGGAGAAGCTCCGCCATTAGAGGTCAGTGGAGTAGGGCTAAAATTATACGATTGTGCTGCAGCCCCCTGCGCTATAATAGAGCCGAATAACAAGCCATTGTTGGTAACCTGATTAGAAAGCCAAACAAAAGGAACGCGTCCGGTAAATATGCCAGTACCTCCACGCACTTGAAGAGTTTTATCACCTTTTACATCCCAGTTGAAACCAACGCGCGGCGAGTACAATGGATTCAATCCTGGCAACTTACCTACTTGTACTTTCTCACCATTAGCATAAGTTAAAGCATCACTGGTTGAATTTTGAGGGAGTGAAGTAGGGAATGTAGGCAGATCGACACGCATACCATACGTCAGTTTTATATTCTTAA